>ERZ1034984.1111-NODE-1111-length-27141-cov-64.465517_pt1 | contig 27141 bp, 38 predicted proteins | sample MGYA00520589_ERZ1034984 | MGnify/ENA primary metagenome ERZ1034984 (study PRJEB33766, sample SAMN09781790) | gut metagenome | biome: gut microbiome | host: Homo sapiens | place: Madagascar | study: EMG produced TPA metagenomics assembly of the PRJNA485056 data... | reverse complement strand
GCCGCCGACCGTCAGGTTGTCCGGCAGCGCCGTTATCTGCGTTCTGCTGAGATCGAGCCAGCCGCCGACCGTCAGGTTGTCCGGCAGCGCCGTTATCTGCGTGTTGCGGAGGTAGAGGTCTCCGTCCCCGTCTATCAGTGCCTGCGCCTGTTCGAGCGTCAGCTTTCCTTTAAGTGTCATTTTTCTTCCTCCTGCTTCTGCCGTTCGGCGCGTTCGCGCGCCTCGTTTTGCAGCTCGTTCGTGCGGCGTATCGTCCGCGTGGAGCCGGCCGCCCCCATCATCTTCACCTCCATCCCTCCTCCGTGTCCGATTTGGACACCGCCTCCGGCGGGACCGGCAGGCACCACCAGTCGTACAGCCCCGGGAAAAGCTCGCGCGCCGCCGCATAGTCCGCAGCCCCGACCGCCCGAAAGCCTCGCTCGCCCCAGCAGCACACCGTCGCACAGCCCTCCGCGTCCGGCAGCTCCCGGCTGCCGTCGCGCCAGTCCCAGCCCCGGCTGTCTCCGGTCGCCGCACCGCCGGCCAGCTCCCGCACGTCGCAGCCCAAAAGCTCGGCCACGGCCAGCGCCTCTGACAGCGACATCACATCGGCCGGCGCATCCGTGTCGTCTATATAGCCGTCCTTTCCCGCCTCGGCGGCCTCGATGTCCTCGGCGTCGAGATCGTAAACCCGCGCGGCGGAAACGACGTCCTCAGCCGACACGCCCGCCGCCTCCCGCAGCGCCGCAAAGCGCTGCCAGGCCGTGTGCGCCGCGAGCCGGTCGGCCGCGTCTTCGGCGGCTCTGCGCTCCGCGGCCGCTGCCGATGCCGCCTCGCGCTCCGCGGCCGCTGCCGATGCCGCCTCGCGCTCCGCCCGCTGTATCTCGGCCGCCTGCAGCCGTTGCAGTCTCTCCTCCGCGGCCTGAGGGCACGAGGACTTACAGATCGCCAGCTGGTCGCAGCCCAGACAGCACAGGCCGCACTTGGCATACCCCGCCTCGCACATCGCGCGCACCCGCGGGGCGATGTACCCGCACGCGTCCCCCTCCGGGCACTGCGCGCGGCAGAGCCGCTCGTAGCCGGTCCGGGCGGCAATGAGGCGCCAGGCGGACTCGGCGTATTTGTCCTGCAGGGCGGTCTGGCACGCCGGCTCCATCCGGCTGTACTCATAGGCCGTGTTCTCGGCCATCTCCCCGGCGTCAAAGCGGGCGAGCAGCTCCGGGATCAGTCCCTTGCGTATCGCGGCCAGACGCCCCAGCCGCGACTCCGATACGTCAAACGCCTCGGCCACGGCCTTGCGCAGCCGCCCCGGGATAGCCACGCCGCTGCGCTTGAGCGCCGCGAGGCACTCCGTGTAGCGTTCCGCCTGCTTGGACAGATCGGCGCTCGTCATCTTGCGCTGCTGCATGTTGGCCGAGATGAGCATTAGCTCCTCAAACACGTCGCTCGCCGGCCGGTACACCACGGCGCGTATCGTCTCCCAGCCCAGCAGCTTGACGGCCTGATAGCGCCGCTCGCCGTCGATCAGTGTCCAGCGCCCGTCCTTGCCCGGCTTGACGGCCACGGGCTGTATCAGCCCCAGCAGCTCGATGTTGGCCGCCAGCTCGTCGATGGCCGAGCGCGCGTAAAAGTTGCCCTCGTTGGCGTCGATCAGCGCCACGGGGATCTCCCGCACGCTCTCCACGGCGGCGATCTCGCCGGCGCCCATCTGCTCGCGGGCCAGCGCCGCCAGATCAAATCCCTTGCGCGCCATCACATCACCCCCAGCAGCTCGCCCACCAGCGCGCGGTAGTCGCGCCCGGCGGAGGAGTACGGGCTCCAGCTGTCCAGCGTCTGCCGGGCGTAGGTGCTCTCGTCCACCTTATCGGTCCGGCGGATGACCGTCCGGAAAACCTCCAGCCCCGCAAAGCCCCGCAGCGCCGCCTCGCCCGCCTCCACGGCCTCGGACCGGTGCCACATCGTCACCAGCGCCCGCACGCGGCTCAGCCCGGGGTTGAGCTCCTGCAGCGCGTAGATCTGCGACAGCAGCTCCCGCGTACCGCCCAGTACAAAGCCGTCCGGCTTGACCGGGATGATGACTTCCTCGCTGGCGAGGATGGCCGCGCAGCTGGCCGCCGTGAAGCTCGGCGGGCAGTCGATCAGCACAAAGTGATACCGGTCGGACAGCTCGCTCAGCGCCGCGCGCAGCCTGTCCATCGCCACGCCCCGGCGCAGCGAGGAGATATCCGCGTTGACCAGACCCATGCCCGCCGGGATAAGCTCCACGCCGTGCACCGGCGTCTCCACGATCAGCTCGTCCGCCGTCGGCAGCGAGCCGTCCAGCAGCATGGTCAGCTCGTCCGAGGGCTCCGCCTCAAAAAACTGCGTGGCGTTGGCCTGCGGATCGCAGTCCACCACGAGCACGCGCTTGTCCCATTCCCGCGCCAGCAGCGCCGCCATGTTGACGACGGTCGTCGTCTTGCCCACGCCGCCCTTGAGATTCACAACCGAGATGATTTTCATAAAAATTTCCTTTTCCTTTCTGCGCCGCCCGCCGGGGCGGCGCCCTTGTAAACTCTGGATTTGTTGCCCTGCCTTGCCGGCTCGTCGGCCGAGCCGCCCGCCCGGTGCGGGAAGTAATAGCACTCCGTGCAGCTGCGCCCCTGGGCAAACTCAAAGCGCACGATGTAAAACCGCCGCTCCGGATGGATGTACACCACCGTCCCCGTGCAGGGGATCGGCTCGTGCTCGCCCACGTTGAGCAGGCACCGTCTCTTATCGCCGATCTGCATGGCCGTCCTCCTCAAACGGGATCTCCAGCTGCTCCGACACCGGCTCAAGCTTTGTCTCGGACAGCTCGTCCTCGGGCGCGCGGTAGACAAAGCGCTGCTTGCTGCCCTCAAACATCAGCCGGCAGCGCTGCCCGGCCTGCCCCTCCTTGTTTTTCTCGATCTTGAGCCAGCGGTCCGAAAAGCGATTGTCCGCGTCGTCCAGGTACAAAAGCATCACCACGTCCGCGTCCTGCTCAAACTGGCCCGACTCCTTGAGATCGGCCATCGTCGGCGCGCGGGGCTTGGAGCCGGTCTCGGGGCGGCGCAGCTGCGCCAGCGCGATCACGGTCACGCCCGTCAGCTGGGCCATGGCCCGCAGCTCCATGCTCACAGCCTGCATCGCCTGCGTCCGGTCCTCCCGGCCGCCCGCCGGCGTGATCAGCTGCACATAGTCGATCATCACCACGTCGTACCGCCGGGCGAGCGCCAGACTGCGGATGTCCGCCACCGTCATGGCCGAGCCGGAGATAAAATCAAAGCTCGGCGTCTCGCCGGTCAGGCGCGCCGCCTGTCCGGCCAGCACATGCAGGTCGGCGTCGGACAGCTTCCGCCGCTGGATGCTCGGGAGCTTTGCGTCCATGTGCTGGGCCGCGATGCGGTCGGCCGCCGTGGCCTCGTCCGTCTCCAGCGACACAAAGCCCACGCGCTTGCTGCGCGCGATGTGCAGCCCCAGCTGCAGGGCGAGCGCCGTCTTGCCCGTGGAGGGCCGCGCCCCCAGCAGCACATACTTGCCTCCCGCCACGGACAGTGTGCTGTCCAGCATCGGCAGCCCCCAGCTTATGTACGGCGGCTCCGGCGCCGTCATGCGGCGGAAAAAGCCGCTCAGCATCTCCGCCAGACTGGCGATCCGCACGCCGGGCTCGTCGCCCGCGTCGGCCAGCGCCCGGGAAAGGATCTCCTGCGCCTCGGCCAGACCGTCCGCCTCGGCGGCGGCCTCCGCCGCCTCCCGCAGCCGGTAAAGTCGCGCCTGCTCGCGCAGTATGCGGCAGTAGTCGAGCACGTTGGCCGCCGTCGGTGTCTCATCCATGCAGCCGAGCAGCACGGGCTTGAGACCCACGCCCACCCGGTCCACCACCGTCACGGGGTCGGCCGGCCGTCCGGCCAGAAACAGATCGCGGATGGCAGCGAATACGGCGCGCATCCCCGCCGTCAGGAAATCGTCCTCGCGCACGGCCGTCAGCACATCGCCGATGCACCGCCCGTCGATCAGCATCGCGCCCACGATGGCGCGCTCCGCGTCGTTAGCCGCCGCCGTCTGGTTAATCATCGTCCGGCCTCCACTCTCTCACGTCCGGCCTCTCGGCCGTCGGCCGTGCCGCCTGCGTGTCGGCGGGCATGTCCTCGGGCTTGAGGGGGTACACCGTCTGCCACCGGCCGTCGATCGCGTTCTCGAGCATCCGGGCCATCACGTCGTGGCGGCCGCCGGAGCCGCGCCGCAGGCGGTTTGCGAGGATGTTGGCCATGCGCGTCGTCGTGATGGGCTTTTTCAGCTCGGCCCGGATGACGCAAAAATCGTCGATCAGATCGCGCAGCTCCCCGTCCTCCCCGCACAGCCCGTCAAAAATTGAGTTGATCTCCGCGCGTATATTCTTCTTTTTATTATTCCCATTATATTGTGTGGGGCGGGGGGTCTCGTCATTTTTGACGGTAGGGGTATCGTCACTGGTGATGGTACCATCGAGGGTACCATCAGGGGTCTCGTCATTTTTGACGATACCCCCCTTTGCGGCAAAAAAGCCGCAGTAGATGTGCCGCTCCGTGCCGCTGGCATTGGCGCTCAGATCGCTGCGTATATAGCCGCAGCCGCGCAGCGCCCGCAGCGCCCGCGTGATTGTCGCCACGCTCACGCCCAGCGTCTCCGCCAGATGGGCGTCTGCCGCCCAGCAGTAGCCGTCCGTCTGTGCGAGGGCGCTGATCTCGGCATAGAGCAGCTTGGCCGTCTGGCTCAGCCGCCGGTCGTACCGCACATCCGACGGCAGCACGGCCCAATAGCCCTGGCTCACGCTCCCACCTCCCGCATTTCCCCTCTTGCGCGCGGGGCGCGGGAGGGTGTATAATGGCCCTGCTCACAACCGAGAGCAGTGTTTCCGCGGGCTGCCCCCGCGAAGCACGCGTCCGGAAGGCTATCGCCTTTCGGGCGTTTTTTTTTTGGCCCAAGTCTCATCGCTCTCCCTCCATGTCCGCAAATGTCACCAGCGCCGCCGCCTGGATCACGTCGCGCAGCTGGCCGCACACGCCGTCAAAGCCCGGCCGCTCGCGCTCGTCGATCACGCCGTCCTCCGCCATGTCCAGCAGCTGATCCACCACGCGCGCATCCTCCAGCCGCCGCAGCTCCCGCATCAGCACGACCACGCTGTGCGTCAGGCTCAGCTGCTCTACCGGCGGCAGCATCGCCCCGGCGTAGTCCAGCGCCTGCCGCATGTGCCAGTAGCACAGCACCGGCATCTGCGACGCCTCGGCCATCCGTACCACGGTCGACGCGCTCGGGATCTTCACGCCGGCCTCGTAGTCGCCGATCGAGCGCACCGAGACGCCCACGGCCTCGGCCCACTGCTCCTGGCTCATACCGGCCCTCTGCCTGCCGATGCGGCTGAGATTGTGGTAGTCCTGGCTCGTGGCCTTGAGCCGCCCCTTGTCGTAATCTGTCATTGTCGTCCCACTCCCTTGCTGTCTAAGATCGCGTTAAACTCCTCCTGCATGGCCTCCGTGGTCTCGTCCTCCGACTCCGTAATGGCCTGCTCCATCCAGTGGTAGGCGGGGATATGCCGGCTCGGCGCGCCGAACTCAAAGACAAACGCGACCTCCGATGCGTCCGCCGTTTTCAGCGAGCCCTTGCCCCGGCGGCCCTTGCCGTCCCGCCCGTGATAGCTGTGGTGCTTGCCCTGCGGAAATATCAGCACATAGGGGGCACCGGCAAGCACCTTGCGCACCACCTTGATGCTGTCGACCAGCCTCCGGCTCAGCACGAGCCCGAGCGCCGTCAGCTTTGCCTGCATGGAGCGCTTGACAACGTCGCCGCCGGCCTCCAGAATGCGATAGGCCTCCTCCTCGCTCAGATCGCGCGCGGCCTCCAGATTGGCCGCGAAAGCGTCAAAGCCCTTAATGTCCAGCTCAGCCATAGCCGCCCCTCCTAGTAGCAGATCATCCGCTGGATGTCCTCCGGTGTCAGCAGCCCGAGCCGGTTGAGCTGGCGCAGACTGCGGACGGTGAGCTTTTCCGGCGCGCCCTTATAGCGCGACAGGGTCTGCTGCGTCAGGCGCAGCCTGTCCGCCACGGCGCGCTGCGTCATGTCCGTCCGGGCGAGCCCGGACGCAAGCGCCTCCCGAAACGCCCGGTTTGCCAGCTGCTCCGGCGTCTCACGCAATCTGGGCATCGTCGTCCCTCCCCCTCTCGCTCGCCGGCGCCAGCAGCGCCGCGACCAGCGTCTCCATGTCCACGTCCAGCATCCGGGCCAAACTCGGCAGCCGCTCGATCGCCGGAAACGAGCGTCCCGTCTCCCATGCGCTGTAGCTTGCCTGTATCACGCCCATCGCCGCCGCGGCCTCCTGCTGCGTCAGTCCCCGGGCCGTCCGTAGCTGGCGCAGTGTCCGCGCCTCCGTCATGCTATCATCCTCCTCCGTCTCATTTTTGCCCGCCCTCCATTGCTGTCTCTCCTGGCCAAAGCCCATCTGTAGGCACAACATACCAGTCGTCCCGCGTCAGATCGTGAGCCGTCGGATTCCAGCGGATCGCGGCACGCTCCCACCGATCGCCGACGCGAACGGTCATGATCACCGCGGCGGCCGTATCGGTTGGCCACAGATGCAGCACGCCCCGCTCGCGCAGCGGCCGGCCGGCGGCGATAGGACGCCCGGTCTCCAGCGACATGCTAACCGCGTCGGATATTTTCACATCTGCCCCTCCCATCTTATCGTGATCTCTGTGCTCCACGTTCTGTGGATATAGTAATCCACAAAACCAATAATGTCAATGATATTATTCCGCAATTTCTCGATTTGTGGAATTTTAACAAATAACGGGGATTGTGTGCTAGACTACACTTAATTATTAAATTTGGTGATAATCATGATCCGACTGCGAGAGCTGCGCGAGCAGGCTGGGTGGACACAAAAGGCCGTCGCCCAAATGCTCGGCGCCACAAACACATCCATATCCATGTATGAGCTGGGCCAGCGTCAGCTGACCCCGGATCTCATTGCCAAATTTTGCGCGCTGTATCAGGTCTCGGCAGATTACCTGCTGGGGCTTAGCGACGTGCGCACGCCCGGCGCGGCGTCCGCCGCCGAGCCGGCTGTCGATACGCAGGCTGACGCGCAGGCCGCCGGGCAGTCTGGCGCGCAGGCGTCCGATGTGCAGGCCATGGCCGAGATGATAAGCCGCTTTACACCCGAGCAGACCGAGCTCTTTCTGCAGGTGCTCGCGCTCATCCGGCGCGGCCAGGACGGGGCGGGGAAATAAGCACGCAAAAAGCCGGCATTTCTGCCGGCTTATTTTGTCTATTCGGTTTCTTCCGGACGGCGAAGCGTCGGCTTGGCGCACCGCCGATCTTCGCGTCTGTGGGGCTCCGCCGCCGCGATGTACGGCAGCAGCGCCGCCAGAAGCGCGCGCTGCTCCGCTGTGAGCTGCTCGATCAAGTCCACTGCATGTTGTCGTGTCATTCCGTGTCCCCTTTCGTATAGTGGCACGATTTTACATGGATAATTATGTGTGTGTCCAATTTGGACACGGGAAAGGACGAAACTATGGCGATCCCGAGAGAAAATGAGACCGAAGTCAGAATGTGCCAGATGCTCGATGTGCGCGGGCTGCCGCTGCCGAAGGGCTACAAGCTTTCCGGCCGGGACGTGTCCCGCGCCGACTACATAACGGACGATAAGGACTATGACGTCCAGTGCCTGCAGCTGGCGCTGCTGGAAAAGATGGCGGACGATGTCCGTGTGCTGCGTCGCTGGGTCGCGGGGCTGAGCCTCGTCGCCGTGCTCTCTATCCTCCTCTCGCTACTCCTCTGATCGCGTCCGAGCAGGACGCGCTTTCCGTCACCGGGTCGCCGCTGCAACGGCGGCCCAGCTTTGGGAAAGGCGCGGACAGCCTGGAGCCGTCCGCAGGAAAATGATAGCATTTTGCCCGTGGGAAATCCATAGGCGCAGCCGGGAAAGGACTCTACAGATGGTAGATATTTGCTCAAGCGTGGGAAGTCCCGTCCCCGATGCGGGAAATCTGGAGATTCCGGCCGACGTCGGCGTGCAGATCGCGGAGCGGCGCAAGACGCTCGGCTGGTCGCTGGAGACGGCGGCGTCAAAGACGGGCGTCTCCATCTCCACGCTCAGCCGCGTCGAAAACGGCGCCGGGCGCAAGCTGTCCGTCGTCGTCCTCGTGGCGGTCTGCCGGGCCTATGGCCTGAGCATGGACGCGCTCTTTGCCATCGAGCCGGCGCCCGCGGCGCAGGCCGACGTGATGGAGCTGGGGCATCTGCGCGAGCAGCGCGACGGTTGGACGGCGCGCAACGAGTTTTTGCTCCGGGAAAATGAGACGCTCAAGGCGGAGCTGCGCCGGGAGCGCCACAAAAAGAGCGTGATCACGGCGGCCTTTATCGTCGTCGCGCTGCTCATCATCCTCTGGTTTGCCCTGATCGACGGGCCCAACGGTAGCTTTGGCCTGATCCGCTATATTGCCGCCGCCATCGACGGCGGCTCCGTCCCGGTCGGCCTCCCCGCCTGGTGGGTGATATGAAAACGCCAAAGGCCATCCGGACGCCCAGCGGCAAATGGAGCGTGCAACTCCGGCTGAAAAACGCCGAGGGCGAAACGGTATCGTACTATATCCTGGAGGAGACAGAGGCTCGCGCGCTGGCCGTGGCCGAGGCGCAGAAGAAAGCGATCAAGGCGGAGCTCCTGCCGACTAAAAAAAAGCGCTCCGAAAAAACGCTGCGCCAGGCGATCGACGAGTACATCAAGCGCCGGTCGGGTAAGATCGGGGACTCATGGATCCGGTCGCCGGAGACGCTGCGCGGGTACAGGATCATCCAAAACCACCGCTTCCAGCGCGTCATGGATAAGCCGCTGGCGGAAATAACGGACTGGGAGACGGTGCTCCGGGAGGAGTCGGCCAAAAACTCCGCGAAAACGGTCAGCAATGCATGGGGCCTCGTCACCGCCGTATACCGGGAAAATGGACTTCCGGCCCCCGTGGTCGTTGTCGGCAAGCCGCGGAAAAAACAGCGAAAGCGACCGTTGAAATGGCTCGACTACAAACAGATACCCATCTTTCTGGCGGCCGTCCGGGACGACCCTTACGAGATCGGCGTGCTGCTGGCGCTGCACGGGCTGCGCAGCTCGGAGATATTTGGGCTGCAATGGGATCAGGTGGATCTGGATGAGGGCATCATCCATGTGCGTGGGGCCCTGGTCCGGGATGAGCACAACAAGCCAGTCCGCAAAAAAGAGACAAAAACGGAGCGGTCAACTCGACCTGTACGCATTGTTATCCCTCGCCTGACTGCGCTCCTGTCGGCGGTCGAGGACAAAACGGGAGCCGTGGCAAAATACACCCCAAACACACTGTATCGGCACAGCAATCTCGTCTGTGCGCGCGTCGGCTTGCCGCTGGTGGGCGTGCACGGGCTTCGGCACACGTTTGCATCGTTGTGTTATCATCTCAATGTGCCGGAGCTGGAGACGGTCAGCCGCGGCGGCTGGAGCGACTCAACGATCGTCCACGAGATATATACACATTTGGCCCGGCAGGACATGCTGGATGTCGACCGCGGGCTCACAAACTACTTTGTCGAGGTCGAAGGAAATGCTAGTAAAAATGCTAGTGACGGGGAAAATGCTGATTTATCAGTCGTTTAACCATGGCTGGCGGGGGGTTCGAATCCCTCCATCTCCGCCAAAGCAAAAGCCCTTGATGATCCTAGTTTTTCTAGGAATATCAAGGGCTTTTTGCCTATCTCCGGATGAAATTTTATTTTCATATTTTATCCAAAATCAGATAGCCTTAAACATGTTTTTGAACACAAAATGCTAGTAAAAATGCTAGTGAAAAGGCCCGCAGAGTAATCTGCGGGCCTGACTATTGCTGTCCTTGCTGGCTGGACATTGGCCAATCACGCGTCGAGCAGGTCCTCCACCGTTACGCCTAGGGCGCGCGCGATGCGCAGGACCAGACCGGCCCCCGCGCCTTCCAGCGGGGCCGTGCCATTATCAAGGCGCTGGATCTGTTGGATGTGGCACCCGACGGCATCGGCAAGCCTCCTCTGAGTAATGCCGGCGCGCACCCGGTAGTAGGTGAGGAGCGTGATCGTCTTATAGCCTGCATAGATCTCTGCATCGCCCAACTCCGCCGCTGCATCAACCGGCATCGCACCAAAATTAAGGGCAGTCTGTCCGGGCTTGAGCGATCCGGTTATGATCGCCCGGCCCTTTCCGATGGCGCCGGCGTAGTCACCTTCCGGCGCCTCGACGACCGCCTTGACGCGACCGACAAACACGCGGCCCGGTGTGGGCAGCTTGTCGGTGGTCCTCGGCTCGCGGTCTATATCCGCTGTAATGTAATATTTCATTCTTTTTTTCCCTCCTCCGCTCTCAGTGCATCGTACTCGTCAATAATGGGCGCAAAGTATTTTTTCTCCGCCTCGGCGCGTGCCTTAGCTGCATCAGCAAGATTGCGGTAGCGCCCGAGAGTTATCGTCTTACCCTGGACCCCTATCTTGGCAACATACCGTTGCTCGCGGGTCTTCCAGCACACCCCTTTGACCCCGGTGCGGTTATTTTTGTTCTTTTGGCGCTCGGGCCGGATCGCGCTAACGGTCGTGCCGGCGTAGTGTCCGACGGTATTAAGCCGCTCGATCTTGTCGCGCGCCGTCTCCTGCAGGAGGCAACCGCAGCTCCTGGGCGTCCCTGTCAACACAAGACTCTTGTAGTCGGATACGATCTCGTTGCCGCAGTCACAGCGACAGCGCCACCCAAGCCGGTTGCCGTTCCGCTGCGGCCGGTCGAGCCGCACGGGACCCAGGACGACGAGTCGGCCAAAGCGCTGGCCGGTCAGATCTATGTGGGTGGCAGACGCCATGTCCCTCTGCAGGCACCCGCAGCTCTTTGTCTTCCCGGTCGTAAGCTGCGCCTGTCGGACGACCACCTCGTTGCCGCAGTCACAGCGACAGCGCCAGCGGCGGAACGGTTTTCCGGAGGTATAGGCAGGTTCAGCCTCCTCGATCACCGTGAGCCGGCCAAAGCGCTGGCCGGTCAGATCCATACGACTCATAATTTGCCCTCCTTAGCAAGCCATGCAATCGCCATAGCAGTAGGTGTGGCACCGGGGACAGACGCCGCGGAAAAAGCGATCGGTGAGAGTGTCCGCTTTAGCCTCGTCTTTGGACTCCGCCTCGACCTCGCGCAGATCAAAAACGCGGGTCAGATAAGCCTTGAGGTTGTCGATCTGCTGCTGCAGGTTTTCGGCCATCCAGACGCGGGCGGAGGAATTCCATTTCGCCGTGAAGTTGTCCTTGATGTACTCGCGCATCTGGTAGGTATCACCGCTGATGCAGCCGGTCTCGGTGTCAAGCGTGATCGTCCACTTTTTGCTGGTCATCGTGTACTTCATTTCTTTTTCCTCCTGGGACATTGCCCTCTCTTGATTACATGCTTATTATATACCTTATTAGTTGTATTGTCAACAACAATTTACAACTTTTAAGGCGTATTTATGCACAAAAGACGGAAGGAAAATTGGGCAAAATGCGCGCACAAAAGCGGCCCCACCAAACGATGGGGCCGCTTTTGTGCGCCAGCCTGTCTTTCGTCTCGCCATCTGCTGGCAATCTAATCAACTGAGGATCTCGATGACTACCGGGTCGTGGATGATGATCTCGCCGACATCCTCACCGTACTCGTAAGAGTTGCCGCCGATGATAGCGACGTGATCGCCAAAGTAGGAGCAAGCCTGTTTAAGGCTGTGGACATCAACCACGCAGATGCCGTCGAGCTCTACACCGGTGTCGTTTCCGTCGTCCCACACATGGGAGAGATGCGAGATTGCGCCAATCTCAAAAGCCCTGGACTGCGTGCGGATGCCAACGACCTCGTAATCCCACGCATAATCTTCGATTCGCTCCATAACCTCTTTGCTCAGCTCCATCTTTCTTTCCTTTCCGGGGTTGTCCCCTCTCTTGATTGCATCTTTATTATATACCTTATTAGTTGTATTGTCAATAGCAATTTACAACTTTTAAGATGTATTTATGTACAAAAAAGCGCGGGTAATTTGGGTAAAATGCGCGCACAAAAGCGGCCCCATCAAACGATGGGGCCGCTCGTTATTTCCCCCGCACGCGGCGGGACGTCAGATCGTCCACGGTGGCCAGCTTGGCGCGGTCTGCGCGCGCCCGCGCCGCCACGTCCTCACGGGCCGTTTTCCAGGCCGCGAAACGCTCGCAGCGCGCAGCGCAGGCCAGATGCCGGTCGGCGCATCCAAAGCACGGAGAGAGCCGCAGGGCCGTCATACGCCAAGCTTTGCCCAGGTCTTGGGCCCGACCGCGCCGTCGATCTCCAAGTCCATCTTGCGCTGGTAGTCGCACACGTCGTCCACGGTGTCGTCGCCGTAGGTGCCGTTGCAGTAGAGGTAATACCCCTCGGCCCACAGCGCCATCTGCAGATAATACACCTCGCCGCCCGTGCTGCCCTTTTTGAGCGTGGTGTGCGCCGGGCGCGCCGCGCCGAACAGCGCCGCCCAGGTGTCGGCGTCCACGATGCCGGTAACGGGCAGGCCCTTGTCGGCCTGCAGCTTTTCCACGGCCGTCTGGGTACCGGAGCCATAGGCGCCGTCAAAGCCGCCCGGATCGTAGCCCAGACAGTAGAGCTGCCCCTGCACGATGTGGCTGTCCCAGTTGCTGTCGCCGTACTGGCACACCTTAGCCCAGGCGTAGGTGTCCCAGCCCCACACGCCGTCCGCCTCGACGCCGATAAATCTCTGGTGCCAGTACAGGGCGGCGGCCCGGGTATTGGGCCCGTAGGCCCCGTCGACCGTGGTGTTGCTCAGCCACTGCTGATACTGCGCGATGGGCGTCTGCGGCACGTCGGAGGCCGCGTAGTTGGGCGTGGAGTAGCCGAGGATCACGGAGTTGCCGAGGCCGTAGGAGCACACCTTGCACATGTTGCCCTTGTTGCCCTCGATCACATACACATAGCCCCCGGACACGGCCTTGACGATGCCGGTATGATTGCGGCTGCGGCCGCCGTTGTAGGTGTACACCACCCAGTCGCCCGGCTGCGGCGTGTAGCTGCCGCCGTAGGCCTTGCCGTAGTGCCAGCGGCCCTGCGCCTTGGCGTCGTCCATGATCGTCCCGCAGTTATAGTGCGGCCAACGGCCCCAGCAGGCCGCCTTCGCGGCGGATCGGTCGCCGCCGCAGGCCTCGTACACAGCCAAACTGTTTTGCATGGCGCACCACTCGCCGGGATTGAGACCACACACGCGGCCCGCCCAGGTATAGTTTGCTCTGCCGCGGTTGGCCGCAAAGTTAGACTTGTCGCGCGTGAGGTATTTCAGCGTCCCGCTCGCCTTCTCGTAGTAGCCGCCGTTTTCTGTGTAGTAGACCGCCGCCTTGACGGCCTGCGCTGCTGTGCAGGTGCTCATGATACATCCTCCTTTTTCTCGTCGCCGGCGGCCTCGCCGGCCTTTGTCTCCACACCCAGCTTGAGCCGGGCCATGATCTTGGCCAAAAATGCGGGGACGGGCGCGCCAAGCTGCGCCACATTCTCCAGGATCGAGATGAGCTCATTGACGATCAGCCACACGATCACGGCCGAGGCAAACAAAAACTCAATGCCGATATGCCAGCCAAATTCCGCCGCGAGGTAGCGCAGCAGCCAGTCCACCACGCACGCCACCGCGACAATCACCATGTAGCCGACCTTTTTGAGGATGCCGGCGATCCCCGTCTTGGAGCAAAGCTCGCCGGCCGCCCATGCCTTGGCCATGCCCGTGGCATAGTCCACGAGCATCACGCCCACGAGCACGAGCACGGGGATCAGCAGCTCGACGCCGTAGGCGCACAGCGCGCCCAGCGCCGCGGCCAGCGCGTAGCTCAACGGATTTTTTGTGTTCATTTTTTCGTCTCCTCCTTTTCGGGCGCGTACTGCGCGCCCGTGATCTCCTGATACTGTGCGGCCGTGAGCCGGCCGCGCGCGACAAACTGCGCCACCTGGGCCGCCGTGTACAGCCCCAGCGCGTAAAACCGGGCCACTCGGTCAAACATCGTCCTCACCTCCGATCAGCGTGCCCATCATCAGCGCGGTATACAGCGCCTGGGCCTCCACGCGGTCAAGGCGCGACGGGCTTTCCTCCGCCGCCGGCGCGTCCGGCAGCGGGTCGAGAATGTACTCGCCCGCGACGTAGCGCCAGTCCGGCAGATCTCCGTCCGGCAGCGCCGCCACGATCGTCTGGCCGCGTGCGGCGTATTCCGCCGGGCAGGCGGACAGCACGCGCCCGTTATCCCCGAGATTGAGTGCAAACATGTCACATCACCCCCTTGATGCCGTAGATGTACAGCGGTATCGCGTAGATGTTGTTTGCCGTAAACCCCGCATCAGCGGAAAAATAACCGCCGCCCCCGAATACCACGCCAGTCGCGGCCGCCGTCACATCACGCCGGCACCACAGCCCGGACTCGGATTCATTCGGCGCGTCGAACGCGTATTTCGCATCGTCCACAAGCTGCGTCTGTGTGCCGCGTCTTCCGTTTACGGTCGTTGCATACGCAAATACGGTCATGATCGACGCGTATCCGCTCAGGTCAAGCGATACGGTCTGTGCGGCAAACGCGCTCGTCGGGCTTGCATTGGTCCACAGCAGCTTGCACAACCGCGCCGCCATGGCCGGGGCCATCGCGGACACGACGCCGGTAATGCCGGCCGTGCCCAGCGACACGATGCACAGCGCCGTCTGATAGATCGTCCCCGCGGCGTTGACGTCCGCCTGCGTCAGCGCGGCAAAGCCCGTCACCGTGCTCGCGTAGTCGACGGCAAAGCGCACCTGATCAAAGGTCGTCGGCGTGCTGACGGCCGTCAGATCGATCTCGACGATCACGCGCGCATAGCCGGAGCTCGCGTCGCCGATCGTCAGCGTCTTGGCCTGCGGCAGCTGAAAAACGCGCCCGCAGGCGATCATGTACCCGGCCTCGATCGTCAGCTGTGCGCCCGCGGAGCTGAGGCCAAAGCCCGTCAGGATGCCGTCCGTCAGGGCGGCGCGGGAAAACATCCCGAGGCCCTTAGCCGGCAGGACGCGGTTGCCAAAAAACACACCCGAAAAATCGCCCATATCAAATCCTCCTTATCTGGTCCGTGAGCGTGATCGCAAGATCGCCGCTCTTGTAATACGTCATCGCCCGGCCGCTGCGGCGGCCGACATAGCTGATCTCGCCGGCGCACACGTCGCTCCCGAGGCGGATGGACACTCGGTCCCCGACGCGCATGGCGCGGTCAGACCAAAACTCCACCTTGTGCGCGCTGCGGTTGTCGGCAAATTTGGCGGCCGCCTTTTCGGCGGCGTCGTCGTTGTCGCCGACGCCCATCACGATCCAGGAGCCGTCCGCCCGGTGATCTGGCACGGTGTTGGAGATCGAGCCGTCCGCCGCAAGATACCACTGCGTCTGCACGCCGCCCTGGATCGTGGTGATCTTGGCCACGGCGCCGAGGGAAAAGGCCCGCGTGGACAGGACCGCGTGGCCGTCGCCAAATACGATGTTGTGCCGGCTGCGCGGCCGGGGCGTGACGCTTACGCGCAGCGTATCGCCGCTGACGCTGCACTGCACGCGCACGGCCTGCGCCTCTATGTACTCCGACAGGACAAAGATATTGTCCTTGTCCACGTCCGGCGCCGCGAAGCCGCTGCCCGCGCTGTAGGAGATGCGCAGATACGGCATGGCATAGACGGGGTCCGTCTGCTCGACGTACTGCGTCTGGAGCTGGGCGGCGATGTAGGCCTCTGTGCTGGTGCCCGCCGCGCCGTAGACCACATAGGCGTCAAATGCCTTGTACGCCGGCAGACAGCGGATCTCCGTCCGCTCGTCGCCGGGCGTGATGCGGTCGATGGTCAGCAGCGTCCCGGCCGCGAGCAGCCACTTGCCCGTGTCCAAAATGGACACGGCGTCCGGCGCGACGGAAAACGTGGAGTAATCCGCGGGCGCGGAGTCCTCCACCAGCTCCCAGTCCACCGTCTCGCACTTGGAGACGGTGGCGAACGTCGCCCGGTCGCGGATATAGATCGTCATCGGCTACACCGTCCTGTAGTAGTAATAGATCGTCACGGCGGCCGAGCGCGACAGCGCCGTGTCCGACGTGAGGATCAGCGTGCAGGTCTCCGTGACCGGCGCGCGCGGGAACGGGTCATAGGCCAGATCGGCCGCGCCCAGCAGGTCGACCAGCACGCCGTAGCCGTTGAGCTTTTGGACGCGCGCGTCGTCATACTGGGTGGAGTAGATCAGCGTCTCGCCGTCGGCGATCGTCGCCGCCAGCGCGCAGCGCCCGTACTCATTGCCGCTCTGCGCGCCGACGAGCCGGACGACGGGATTGACGAGCTGCCCGGTATAGCGCAGCTCAAAGGCCGTGGCGATGTGCCCTCCGGCCGCGATGGCCGCGCTCTGGCCCGGCTCGGCCGTCTCGCCCAGCACGGCCGAGTCCAGCAGACGGCCGTCCATGTCCAGCACGAGAGCGTTATCGCCCGTGGTCGTGTCGGCGGAGACGGCGACAGGCCGATACCAGGGCGTCAGCGGCAGAAACGCCGCCGGGCAGGTGATCCAGCGCGCGCCGCCAAGCTCCGTCTTGGTGAGGTAGGACAGCGTCGTGCGCCGGCGGTACTCCACGCCGCCGGGCGCGTAGCAGACGTACACCGTTCCCGCCGCGGCCAGCCAGTCGGCCAGCGCCTGGTAGGCGGCGTAGGGCGCGTTGCCCGTAAAGATAAGGTCGCAGACCACGGGCGTCTGCGGCTCGGCCTGCTCGTTGGCCTCGGCAAAAAATCCGTGGCCTAGATCGACCGACGCCGGCGACAGCGTGATGCCGAGGCCGGTTGGATTCTGCAGATAGATCCCGGTCTCGCCGTTGAGGCCGACGCGGTCGCCGGCCGCGTTCTCCAGATAAAATCTCCGCATCAGGACCTCGCCCCCAGATACTCATCCATGCGCCGCATCAGATAGTCCACCATGGCGCTGTCCATCTGCTGCGGGTAAAAATTGTTCGTCACGTTCGCGCCCCCGCGGGGCGCAGCGTTCCCGCCCGCCGCGCCGAACTGCGCGCTTCCGGCCGCGGCCTGCTCGTAGCCGGCCAGCACGGCCCGACCGAGCCGCGCGCCGGTGGCGATCATCTCGCCGGCCTTGCGCTGCCCCTCCTGCACGGCGCCGGCGACGGTGTAATCCATGGCCTCAGCCATGCGCCGGGAGGGCGAGTTGATGTCCAGCGCTCCGTTGTAGCCGGCCATAAACGCATTGCCCACCTGGCGGCCCAGCTCCATGACGGTGCTGATCTTGCCGGAGAGCGCCGTCGTCAGCCCCGCGATCGTGTTTTCGCCGGCGGTCGCCGCCTCGTCGTACTGATTCCAGTCCTCGACGGCGTCGTTGAGCGCCGTCGTGATGCCGTCGAGCTGCGCCTGGAACTCGGGCAGCATCGACGCCACCTGCTCGACAAAGGCGTCCTTGCCGCTCTGCACCATGGCAAACTCCTCGTTAAGCTTGGCAATGCTCTCTGTTCCGCCGTCCACGATGGCCTGCAGATAGGCGGCGGACTGCGCGCTGCCGTCGGACAGCTGCTCGATCAGTGCGTCGGACAGGCCCATGTCGGCCGCGGCCTGCAGGTTGGCACGGTAGGAGGCCAGATACTCGCGCTGGCTCTGCAGCGCGGCGATCATATCGTCGGCCGTGGTGGCGTACTGTTCCGTCGCGGCCGACATGTCGCTAAAGCCGCTGACGGCGCTGTCCACGCTGCTGCGGATGGCGTCATACTCGGCCTGCAGCTTATCCAGCGCGGCCAATGCATCCTCCACGCTGGGTGCTGTCTCGTTGCGCAGCGTGGCCGCAAAGGTCGTCGTCTGCCGTGTGTTTTCTTCCGTTTCCGCCGCCGTCTGCTTGAGGCTTTGCCAGTATTCGGCGGCCGTAAGGCCGGACTGCTCGACGGCCTTTTGCCAGTCGACCCAGCTCTGGCCGCTCGACCGCAAATAATCCCGCAGGTCGTAAAACGTCGTCCCGGCCTCATGCGCGAGATTCTGCAGGATCGTCTCCCACCCAAAGCCGTGCAGTGCAAAGTCCGTCATCTCCTCATAGACGCCTGCCTTAAACTCTTTCCACGCCGCGGCCTCGGTGCCCCAGAGGGAGGCAAAGCCCGCCTTGGCGGTGTCGAGGTCATACTGCGCCTCGTTGTAGGCGACAAGCGCCTCGTTGGCGTCCCGGTAGGCGTCGGCCACGTCGGACAGGCCGGCGCTGGCCAGCGTCTGCAGCACGAGATCCTGCGCCTCCGCCTCCGTGCTGCACAGGCTCAGCGCCGACGCGAAGCTGTCCACATTGACGCCGACGCGGCCGAGCAGCTCGGCAAACTGCCCCGTAGCCTCGCCGGTGGCCAGCGTCTCCTGCAGGCTGTCGGCCAGGCTCTCGATCTTGAGCGTGTCCGGGAACTCGATCACGGCGCCGGACAGATTACGGATCACGGCGGTCATACTCTCGCCGCCGGTAAATCCGGAGGCAAGAAGGTTGGACAGCGCCTCCATGCTGCTGTCCATGTCTCCGGAGATCGAGTAGAGCTCGCGCAGCGAGTCGTTGAGATCGCTGTCAAAGCTTGTGCCCGCCTGCCGTGCGGCGACGTCCAGCTTGGCCAGTCCCTCGCGCAGCTCCTTGGTCTCCTCCACGAGGCCGGAGACAAAATCCCAGGCCTTTTTAAACGCGGCGCCCAGCGCCGTGATGGACAGGCCGCTGGCAAGACTCGTGACGCCGAGCTTGCTCAGAGCCGTATCCAGCGTTCCGGTGCCGGTGCTGGCGGCCTTGGTGTCGCTCGTCGACTGCTTGACCTTTTTGCCGTATCCGTCGATGCTCGTGGCGCACTGGTCGGTGCTCTTGCGGGCCTCATCCATGTACTGCTCGTTTTCGGCCAGCTCCTGGTCGAGCTTGCTCAACGCGACCTGTGCGTAGTTGTACTGGCGGCGGACGGCGTCGGTCTTGGCGGAGTTTTCGCCCCACACCTCGGTAGCGTCGGCCACGGCCTGCCGCAGCTTGTTGACCTTCTCGGCCTGCTGGGCCTGCATCTGCTGCAGCGATTTCTGCTTGGCCGTCAGCGCCTCGATGCTGTTGGCCTGGCCGTTAAAGGCGGCCTGTCCCGCCTTCAGCTCGGATTCGAGATTTTTCATCTCGCGCGTGGCCGCGTTCAGCTGGCTTTTCCACTCGGCCTCGCCGTCCAGCGTCAGGCGCGCGCCGATCTCACGCAGAGCCATTACTCGTCATCTCCTTCCCGGGCGGCGCGCAGCGCCGCCAGCATATCGCCCGTCTCGCCAAAGGTCAGCATCAGGGCGTCGGCCGGGCGGAGTCCCCAGACCCGGGACGCCGCCGCGAGGTAAGACGCCCTAACAATCCCCGCGGCGGGGCTTTTTTTCTCTCGGCCTCGATCTCCTGCAGCACGAGGTCGACCTCGTCCGGCTCGGGATCGGGGTCAAAGCGGACAAACGCCAGACGCAGCGTCTGGCTCACGATGTCGCGCAGGCGCGAGGCCTCGGCCACATCCGCCACGGCCAGCTCGCTCACGGTGAGCAGCGGCTGCGGCGCCTCGCCGCGCTGCCGGCGCAGTATCTCGCCCCAGCGGCAAAATTCCGCCAGTAGCCAGCAGGCCGCGTCCCAGCCGTCGCGCGTCGGCTCCAGATAGCCCGTCGCGCCGATGATGTCGCCATTGGCGCCGGGAAAGTGGTCATAGATATCAAACACGGCCGCGGCGGGGCAGTAAGCGGTACGCGCCCGGCCGGCAAAATCAAAATCAACAGTACGGTTTGCAGTCTCCATTTTGTGTCCTTTCGTACAAAACGGGGCGCGGGCACTCCCGCGCCCCGTCCGGGTCGTCTTGCCGTCAGCCGGTGCTGGCGGCTGCGGTCTTGGTTGCAATGTAGCCCTCGGCGGCCGCCTGCGTGTCAAAGTCGGCACGGTAGCGCCACTTGCCCGCGGCGTTCGGCCGGAAATAAAAATCGACCGGATGCGTCTTGGGGTCGAGGCTGTCGCCCTTGGTGTCAGCCTCCTCCTTTTGGCTGGCCTTGGAGGCCGTGCACAGCGGCAGGACGATGGCGCGGTACACGGTAGATTTTGCGTTGGTCGTCGGGTCCTTTTTGAGGATCTTGCGGATGTAGCTCACGGCGCCGTCCGGCGCCACGTCGTCGCTGGCGTCCGTCGCGTCGCTGTCCTCGGAGGAGTAGGCGCCGCCGAAGATCTTGGTCTCCAGCTCAAGGTCGTCGAACCAGGTCTCCGTCGAGAGCGTGCCGCGCTTAAAGGACTCAAAGTCCAGCTCAAGCACGTCGTCGCCGTAGATCGTCAGCTCGCTGGTCTCCACGGACAGGTACGCCTTGACGGACGAGCCGAGGTCAACGGCCGTGTCGTAGCCGGTGCCCTTGACCGGGTAAAATTTCAGGCCCAGCAGGCCGATCGGGGTTTTAACTTTTCCCATGGGGGGTCATCCTTTCCCGGCATCGTTACACGATGTCGCATTGTAGTATCAGACGCAGCGCCGCCGCGTCGTCGTCATAGCTCAGATCCTGCACGGAGTAGGGCAGGTCCAGATTGACGAGCGTGTCCAAAATGGACACAAATTTGCCGGCCTCCAGATCGGCGTCCGCCTCCTGGCTGTAGCAGTCCAGCTGGCAGCGTGTCCAGCGCAGCGCGTCGCCGTCGTCGCCCCGGAGGCGGCCGACGGAATAGGGCGCAAGCACGATATACTCGGTCTTGCCCTTCGGCGCGCCGTTTTTGTAGCACGTCCACCCGGCCGCCGTCAGAGCAGCGCTAAGATCGGTATATGTCATAGCGCGCCTCCTCCCGCCGCAGACTCAAAACGTAGATGTCCAGATTGTCGGCGTCGCGGCTCGCCTGCGCCTCCATGATGCGGTAGACGTGCCCGTCAAAGATCGCGTACATGGTGGCGTCGATCTTGGCGAGGCGCGGCAGGTCGACCATGCGGTCGATCCGCTCGCCGGCCTGCTGCCACTCAAAATAAGTGCGGTGATAGATCGTCATCTCGGCGCAGTAGTGCCGGCTGACGACGGTCAGCCGCCGGTCCAGCGGGCTGTCGCCGTCGCCCAGACTGGCGATCTCGATCAGGCGGTCGTAGATCATCCGCTCGCCCCCCGCATCCGGGTCTTGTGGTTGTATATCGCGTAGCGCAGCATATCGCTCATGGCCCCGGAGTCGCGCTTGCGGTACAGCCACGCGGCGTACATCACGACGAGACTGATGTCGTCCGCATCCGTCTCGATAAGGTCGATTCCCTTGGCGGTCAGCTCTCGTCGTGCGGCGGCGATCAGATGCTCCATGTATTGGAGCGTCGTCTCGTCCGGCGCCAGGAAGCCCAGGTCGCAGCGTAAAAACGCGAGCTCAACTTCGGTTGGGTCCATGCTGTTCTCCTTTCTCACGGCCGGGCGTTTCCGCCCGGCCGCAAAATCCGGGCTCAGGCCTTGGCCACGGCCGTCACAGTGCCGCAGGAGATAACGCGGTTGCTCGCGTCAACCTCCACAACGACAATGGGCGTGCCGGTCGCCGCGGTGATCTGCGTGGTGCCGGAGGTCAGCGCGGCAAAGTCCTTGCCGACGGTATCGCCGGCCGCAATGCCGTTGGGCAGCGCCTTGGCGGCATACTTGAGCGTCGGGCTCGACTCCTTGGCGCCGGCCACCGTCAGGACGGTATCGCCCGAGGCCGTGCCGGCTGCCGCCGTAACGATCAGCGCATTAAGGCCGTCGCCGGCGTAGTCGGTCGCAAAGCTCATGGCCGTAGTCGGCTCGACGTTGGCGTAGTTGACGGCGACAAAGCTCTCGCCGCGGACGGGCTGGCCGTCATAGCGCGCCGTGCCCTTAAACACGGTCTTGTCCTGGATGTACATCGGCAGGTCGGAGTAACCAAAGGAGCCGCCGTCGCGCTCGGCCAGCAGGTAGGTGTCCAGATAGCCGCCGGCGATCTCGTGGTCCGCCATAAACTCCTCCGTCACGATCTCGCCGCCGAGCACGGGCATGGTGTAGTCCATGCCGGACACCAGCGCCGCCGCCGAGTTAAACGCCAGCGCCTTGATCATCAGATCGACGCGCGTCGCCTCGTTCATGATCCACACGGGCCGCCCGGAGGCGGAAAGCTTGGGATTGGCCTTGGCAAGCGCGGCCAGGAGCGTCCGGAAGAAGCTCTCGCCGTTGCCGGAGCTCAGGTCGAGCTTGAGCACGTTGCTGGTGTGCAGATCCGTCCACGGCGCGCGGTTTTCCGTCCAATAGGACGGCTCGGCGGTTTCGGCCAGGCGGGTGACGATGCCGATAGGCATTTTGCCGCCCTTGCCGTACACGATGGCCTTGTCGAGAGCGAGCCCAATGGACTGGCCCAGCATGTACATGACCTCCTCGCCGAGGTTGATGTCGTTGTCCTGCAGGATGTAGTTGTCCAGGATGATCACGCCGCCGACCTTGTAGCCGTCCGTCTCGATCTCGTTGATCGCAAAGGTCAGCTCGTTCAGGGCGCCGGACATCTCCATCCACACGCCCTCGGGCACGTCGCCGATGATATTCTGACGGGCTTTGCCCCGGACGGAGCGGAGCCGGACGTGGCTGATAAGTTTGCTGTACCGGTTGAGGTTGTCGCGCAGCACGTCCAGCACATCGGTCGGGATCGTCAGCTCCGCGCCGGTGACGCCGCGCTTCTGGCCGCCCACCATGGAGCGGAGGCGGGACAAAAAGCCCTTGACCTCGCTGCGGGCGTAAAAGGCGTCGCGGCTGCGGCGGTCGCGGAAGCAGCCGCTGCGGCAGCGGAAGCCGGCCGACTCGACCGGCGCCGGGCGCGCCGCGCGCCGGACGCTGCGCATCTCGCCGTCCGCGCTCTCCTCGTCGATCTGCGTGACGGCTGCGGCCATCGCCTCGTCAATGCCGTCCAGATCTCCCTGCAGGGTGTCGATGGTTTTCTGCAGCTCCTCGATCTGATCGGCCACCTCATTGACGGACTGCTCCAGCTCCGGGCTGATATCCTCCGCCGCGTCGATTTCGGCCTGCAGCTCGGTCTCCCGGGTCTGCAGGCTCGCCAGCTGGCTGCGGGCAGCCTCAAGCTGTTTCATTTTCATCAGAGTTCTTACTGCGTGCATGGTCAATTCTCCTTTTCATTTTTTCTTTCCACCTATCAAGGCGGACGCTGCGCAGATTGCTGTCGCGCAGACTGCGGGCCTGCGCGGACGTCTTCTCGTAGGCCGGGAAGGTGACGATGCTCACCTCGTAGAGGGTGAGCTTTTTGATCACATGCAGCACCGTCCCGTTTGGTTGATCGATATACTCGATATCGTCTATGTCAAAGCCAAACGAGCACTGATTGACGTCACCCCGCTGGATGCGGGCATAGAGGTTCATGGCGTCTCCGTCTGCCTCGTTGACCTTGATCACGCCGTGCAGGCCGCGCGCGTCGACGTCCAGTGTCAGCGTGCCGGCCGTGGTGCGGCCCAGGACGAGCCGCGTGTCGTGGTCGATCAGAGCGCGCACATCGCGGGACGGCGCGCCGTCAAAGGCTCCCGGCGCGATCGTCTCGTCCTCGCCGGGCCAGATGGGATAGATCGTGTTGTAGACGGCAAAGTAGCAGTCGATGATCGGGCCGCTGCCGTCCTCGGCGTCCCGCGTCGTAAACTGTGCCGGGCAGCTGCGCACGTTATAGCCCGGCCTGGTGTCAGTCTTCGTTGACATCTTCCAAAGCCTCCTGTATCAGTTTTTTCTGCTGCCCGATCGCGTCGACCGGGATGTAGTTCTCCAGCACCTTAAATTCCGTCAGACCCGCCGGGTCAAGCATGGCCGTCTCGCGGACCTCGTCGCCGTTGACGATGCCGCGGTCGTGCATGTTCAGATAGATGCTCACAAGATCCTTGACGTCGTAGGCGTAGAGCCGGCGGCGGTTAAAAACAAAATACCGCCGCTCGCTGATAAGCAGCTTGCTCGTCAGCTCCTGCTCGATGCCGATGCAGATTGGGACCACGACGCGCTGGACAAAGTTGTTGTAGGCCTTTTGATTAAAATCGCCGACGCCCAACAGGAACGGCGGGACGCCGAACAGCGCGGCAATGCTCTGCTTGTCCAGCTTGACGGTGTCGGCCACGGCAAGGTCACTCAGACTCAGCGGCTTGACCTGCGTCACCTGGATCATGCCTCCGGGGATGATCCAGGGCTTGCCCGCCTCGTCGGACTCCAAAAATTCGGCGCGGAATTCGTCGCGCAGCTCCGCGCTGCCCAGATCGGAGTCGGCATCGACCGAGACGATCAGCGGCGGCTTGTACTGGGGGCTGGACAGCGAGTCCTTGAGGCAATTGGTCTGCAGCAGCGAGGCGGCCAGGCGCTCGGCCTGCACGCGGACACCCCGGCCGAGATACGGCGTGTCGGGATCGGCGTGCAGCCGGAAATGACAAACCATGTCCGGCGCAAAGCGCACGGTCTGCCACAGCACGGCATAGCTCGCGCCGTCCGGCACGATGGACACGCCGGGCATGGGCCGCAGCTCTGCCAGCTCGCCGCCCTCAAAGCGCGGCAGGACAAGCGCGTTTCCGTCGCCCTCGCCCAGCATCTGCGTCACGATCCAATCGACCCACGCCTGCCGCGTGCCCATCATCGGGCACGGCGTCACATCCACAAAGCGAGCCAGCGCGTCGCGGACTCGGCGGTCGCCGCTCTTGGTATTTTCCATCAGGTAGATGGTGGCCGAGCTGATCGGGGCGGCGATGGCGTTGATGCAGGAGATCACCTCCGGACTGTCAAGCAGCCGGTGATACCCCTCGGGCAGGCTGCCCGGGCTGGACAGCCAGTAAGCAAGATAGCTCTGCGGCGTGGCAGCGCGTTTTTTTGGCGTAAAAAATCTCATGCTTTCCCTCTTTCCGTCCAGCGCGCAAAGTCGGCGCCCTTGCCGCTGTCGATCAGCATACGGACCGTCGCAAACACGGCCGCGTCAAACGGGTCGATTCGCAGGCTTTCGTCGATCTTTTCGTACACGACGATGTCGTCCTCTTTTTCCACGCCGTAGACGTTGCCCGCGGCGTATTCAAACAGCTCCGAGTGCAGGTAATAGATCTTCCCGCTCAGGATCTTTTTCTCGATGTGTCTAAAGCCCTGGCTCTTGAGATAGTGCAGCTGCGGCTGGTCAACGACCGCAAAACGCTCGTGCTTCATGAGCGTCACATACTCGGGACAGAATTTCCGGTCGTGCCCGACTTTGCGGATATCAAAGCCGGCGCTGCGCATCTCACAAAACCAACGGACGATCTCCGCGTGGTTGGTGACCCGGTCGTTACTCATATCCAGCCAGCCGTCGTCGCGCCAGCCAAAAAGCGGGATCTGATCGCGGTCGGCCTTGTCGGCGGCCGCCACGACCGGGAACCAGGCGTGCGGGATGATGATGAGCACATCCTGATACTCGCCGACAATGGCGCCGGCCGTCAGGTCATGCAGCCGGGCGAGGTCGGCGCCGCCGTACCACTTGACGGGCAGCTTTGCCAGCTCTGCCATCGTCCAGTTGTACTGCCGGTCGCTCGCGCGCAGCTCGCCGACATCAAACCAGGCGCGCAGGGAACTGACAAACACATTGAGGCGCCGGGACAAAAACTCCTTGCGCTTCTGCGGATCGTTTTCGGCGCTCAGGGCGCTCGCCATGATCTCCTCCGGCCGGACGGTCACGCCCCAGGAGGGATTGGCCATCCGCTGCACAGCCGGATTGAGCATATCCACGTCGCCGCGCTCATCCTGCGGGGCCCGGGCGATAAAAGCAAAAATGCGGTCGGCGTCGGCGCTTTTGATCTCGCCGCGCACGATCTTGCTGCAATAGGCCGTGTGCAGCGCGCAAAAGCCGGTCCCGTCGTCTCCGGCCGTGCTCGTGCCGAGCACCAGGCGATTGGAGTAGGCGATCATCGAGTCCTTGAGACGAGCATACGGCACACTGTTGCGATACAGCTCCAGCTCGTCGAGATGGACGATGTTGCCGTTAAAGGCGTCAAATAGATCGGGCTTGTAGGCGAGCGCCGTGAAGTCTATCGTTCCGCGCCAGATCGCGCCGGAAAAGCTGTGCCCCAGACTGCTGTCGAGCACACGCAGCCCGTGCAGAGGATCCTCCTTGGCGGTCCATCCGAGCCGGTGCAGATTGTACGCCAAAAAATCAAACCCCTCCTTGTTTTGCTGGAGCGAGCCCGAGACGGTTTTGATGTACGAGCCGGACGGTGAGGACCAGAGGCCCAGCGCCCAGATCAGCGCCGTCGCAAACGGCGTCTTGCCGTTTTTTCGCGCGACCATCAAAAATATCTCCTGGTAGCGCCGGATCACCGTCCCGGCGACGCAAAAGCCCAGGTTATAGCAGACAAAGATCTCCCAGGGCTGGAGGCGGAAGGGCGTGTTGAGCAGCGGCGCCGCGTCGATGGCCTCGCCCTTGCGGTGGACAAAAAGCGTCTCGATCGACAGGATCAAAAACTCCGGCAGCTCCGCGCTCATCGTCCAGCGAGGATCGGACAGATCCGCCAGAAAGCGCCGGCAGGCGGCGCGCACGTCCTCGCCCTCCGGACTGTCGTCCCGGGCGCCCGCCTCGGCGTAGCCCAGGGCAACGGGCCAGTGCCGGGCATGGATATCAACCATCGCTTCCGCCTCCGGCATTGGCCGAGGCCAGTTCCGTCAGGCGGTCGAGCAGATCGGACGTCTGCGAGCTGCCGCCCTGCTGGGCGGCGGCGTCCGGAACGGCCGCGCTTTTCAGCCGGCGCATCCCCTTGGGCGTCAGTCCCAGACTGTCGTAGTGTGCGAGCACATCCTTACGCAGCTGCTGCACCACGGGCCAGAGCGCGGCGCTAAAATCCCCGCCGTCCCCGCCGCGTGCAGCCGGCGCTTTCCACCTGGACAGGGCCCGCTTGAGATCCCGCTCCATGCCGGCGAGGACATGGATCTCCTCGTCGTAGATCCGGTCGTAAGTCCCGGCCTCCTGCATTTTTGCTTTGATCGTCTGCTCCCGCGTCATGCTGCCTCCATCGCGCCGGCACGAGCCGTGCGCAGATCGCGTGCCGCATCCGCCCGCCCGTCGGGCCGCGCATAATGCGGACTGTTTAATTTCACATCCGGCTTCGCCCTGCCAAAACCCAGCCCCGGAATTTTCGCCCCGCGTGTGCTC
>ERZ1034984.1110-NODE-1110-length-27209-cov-5.213965_pt1 | contig 27209 bp, 39 predicted proteins | sample MGYA00520589_ERZ1034984 | MGnify/ENA primary metagenome ERZ1034984 (study PRJEB33766, sample SAMN09781790) | gut metagenome | biome: gut microbiome | host: Homo sapiens | place: Madagascar | study: EMG produced TPA metagenomics assembly of the PRJNA485056 data... | reverse complement strand
AGCGTATCTCCGCCCTCGGCTATCCATGAGCCGAGCTCTGCCGCCGCGCCTGCGTTCGACTCCGCGTTTGCCGCAGCGGTCGCGGAAGTATCCGCCGCCGACTGCGCGGCAAGGGCGGCAGTCTTCGAGTTTTCCGCCGAAGTTGCGCATGCCGCCGCATTCTCCGCCGACGCCGCGGCAGTCGCGACGGAATCTTCGAAGAGAGAGCGCACATAGTCCGCAACCGCATTGTAGAGCGCGGACACCGAAAAGCGGCCTTTGTCGGTTATCAAATTGTGGGTTGCGGTCGGGACGGTTTCCTCGAACTCCGCAAATTCCTTTATGTCTTTTTTGTCTATTTCCATTTTATTCCTTTACAATCGGGATTGCCCCGCCAATCGAGAGCACGCTTCCGCCGACCGATATTGCGTACGGAAATTCCGCCTTGCGTCCGCAGCGGAAAACGTATTCGAACTCGGTATGCACGCCGATTTCGTTTGCGACCCGCACGCTTTCGAGCACGGCGTTTTCGAAGCCGAAGCGCACGCCGAGCATATTGCGGTAGTCGAGCACGCCCGACAGCCCGCCGGAAAGCTTTGCAATGTGCCGCAGCGAAAACGTCTCCGCCTCCGCGTACGAATTGAACTGCCTGCCGACGCTGACCGACACCTCGAACGACATGCCCGACGCGCGGCCGAAATTGCGCGAGAACCTCCCGCCGACAACGCCGACGGAATCGTTGTTAAACGACAGCGACGGCGTGGCGCAATTCGCCCAGCGCGTCATTCCGTCCGAAGAATCGGCAAGCGTTGTGTTTCCTATTCGTAGATGCATGGGTGGTTTTTAACGAAGAATGAATTGCGGCGTACGTTTTATAGCGGCGCAAGAATCGCGACGGTAGGAGCTGTAATATTGCAACTCCCAATTACACAGCTTCTATCGTCGCGCAGGTTCTTTTGGCGTTATAAATGTACGCCAAAATTCATTCTTAATTCTACATTCTTCATTCTTAATTAAGCAGCTCCTACGCGCCCGCATCCTCTTCGAACTCGAACGCGGAGGCTATCGTCGCGATGGAGAGCTTGTTTTCGCCCAGTTCGTCGCCGAACATTTTGAACGATACCTCGCCTATGAGCGACTCTTTGCTGCCGAACGTGGCCGACGGATTTTCGGGCTTTGCGCCCAAGCCCGTGAAGCCGTAGCCGCCCGCCGCGGGGTCGCGGAAAAGCAGCTGCGGCAAGTCCGCGCCGCCGTGGTATTCGCCAACCTCGTTGTGCTCGGAAATCTTCGTAATCGAAAGCCAGTCCGCCACACTCAAAAGCGGGGCGCACTTGAACGTGACGTCGATTTCGTCGAGCATTTTGCCGCACTTGCCCAAGCGCACGTTCTCGATGTCGGAAGTCGAGAGCGAAATTTCCACGCTCGCCGACTTCATATCGAAGCTCTTCGCCGAAGCTCCCGTACCGTAAACCGCAATCGGGCGGATTGCGAATATGTCCGACGACGAAAGCGCGCTCGGCATTGTCGGCTTCGATGTTAGGTCGGAAACCGTGAAAATCTTGGTCGATTCGCCCGCGCCCGCCAGCGGGTTCGGATACGCTTTGAGCTTAAACGCTCCAAGCGGCGCGTTTGCCGTGCCGAACGTTATGCCGCCGATGCTGTCCCACTCGCAGCGCGGAAAGGTAAATTTCTTCCACGCGGTTGCGGAGACTTGGCAGAAGATTTCCGCCGAGACGAGATAGTCGGAAAGCGGCGTGCCGTTCTTCGCGCCGAGAACCGCGAATAGAAGCGAGATGTCGTCGAACTTCACGGGCGTGAATTCGATGTCGGCGGTGATGCCCGTGGTGACCGCGCCCGCCTTGCCGATGTGCGAGGGCGTGATGTCGCGCGTCTCCTCGGAGAGCGTCGCCTTAATGGAATTTTCGCAAACCAAAATCGCGGAGCTTTCGCCGCTGGTGAGCTTGATAAACCCGCTCGCGCGGATTTCGGGGATTGGTGTTTTTGTCATTGTTATGTTTCCTTGTTTTTGGGTTTAAAGTGAAAGGGAATTTGAAATCGGAAGCACAAAGTGGATTACGGCTTCGTCGGCTGGCGATTCGTCGCGCACGGCTTCAAGTTTCAAAATCGACGCACCGATTTCGGGGTTGCGCGCGCCGTGGAGAGCGTGGGCGATTTTTTCAAGGAGCGAATACGCGCTTTCGGCTGTATCTTGAAGTAAAACATTCTCCAAAATGTGGACTTCGCTTTCGGCTTTGTTGCAGGACAGTATGCAGGATTCGCTCCATTCGAGCGGGAGCGGAGGCTCGACGACAACGGCTATTCCGATTGACGCAAGCGCGTTTGAAATATCGTTGTCGATGTTGCCCTTCCTGCGGCATAGCACGTCGATTCCCTCGGGCAGCACGGCGGCTATTTTACCCTCAAGCCATTCCTGAAATTTATAGAGATTGTTGTTTGCTTCGCTCATCGTTTTTTAAGGTATGTATTGATTGCTTTCTCCGCGTCTTTGCGGACGGTTTCGGTTGTCGGCAGAGCGTCGGCGTCGCGCGGAATGTTTACCGAACGCACAAGCCAGTAGTGGACTGTCATTGAGCCGTCGGCGCGGATTTTGCCGAGCAGACCGCCCTTGCGCGTGCGGCGGAATTCCAACTCGCCCTCGGGTAACGTCGACGGCATAACGCCGTAGCGCGAGGCGATTGCGGGAATCGCCAAATACTTTTTGCCGCCTTTGGGCTTTACCGTCGCGCCGAAAACCTTTGCGGCGAACTTCGGGCCCTCAACGCCCGAAATCGAGACCGTAGCTCCCTTTTCGTCGGCGGAAAGAAACGACGTTGCCGCCGCAATGCCGCGCCAAAAGCCGAGCCGCCGCCAACCGCGCCGATTCGGGCGTTTGTCGAGCGTTTTGAAATGCTTTTGCAGCGTCCGCGCAAAGCCCATTCCGACGTATTTGTTGAGGCTTGCCGTATCGGCAAGCTTCGCTTCCAACGCCTCGATGCGTTTGACCGCCGCGCCTGTCTTGGACTTGACTGTGAATTTGAAGAGCATTTTTTTAGTTGATTTTCGGAAAAGTTTTTCCGATACTGAAAATGTCAGAGGTTAAAGTGCGGTGCGACCGCGATACTTTGCTTCTGAGTGTCGCACGGAGTCGCAAACGGGCGGCACTCTTTTTTTCAGCGTTTGTAAATCAATTCTCCCTTTCTACATTTATCCAGTTCCTGAATTTTGTTTACAAACCAAGTGCGGACAACAGCCCCGTCGGAGACGGCAACCGCCTTGTTGACGTTTACTATGCCGTTTTTAAAAACGGCAATCACTGGAATTGGTTCTGTTTTCATTGTCATTTTTTAGTTGATTTTCCGTAAAATTTTTCCGATATTCTTGTCAGATAGTGAACGAGGGTGCAGGAAGTGGCTATTCCCTCGGGATCAAGTGGGGTGTAAGACTTCCCTTATATTGCCCACCTTTTTTATTCTGGATAGATGCATTCGCCCTTTCTGAATTTGTCCAAGTCCCGTTGCGATTGAATGTAATATGTGTGGACTTCGCCGTCCGGCTTTACCGAAACGGCTATGCCTTTCTGCTTTTTCTCCGCGTTTGTGTACCCCATAACATAGTTGCGCATTCCGTTCGGCAGTTGCCAAATTTCGCGCGACTGCGCGACACACATTTCAGCCATCGGCAGACGGATTAAACGCCCGAATACGTCCGATGCGGATTTCTCCAATTCGTTTTTCCGCCAGTGGATTGTTTCGTCGGAGAACGTCGTGTTTTCGCCGAGCGCGTCTTTCACGACAAATCCCTCCGCCAATTTCCTTTCGGCTTCGTCTCTCGTGATTGTCGTTTCCTTGACGGAGGATTTCCACGTTGTGGCACTTTCGAAGCCTTTGTCCGCGAAAGTCGGCAGCGGCGGCTTGCTACGCCTTACGAGCTTGTCGCCGCGGATTTCGCAGTTCGGCGTCTTTTCGGCGATTTCCTTGACGAGGTCTTCGGGGATTCTTTCGAGAGAGACTTCCGTTTCCAACGCGTCGTCGAAGTCGGGGATTTCGTCCACGGGCTCGTCTTTCGGAAGCAAGCCAAGCTCGATTGCCTCGTCGCGGTCGATGTCCTCCACGCCCATTCCGCTCCCGAAGTCGAACGGCGGATACGGCCTGTCGAAGCGCGACAGATTTTTCCACACGTCGGAAGATTTAAGGGCAACCATTCGGCCGCCGTAGAGCTTGCCGCCCGCAGCACGCCAGCGCGTCTGCCAATCGGTGCGCGGAACGCGGCGCGGCTCGACTCTCAAAAACTCCTGCGCGGGGAACATATAAAGCGCGTCCGAATCCTGCCCGCGCGTGTATTTTGCATACTCGCGTGCTTCGTCGTAATTCATTTTGTAGATGAGCGAAAGTCGTCGTCGGCTTGCTATGTCGGTCAACGCCGTCCCGTCAACCGCATACCCGCGCCCGCGCAAATACGACTTCATCTCGCTGATGAACTTCTCCTGCGACACCAACGCTTCGTCGTGGTTGCGCTTCGCCGTGTCAACAGCCTTGCCGATGAGCTCGCGCATTTTACCGAGCGTTTCCGCATCGTTGACCCGCGCCGAGAAAAAGCACTTTTCGCGGATTGCAGGCGCAACGCGTGCCCACTCCGCGCTCGTCATCGAAGACGGCGTGGCTTTCCGCGCTCCGAATTTTTCGACGGCGGCGCGGTCGGGCGCAAGACTGATGTTGAGGGAAGGCATTTGTTAAATTTCGCGTTCGTTGAAATTAGAGTCCGTCATAGTCGGAGCGTTGCGGCGTTCCACGCGCGGGGCGCACAAGGACACAGCCGCCGCTTGATTGAACCGATTCCGCGGCGGGTTCGGGATTGTCGGGAAGAGACGGTTTGATTTTACCCAGCGCGATTTTGTCGAGACGCTCCCGCGCAGCGGCGGCAAGCGTGCGCTCGTCGTCGGAAAGTTTTAGCGTTAGTCGCGGCTTGGCGAATTCGACCACAAGAGCTATCGCATCGGGTGAAAGCTCGGCGGGAATTTTGTCAGTGTCGCGGTCGACCGAATATCCGCCGCTTTTTACATCGCTGCGGATTCGGGCAGTTATGCGTTCGATTGCGACTTCGACGGGATTTTCCTGATTTTCGGAATACTTCGCCTTGCTTTCGAGAGCCTTGACAAACGCGCCAGCCTGATAGCTCGCAACGTCTTCAACCGTGATTTTTATCCATCTATCCATTTTGTTTAAGCCGTTCTTCTAAGCCGCATTACGCCGCGCAGAGGCACGGCAGGAGGCGTTTTTTCGGGGGGGGGGGTATCGTGCCACCCTCCAAAATCGGGCTTTTGGCGGCATTGCACGCGTTTTGCAACGCCTCCGCAAGCGCGTCGCAGGCGACAATCATTTCCGACTTTTCGGGACGCACACGGTCGCCCGTGCCCGCCGAATATTTAAAGGGGATTTCCACTTTCGCAAAGTCGCCGAAAATTTCGCGGCAGATGTCAGAGCCGTCGCAGGAGAGAAGCCACTTGCCTTTGAGCGTGTAAAGCCTGTTGCGCAGAATCTCCATATCCTCGGGCGCAAACGCCTCGTAAGTACCGCTGTCGCCCGTGCAATACGGCGGATCGAAATACACAAAAGCGTTTTCGTTGTCGTAGAAATCGACCACCTGCTGCCAGTCGCGCCGCTCGATGTAGACGCCTTTCAAACGCTCGTGCAGGGCGCGAATCTGCGGAACGTGCCTGTCGCGCGAGAAGCCGCGATAGCCGCGCGAATCCCGCGCGTAGTAGTCTCCGAAGCCAGAAAACGACGAGACTTTCAGGAGATACCACCGCGCCACTTTCTGAAGCTCGGTAAGCCCGCGCGAATCGCGCAAGCGGTTGAAAATGTCCACCGAATGCAAATACCACTCCATCTCCGCAAGAAGGCTCTCCAAGTGCTCGCGCACGTAAAGATAAAAGCCCGACACTTCGGCGTTCAAATCGTTGACGACTTCGACCTTCGCACGCGGCTTGGCGAGAAACACGGCGAGCCCGCCCGCAAACGGCTCAATGTATGTGGAGTGCTCGGGAATCACGGGCAGAATATATTTTAAAAGCCGCCGCTTGCCGCCCGAATATGGAAAAACCGGATTCATTTTCTGAAAAAAATTTTACTGCTGTTTTTGAAAATTGAAGAAAGGCGGACGCGGAGCGGGAAAACCCCGCGCCCGCCGATGTCGGATTATTTAAGGGTGATGAGCTTTGCGGCCGCGCCGTTTACAACCTGCACGTCCTGCGACCAGTCCATTTTTGCGACTTCCGAACGGCCGTCGTCGCTTTGATATGTGCCGCTTTTCATCCATTCACCCGCAAGGCGGAACGTCTTCATGAAAGACGGATCGCGGCGAGTCGGGCTGTCGTTGGCGACGAACACAAGAACCTTGTTGCCCAAGATGAAGTCGAGAGCCTTTGCCTTGCCTTCGGGCGCGGTGTCCTTGACGGCGTATGTGCAGCGGCTTTCGGGCTCCCCGATGAGCAGGTTCTTGAACGTCTCGAACGACGGCACTTTAAGCTGCGTGTCGCTGAGTCTGTCGATGACGCTCTTGTGGTTCTTTGCCTTTTTCCACGCGGTTGCGCCCCAGAGCATTCTGATGCACAGCGAACCGCCGAAGCCGCTCGCCTTCATAATGTCGAGGATTGCGTCGTCGAAGTCGCTGATGAGGTTTGTGCTGTCGCCGAGGGTGATGTCGGTGCTTGTCAGCGATTCGACCGCCTTTGCGATGACCTCGTTTTCGTGCGAGAGCGCGGCGACTTCCGCGACGAGGTCGGCGGCTTCCTTGTAGGCGTTTTCGAGAGTTTCCTCGCTCATCGCCTCGTAGATGTCGACGGGGCAGTCGAGCGCGCGCGGCGTGCAGTTGAATGTGCCGTCGTTTGCGTCCCAGCCGATCTGGACGGCTCTTCCGCCAAGCGCGCGGCGCACGTCGGGAATGCGGTAGCGGCTCTTTTCCGTGTAGATTTTGTATTTGCCCGTCATCGTCGGAACGTCCACGCCGGGGGCGAGGAAGTTGCCGATTGTCTTCTGGACCATGTTTTGGGCCGCGCCCTGCGCGTAGTTGCGGATTGTCGCGCTCGCGGCTATGTCTGATAGTCTTGCCATTTTATTTTCCTTTCCTTTTCAAATTACGAAGACGCCACCGTCACGGACTTGTTGTAGGCTCTCGCGAGAACCGCCTGTCCGTCCACGCCCGCTTCTTCGGCGATTGCAAGCACCGCATACGTTCCCGCAGTCGTGGGAAGCTTGCGGAGCTTGCCCTTGTCGGCGGCGGTCGAGGGATCGGCGGCGCAGAGCAAGTCGCCCATCGCGCACGCGCCCTTGACGAACACGCGCACCTGCTCGCCCCTGTTTAGCGGCTTCACGGACGATTCCGTCGCGCCGCCGTCGACGACGACGTAGGGGGTGTCGTCGGTCAGTGCGGCGGGAAGGTCGAGCCCCGTCGAAGTCAGTTTTGCCAGAAGCCCGTTCTTGCCCGAAAGGTCTGCGCTCGGGAGGCGGACTATGCCCTGTCTTGTGTTTGTCTGTATGTTGTCCATTTTTGCTTTCCTGTTATTGTTTGCATTCCGATTCGGCGCGGGCGTATGCCTGCCTCCACGGGATTTTTTCGTTGGCGCAAATTTCCTGTGCGCGTGCGGTTATCTTGTCGGCGAGCGCGGCTTGGGCGGCTTCGTTTGCGGCCTCCTCGGTGTTGCGTGCGCCCAAGTCTGCGGTTTTCGACGACGGCTTCCAGACGGCGGCGCGTGAGGTAAACAGCGTTGCCGCCGCGTCGAAGTCTTTCGCGTTCGAGAGAATTTCAATCGCCGTTGCGGTTTCGGCTTGGCTCATGCGCCCCTCGGCTACGCAGTTGTCTACAACCATTTTCGCGCGGGCGGCTCGTTCGGCGGAAAGTGCCTTGCGCAGCGTTTCGTTTTCCATCGCCGCCTCCGCGGACTTTGCTTCGGCGGGTTTTTCAGCCTCTGCGGGTTTTTCTTTGAGTTTGCCGATTCTTTCCAGAACCGACTCCTCAGTGGGCGCGCCCTCGGCGTTTGTCTCCGCCGCAGTCGCCTGTTCCTCGGTAAAGCCGAGGGCTTGCAGGATGTTTTTGAGCATCGTATTTCCTTTTGTTTGGGTTGAATTGGTTGAATTTGCAAAGTCCGTTCCGCCGATGTTCGGGTTGTGCGTGAGCCCCACCGAAATCAGCTCTACGGGGCGGAACGTGCCGTCGGTTTGGCGGTTCATTCGCCAGCGCGGCGAAAACAGCATATGTTTGGGCAGGTGCTGAAAATCGTTGCCCCACGCAATCCGCGCCATCACGCCGCGTTCGCCCGCGTAGACTTTCTCGACCGTGCCGTAGGTCGTTTTGTCGAGGGCGTCGGGGAAACAGTCCGAGTCCGGGTGCGAGCGGTAGACGGGAATCGGGTTGCCGTGCCCGATTTTGCGCTTGAACGCCGCCCAAAGCCCCTCCGCGCCGCGCCCCATTTCGTTGGCGGAGTCGGCGTCCACAACCTGCATTCCGCGCATATGCGGGTGTCTGCCGTAGGGGGCAATGCAGTATTCTGCGACGGAATTTTCGCCGATGGCGATTTCGTCAGTGCCGAGAACCCAGCCGTCGGCAAGATTGCCGTCCGCACTCTCGTTTTCAAAAATTGCCGTCGAACCCCGAAACACAATGCCGTTGCAAAACGCCGAAACACCGTTGCAAAACCCGCGCAAAGCTTTTTTGGGGTAGTTGTCCCCGTCGGGGGCGTTAAGCCCGAAATCGGGCGATTTTTTCGAAAGCCTATTTTTCATTGGTGAGCCTTTTTTTCAAAATGTCGAATATCGCGGACGCTTCGGCGTCGCCTCCGTCAAAAAAATCACCCAAGTTTTTTTCGAGGGCAACAAGCGCGTCGGCGCGTTGCGAAACGTCGGTCATAGCGTCGATTCGGTCGAGCTCGGCGAGAAATTTTTGTTTCTTTTTGCCGGTCATTGCCCGCGAAAGTTCGGCGATGTCGTCGCTTTCGTTTTCGAAGCCCGCAGGCATCGCCGACATTTGCGGAACGTCGACGAGCTCCTCGTCGTCGGCGGAATCGGGCATTCGGCACGCCTGCCGAACCGTCCGCTTACCGAGCCTTATTCCGAGCCGCGAGAGGCGTTCGACGACATCGAGGTATTCCTTCGCGTTCGTGCTGTCGGTGCGCTGCAAGGCAAACTTGGCGGCGGGCACGACGTCTTCGCCGAAGTAGTATTGAAGCACGCGCAGCGAAAGCCCGTGTTCGAGCGTCTCCTCAATCATCCGCGCGTCGGAATTTTCCAGAGCGGTTTTTTCGTCGCCCTGCATACTCGCGCCCGTGGCGTTTGCGTTGGAGAGCGTAGAGAGGTCGCTGCCGCGCCAGAGAGCCGCCAAGGCCCTGTCGGCCGACTGGACTATCGCCTGAAACGGCGCGCCCGCGCCGCCGGCCTGCAACAAATTGAGCGTGGAGTCGGAGTCGCGCAGCATTGCGTAGCCGTTGCGGAAGTTTTGCAAAGACGCGAAAAATTCGTTCCACTCGCCCGAGCCCGGTTGCGCCTTTGTCGTAGCGTCGAGCAGCGGAAAGCCGAACCTGTCGGCGTAGACGAGCCAGTTTTTCCAGCCGCCGTTTTTCGCCAGATACAGCATGCACGAAGGCTCCATCAGCGCGCCCTTCGACACGCACACAAGCCATTCCCACGGCTTCATCTCGACGCCGTTGCCGCCGTTTGTGCTCTCCAAGAAGCGCAGCTTGCCCGTCTTCGCCTCGAAAAACCACAGCGGCACAAAGCGCAGCTGGGCGCGGAGCTCGCCGCCGTGCGGGCGGAAGACGATTTCGTGGACGGAGTATTTGTTGTCGACGGCCGTCATCATATGGTCGACGAGCATCGAAATGCACCCGCGCTTGTCGAGTTCCACCGCGTGAGCGAATTCGAGAGAGTCGTAGAACCGCTGTAAAACCTCGCCGTGGCGTTGGCTTTCGGCTTCGTCCTCGCCGCATGGCACGATGTGCCAGTCGAGCTTCGAAATGTCGCCGTGGCGTTTGTCCGCCACGCAGCGGATTAAGTCGTCGCGGCGGTAAATCATGTCGAAAAGACGCGCCGCGTGCGAGAGCTCGCCGCGCATAAACTCGTCGAGCATGCGCCGAAGCGAGCGCGGGTTAAGGAACAGGAGCGGATTGTAGAGCGAGGAGATTTCCCGCTCGACGCGTTCGCGCGAAACTGTGGGTATTGTTTTCATCACCAAGTAAAGTTTGAAAGGACCACCGGCGAAAACTTCGCCGAGCGTTGTGTCGATGCGTAGTATGCCAGCGCAAGTGCCCAGAAGCGGTCGGCGTGCCCCCTGTCGTCGCGGTCGGCGACAAGCCGCACGTTGCCCGAAATGCCCGACTCTTTGCGGACGCTGCGCAGGTCCGAAACGATGTCGGCGTCGAACGGAATGCGGACTCCGTTGTCTTCGAACGCCGCCCGCAGCGGAAACGCCAGTTGCTCCTTCGCGCCCGCCGTGAACTGCACGCCCTCCACGCGTGCCGAGCCGTAGCGCGCCTGAGCCCGCTCGGTAAACTGTCTGCCGAGCCCGCTCATATCTATGCAGCAGCGGCGCACGCGCGGGTTGGAGAGGTATTCGTGCAAAACCGCCTCCTGTTCCGAAAACGGGGTGTCGCGCAGCGCCTGAATTCCGCGAGTGTAGAGCACGCCGCCGAGCCGCTCGGCAAGCCAGAACACGGTGAGGTCGTGCACGCGGGCAAGGTCGACGCCCAAAAAGAGGTCGGACTTTTCCGAAAGATTCGTCCGCCAGTCTTCGTCGGCGCGGTATTGGCATTTTGAAATCATCTCGTAGGAGAGGAACGCCGCGTTGTCGTCGGCGGGGTTGCACATATACTCCTGTTGAAAAGTCTCCGAATCCGCGCAGCCCTTGCGGACAAAATCGAAATAGTCGGCTTCGTCCATATCGAGAATTCCGCCTTCCACGCCCGCATCGGAAAGCTTTTTTTGGAGCTTGTAGAGGAAGCCCTGTTCGAGCGCGTCCTGCAATGTCACGCGGTGGAGGCTGATGTGCTTGGGGTTTTTGCCGCGAGCCTCCTGCACGAGCTTGTTGAAGAAGTTGTCGCTGCCGCGGTGCGTCGAGATGATTTCGAGGTTGCCGCCCCACGTAATGCCCGGGTAGGCTATGCCGTAGAGCTTGCGCGGATCGGGGTGGAGGGCGAATTCGTCGAGCACGCGAGTTCCGCGCTTGCCCGCCTGCGCGTCGGCGTTGGAGGAGAGCGAGTGGATTTCGCGCCCGTTTGCAAAGCGCAGAACGTAGGAGGCGTCGTTTGCCTTGCCGTCGCGGATTTCCGCGCCGACAAGACGGAATGCCCCGGAGAGCGCGTCGGCAAAGCGTTTGCAGTCTTCTATAAAAAGCTTCGCCTGCAAGTCGTCGCGGCTCGAAACCCAGATGTCGTTGCGGTTTCCCGCGGCGGCGCACTTTTCCACGCAGCGGTAGGCGGTGGAGAGCGACAGCCCGATCTGGCGGCCTTTCTCCATCAATTTCAGGCGCGACTCGTCCTCAATCCACCGCTTTTGATACGGCAGAAAGAACGTGTCGGGCGGAACTATCTTCGCCCTGCCTCTGAAAACTGTGCCTTTTTTCTCCATTACAAAAGTTTGAATTGCTGCACGACCTTTTCGCGCTGCTGCTTTGTGTAGCCCTTGTCGGCGGAAACCGCCTCTATCGCCGCCTTCTTCGCCTCTTCGCGCTCGGCTTCCCTGCGCTTGGCTTCGGAGAGCTCGTTTTCAAGCAGCGCAACCTGTGCCCGCGATTTTTCGAGCTCTGCGGCGAGCCTGCGGTCTTCCAGAACCTGCCGCGAAAGCTGGTTTGCGGCGGCAATCCAGCCGCGCAGGTGCGGATCGGTGTCCTTGTCGCCGTTTTCGAGCTTTTCAATTTGCGCGTAGACGTAGCCGTTCAAAAGCCGCGCCGACGCGTCGGGAATGTTCGCCGTCTGCTTGCAGACCGTCTGAGCCCGCTCCGCAATGGCCTTGCGGCGGCGTTGCAGGCGTTCGAAATTCCACGCGGCGTTCTTCCAATTCAGCGCGGAGGCTACCGACGGCGGCGTTTTTTCGGGGAAAAGCTCGGCTATCGCCGCCACGATTTCCTCGCCCGTCGGGCTGTCGGAACGCTCGAAGAGGTAGTCAACAAGCCGCCCGCGCTCGCGGCCCGAAAGCCTGCGGTCAATCCACGTTTTCGAAAATGTCGCCGTCGCCGCCATTTTACCTGTCCAAAAATTCCAGTCCCTTCGGGGTTATGCGCCAAATGCGGATTACGTCCGACCACTCCGACCGCGCCTCCACGGCGTATTCGCGCCGAACAAGCCAGTCGAGCGCGTTTTCAAGCTCGACGTCGGGTGCGCTGCGGAAAGCTCCCGCGTTCGCGCCCGAACGCAGGCTGTCGAACGGCAGTCCGCTGCGGACAACTTCAAGCTGTCGCAAAAGATTTTCGCGTAGACATTGTTTTTGTATGGGTGTCATTTTCTTGCCTTTTCGATGTGTATGTTCAGCCGTGTTTCGAGCGTGCAAATTTGCTGGTGTTGGATTTCGTCGGAGGTTTCGAGCGAGCTCACCTTGGCTTCGAGCGGATTGACGCGGTCGTGGTATGCCTTTGCGCGTGCTTCGCCGTTGGCGTTTAGCTCGTCGAACTTGCGGCGCATTTCCGCCTCCAATTTTTCGAGACGCGTTTCTATGCGCTTTTCGGCGTACTGGTTGGGCTTGAAGACGCTCCGCCAGTAGAAGACGGCCGCTCCCGTTGCGGCTATGAATATCGCCGCATTCTGCAACCACGACGCGTCCACTTCCGCGTAGCTTGCGCCCAGCAGACAGATTCCGGTTAGCGATTGTCTTAGCATTTCAGAATTTTACATTGATTTTCAGTCCGATTAGCCCCCGCGCGCCGCGCCAGAGAGCGACGGAAACGCGCGAAAGCTTTTTCAAAATTCGGCGCGATTTTAGAAGAAGCCTATTGCCTGCTTTACCAGCCCGATTACAAAGGGAATCAAGCCAGAATCGCCGATTAGGTAGTCTCCCAAGCTCGTCAGCGCAACGCCCACCGCCACGCCGATTGCCGTTCCCTTTGCTTTCAGCCATTTGCCGACCGCCTGCTTGCCCGTTTCCGTCGTGTTTTCGTCTGCCATTTTATTTGCCCTCCGTTTGCGCTGAAGCCGCGCCATTTGTAGCCGCATTTGCATTTGCCGCCTCCGTTTTTGCTTTCACGCCGCCCTCTGCGGTCGCGCCGTCTTTGGTGATTGAAAGGCTGTATTTGCTCGCGTCCACGATTGCGGGAAATATCGCCGCAACGTCCGCGCCGTCCTTCGTGCCGTCGGAGGCAACGACGGAAGCGTAGGTGTTGTCGAGCGTGCCGATGCCGATTCCGTAGCTGTTCGAACTCGGCTGAACGCCGATGTTGCCATACCAGCCGCCGATGTGGGCTACAACGTGCTTGTCCTTTGTGTTGGCAATTCCGATTACAAGCGGGCTTTCGCTCGATTCCGTCACCTTGACCGCCGCGACAGAGCCGTCTGCGGCATAGGTTGTCTCCGTGATTGTTGTGGAGCTGCACCCGCAAAGCGCGAGCGCAAAAGCCCCGCACACGGCATACAAAGCGGCTTTGAGCCAAAACATTTTTCTCTCGAATAGTTCCATATTCATCTGTCCTTTATTTTTGTTTTTTGGGTGTTGAAATTTTCCTCACGCCGACAATTACCGACGTCCTCCCGCGCTTTGTGCGGATTGCCGCGCCGAGCGGATTTTCTACGGCGCATTTGCGCCAGCCGCGCGGTTGCTTCGGGGCGGACTCGCCGCCATCGTTCAAAACCTCCGCAACGCGGAGCAAAAGCGCGGCAAGGTTTTCGAAAAAGTCCGCTTGCGACTCGCGCATTTCGGCAAGGTCGGCGCGGATTGCGGCTACGTCGGCGGCAACGCCCGCGCCGCAAGCTGAGCGGACTTGCGACGCGGACGGGGCGGTACAATGAATTGCGGCATCGTTTATAGTGCCGCAAGAACCCGCGCGACGGAAGGAGCTGCGACTTTCACCGTCCAGTTCTTCGTTTGAAAGATAACGCGCGGCAGAGGCAGAGCCTTGCGGCGCGGACGCTTTGGGTTTAGCTCCGCATTTCTTTACGGATTCCGCCGAGTCAGACGACGGCTTGACAGGGACGTGATTCGCGTCGCTCGCGCCCGTACAGCAGTATGAAAATTCGTTTCTGATTCCCGCGAGAACCTTTTCGGGCGCGGAAAAATCCGCGCCGTCGAGGGCGATGACTTCGCACCCGTCGGCAAGGGCGGCGTCAATCTGCGCGATAAGGTCGGGGAGCGCGGCAACCGCAATGTTGCGGGCGCGGATGATGCCGCCCAAGAGCCAGAGTTTGAGGCACACATAATCGGCATTGATACGGGACACACGGAACGCATAAACACGCCCGCCGCCGAGATTGCCGCTTTTGAGTTGACTTGACTGCGCTGCTTTTTGCATAACGCAGCCACAATATCATAAACCGCAAAACCAGTCAAAACGCGGGCTTACAGCGTTAACGTCCATTACCAAAAAAGTTTTTTTCGGGACGTTTTTTTTGCAAAAAATCGCCGTGTCAGCGTAAAAAAAAGCCCCTGTTTGCTACGCAAACAGCGGGCAGTGCTTAAAAATTTTTGCGGGTGCGCGGAAAAACTCGGCTATTTCCCGTCATTGGGCGGGCGGGCGTTGGCGGCGGCGTAAAGGTTTTTGCCCACTCTCACGGTAAGACTTGCCCCCGCAACATCGCCGCGCATGTAGGCGGTGAGCACGTCGCCGATTTTCTCGCGGATTTCGGGCGCGAGGAAATCAAAACATTGGCTTGCGTGGACGGCGAGCAAGTTGCGCACGTCGTGCCCGCAAAGTTCGATGTCAACAAAGGCTTCGGTCTCTCCGACCACCCGCCCAAGATGTATGTTTTCGTTCATTTCGTTCCTTTCAAAATTGAAGATTCTTCAAATTTGGATTGTTGATTATCATAAAATTACAATCCCAACTGTTCGACTTTTTGGGAAACAATACCCCGCAAAGCCTCTATTTTCGGGCTTTCGCGCTTTTCGTTTCGTTCAAGGTGGAACAGTTCGACTCAAATTTTTTTAACATACCTTTTAGACCAGAAATTAGAAGAGCATTCTTTTCCTCGGCACGAAGCGCACGGTCACGCCACATACGCGTAGCCGAATTTTCTTTTTCGTCCGCTTCGCCTGTCATTAACCACTCTACACTAACTCCGAAATGTTTTGCCATTCGCAGCAAAGGCCAGCTCTTCGGCTCGCTCCTACCTTCTCTGTAATCGAAGATAGCACCTTGCGAAACACCGAACATTTTAGCTGCTGCCATTTGAGTTAAACCCGATTCGTCCATCAGATTTCTGAACCTGTCGGAAAAATTTACCAGTTTTTCTGTATTTTTTTCTTGCATTACCAGATTTTTTGTTGTTCAAGTTAGAACATTAACAGAAAACTGGTAAACACGGCAAACAAAATTTTATGAAAGACACTTGGGCAAAACGAGAATTGAGAAAGAAAATGTGGAGCTATCGAAAAGCAGCGCCGCTTCTCAAAGTGACCTATCAGTACCTTAGCGACATTTGTAACGGGACTCGACGCAGCCTCCGTTTAAATCGTCGAATCGACGACTTGCCGCACTACGCGGATTTCGTCCGCGAAAATCCGACCTACTTCCAAAACCGCCGCGCTCGGAGGGCTAAGTAATGGCATTTTTGCTCTTCTTCCTCGCGGGCACGATTGGCTCGGCGGTTTTTCTCGTCGGGCAATCAGTACAACGCCGACACGGCTACGCCACCGCCTTTGCGGTTCAGCTTTTGATAGTAGCGTTCCTGAGTCTTCTCGGTGCCGTAATTGACTATTGCGTCAAAAACGGAAGTGGCAATGGCGAACTCGTCAAAAGGATATCCCTTATTGAGGCTTCCTCTGACAAAGACAATCATTCCGCACATTTGGAGTCTCACCACCTCCAAATCGTCGCGTTTCAAAATCCGCATACGTTGGGAGACCATAGTCATCAGGAGCGCAAAACTGCCTTCGTCAAGCGCGAAGACTTCGTTGAGCACGCGTTTTCTGGCTTCGCGGCGATCGAGAGCCTTTTCGATTCTTCGGAGCAGGAATTGCCCCAGAAGCGTAATAATGCCGCCGAGTCCGCTCGCGCTTAAAAATGCAAACCACATTTCCATCAAACAAAAAACAGCAGAAAGGAAAAACAATGGCAAAACAAAAATGGTATTCAAAAGACTTCATCAACAGGCAATTCGTAAAATTGCACGTCAAGATGCTCAGCAAGTCGGACGTTGTTTTCGACAACTTCAAAGGCGACGCGGAGGACGGCTTCTTTTGCGGGCACATCAAGGTTTCGCCGCGATACGTCAACTATCCGCTCCTTTGCAGGTATGACGCAAAAATCGCCGCGCTTTTGGGCAAGGCGGGCTTTGCCGTCCAAGAAGTCGCGTGGGACATAAAACCCGCGGAACAAAACATCGGGTTTATGGTATCCGCAACCCCCGTCAATTCGTAATCGACTCCCGCAAATGCCCGAAAGCAACCAGTTGACATTCTTCCACAGCCTCGATTTTCCGGGACGGACGGTGCTCTATGTCGGCGAGATTGCGCAAAAATTGGGCATTTCGCGGCAGCAGGTAGTCAACCTTATGGATTGCGGCGAGCTGGGCTATATCAACGTTGCGACCGACCCCACAACGCGCCCCTGCCGCCGCGTCCCCGTCGAAAGCTACCGCAACTTCATCGTCCGCCGAATCGACTCCGAGGAACGCCTGCAATTTCTGCGCGAGCTTCCCGTGACGACGCGACTTGAACTCATCGAAGAACTCAAAAAATCACTCAAACGCAAATGAAACCCGAAACCAGAATCATACGCGGCGCGAAAGTCGCAACGGTCGAAGACCGGGGTGGCTACATAGGAATCAGCTACACACGCCCACATTTTCGCGAAACGTTTCTCGCAATCTTTTCCGCGACCGAAGCCGCGCGGGCAATCCGCGCGGGCGACGTGCTCGAAATCGAAAAACGCGCGGGCGACATCGACCGCCTCATCAGCCGCAACAAGGGCGACGAGCAGACAACTTTCAAATTCTAACGCTATGAAAAAAGATTCAAAACAAACTCAACTCACCCCGCTTGAAAACGCTTTGCAAACGCAATTCAAACCGTCTGCAAACGTCGTGCGAGAAGCATTCAAAATTGTAGAAGACAGTAGGAGCGCATTTGCGACCAATGCCGTTCGTTTCGGGCTTTGCGCTCTCGCGGCAAAGCCGATTGTCGGGCACGGTAATTTCGGGAAATGGTTAAGTGATTCGCTTGCCGATAACGGGAATCCCAGACCGTCGGCGGAACGCACCGCCCGCGATTACATCGGGCTTGCAAAGGTTTTCGTCCAAAAGCTCCGCCACCCGAACAAGCTTTCCGACGCGCTCGCCACAGGCGTAGGCGAATTTTGCGAATTTTGCAACATCGACCGCGACAAGTTCGACATCGAAAAAATCCTTGCCGACAAAACGCAAACGGAAGACCTGCTCAGACGCACATTGTCGGGTATGACACTTCCGCAACTGCGCAACCTCCTGCGCGAGGGTGCGGTGCAGGCGGAGGAGGACAAGAAAGTCGAAGACACCGCCGCCAAAACCCTCACCAAGCGCGACCTCAAAGGCCTCGGTGGCAACGGCGCAAGCGGGCAGTCGGCGCAGATGCTCCTCTGGGACGACTGGACAAACAGCCTTGCCGAATTCGACAAACTCACAAAGCACAAGGACATCGTCCGCCTGCCGCTCGAAAAGCTCGTGCTCATCGAAAAGTCGCTCGAAGACAGGCTCGACGAAATCAAGAACCTAATCAGGCACTGCGGGGAATAGGCAAGATGGAGCGCGGCATTCAGCTGACCAAGGCGGAACTCGTCCGCAGTTGCGACTTCGTTCAATGCACCGAAGCCGCCCGCGAGGAGCTGCTTTCATTGAAACTCGAAATCCGCAACCTCGTTTTGGACAGGCTGGAGGCTATGCGCGAAATCATACTCTCCGAAAGCCCCAACAAGGCGTGCATGGCCATAGCCTACCGCAAGGAGGCCGAGGGCGCAAAGGGGTGGAGCTACAAACGCCTCTACGCGCTCTATTCCGAATTCTCCAAGAGCGGCGACTGGCGCGTGCTGCGCCCCAACTGGCGCGGCAACAAAGAGGGGCTTCCGCCCGCTTTTGTGGAATGGTTCAGGGAGCTGCTTCTGCGCGGCTCGCGCAAGACCCCGTGCCACGCCGCCCGCCGCCAGCTGATAAACCTGTTCCGCAAGGGCGAACCGATACCCGGATACGGCACAAAATACGAGTGGGCGCGCAACACCGGCCGCCCCGTTCCGGGGCTGATGGGCGGCGACAGGGAACTGCCCGACGGCTGGAGCTTGGGCAACCTGCAACGCATAAAGCCCCGCAGCCGATACCTGCTCGACGGTGCGCGGCAGGGCGTTTTCGCGGCGCATTCGTCCGCGCCCGCAATGGTGCACCGCGACAAGTCGCAACTGCGCTTTATGGAATGGATAGCCTTCGACGACGTGCGCATCGACAAAATCTGCACCATCGCCGAAAAGGGGCTCAAACGCCAGTTCGGCTATCCCTTGGCGGTCTTCGCATTCGACGTCGCCACGGGTTGCGACATCGCGCACATCGTAAAGCCCCGCGCCAAGCGCAAGGAGGACGACTCCGTAATCGGCATCGCGAGCGAAGACGTAAAACAGCTCATTTTGAACATCGTCGCCCAGCGCGGACTGCCGCCGTATCCCGTGACGTTCCAAATCGAAAACGCCGCCGCCACGCTTTCGGAGGCGGACGAGCTCGCCCTCAAACAGACATTCCGCGACCGCATAATCATAAAGCGTTGCGGCACTCTGCACGACGCGTTTTTGAAGGGCGGCTTCAAGGAGGGCGGCGGCAAGCCGTGGTGCAAGTCTTGGATTGAGGTGTTTTTCCGCCCGTTTCAGGAGCAGCTCGCGCTCTCCGACGGCAGCAGCGGCAACCGCTACGACAATATGCCAGCGCAGACAAAATACGCGCTTTCATACGCAAGGGAGCTTCTGCGCAAGGCGGGCTCGCGCGAGGAAATCGTAGACAAACTGCTCCTGCCGCACCCGCGCTTCGAGGACATCTGCGACCTGATTATCGAAGCCCTCGACGCGCTCCGCAAGCGCACCGACCACAATTTGCAGGGCTTCGAGACAATCACCGAATGGCGCAGAAACAAGTTCGACCGCGTCCACACAAAGGCGGAACTCGACCAGTTAAGCGACGACGAATTCGACAAAATCGAAATCTGGGAACGCCTCGAAAGCCCGCTCGAAAGAATGAACCGCCTTGCAAAGGGAATCGACTTCTGGCGGCCCGATCCGCGCCAATACTGCCACCTGCTCGCGCTCAAACAGGTGTGGAAGTTCGCAATCACAAACGGCGGGTGCACGTTTACGGCAAAGTCGCTTAAAATCCACAAGTGCGAGCGCATTCAGGAAAACCTCACCTTCAAGTCGCCGTCCGACGACATCATCGAAAAATACACGGGCAAGAAAATGCTCTGCTACTTTGCCGACGACCTCTCCGTCGTCCACCTCACCTACGAGGGCCGCCACATCTGCGCCTGCGAGCGCGTCCGCCGCGTGAATATGCTCGACGCCGACGCAATCAAACGCGCCGCCGAAGCCGCCGCAAAGCGCAACAACGAAGCCCGCGCGGTTCTCACGCCGCTTATGCCTGCCAAGGCCGCCGAGCTTTCCGCAATGCGCGAACACAACAGCGGCGTTCTGCGCGACGCCGAAAAGCTCGCAAGGAAAATCCGCGAGACCGAAGCCGACACGCAAACCGCCCGCGCGGAAACCTCGAAACGCGCCCGCAAAATCGGCACGGCACGCCGCGCGGCTATCGCCGCCGCCGCAAGGGCATTGGAAGACTCCGAAGAATTTTAATCCAAAAATAAGACAGTATGAAAAACATAGACGAAATCAAAAACGCAATCAAAGACTATCCCGCCGAGGCGCAGGCGCACGTGCTCACCCTCGCGGAGTTCTGCAACACCCACTGCGACGGCAGCGAACAGCGCATCGCCGCCCAGTTCGACGGCAAGTTCCGCTACTCCAAAGACTGGTTCTACCAGCTCTTTTCGGGGCGGCGGTACAACAAAAAGCTCGGCAAGTTTCAGGTCGATATGGACAAGCTTGCCGAAATCGCGGGCGACGCAAAACGCATCGCCGAGGGCGGCACGATCGGCGGCGCAATCCCGCACGTCGAGACCGAGACCGTCCGCGAAATGCGCGACGCAATCGACGCAATCCGCCCCGAAACCAACGTCTGCAAATGGCTGATGGTCTGCGGCACGACGGGCGCGCAAAAAACCTACGCCGCGCGTTTCTACGCCCTGACACACCCCGACTGCTATTACCTCGAAAGCCCGACAGTGCCGAGCGTCTGCGAACTTTCGATGATTATCGGCGAAGTCGTGCCGAGCTGCCGCGCCGACTTTTCGGGCGCAAGACTCCGCCGCGAAATCGTCAAAAACGTCAAGCCGCGCAACTGCTTTATCTTCGACAACGCGCAGCGGATGTACGACCCCAAGAAAAAGCTCAACCAGCCGCTCTTCGGCTTTTTGCAGGCATTGCAGGACGCAACCAAGTGCTCCATCGTCCTGATTTTCGTGGACGAAGCCACGGGCGAAAACTCGCTGCGCCGCGTGGTCTTCGGCAAAGATTCGGGCTACTTCGAACAGCTCGTCGGCCGCGCGGGCGGCGAGGATTCGATTCTGTTCCTGCCCGACCACCCGAGCGATTCCGACTTAAACGCATTTGCCAAGGCGACGGGCTTCCGCGACGCCGCACAGCGCAGGGCAATGCTGCCGATTATGCGCAAACTCGCCGCGCAGAAAGGGCGGCTGCGCGTCGTGCTCAACGCCCTCCAAAACGCCGCGCGGCTTGCCATAGCCGCCAAGCGCGAAATCACGACCGACGACTTTTTCGACGCTCTGCCGACCTCCGACGCAACCATTTTGAAAACAATCGACAACACAAGAAAGGCTCTCACATGCAACGCATAACTCTCTTCATAATCCAAATCCTCCTCCGAATCGTCCTCGCACCCGTCGCGGCGGTTCTGTACATCGCGGGAGCGGCCTCGGAAACGGCAACGGCAACGCTCATATCGCTCACCGTCGCGCTCGATGCGTACAAACACCCCGACGAAGTGGAGGACTAAACGCAATGCCGACAGCAGATTACATCGACCTTAAAATCGTCCGTACCCCCGACGGCAAATATTTTGTCGCCGCCGCCGACTCCGCCGAGCCGCTCTTCCCGATTCTTTTCAATTCGGAAACGGAGGCGCGGGCACTCGTCGAAAAACTCAACAAACAGCTCGATTCCGAGCCGTGGAGGCGGAACTAAAATGCAAAAATTGGAGAAGCTTTTAAACGGCATTGAAAACTTTTTCGCGGGTTTGCGCGTGTCGCAGCTCCCCGCCGACTGCGTAGCCTACGAAACATTCCCCGACCACGCAAATGCGGCTGTCGTCGCCTGCCGAATCGAGAAAAACGACGTGGGTGGTTGGTCGATTTTTCTCGGCGAAGGTCGGAAGCACAAAATCGGCAACTACGCAAGCTACGCCCACGCAAGGCACGCCGCCGAAGACCTCAACTTCTTCTTGGTGGAGCACGACAAATGACCACGCAACAGGCAATCGCAAAGGCGATGTCGGTTTGCCGCGACAAGCTCGGGCACGTCGGCAGAAACGAGTTTTTGCTCGCGATGAGTAGCAACGAAATCGCCCTGCTAATCGCCGCAAAAATCCAACTAACGCGCGGGCTAAAACCGACCCGCAAGCCCCGCCCGAAAGGCGGCAGACAAACACAATTCAACTTCACACAAACGAAGAACTAAGAACGAAAAACGAAGAACTATTAACCCGAAAGGTAAATAAAATTATGGCAAAGAAAATAGACATCGAACTCGTCGAAATGGTGCTCAAGCGAACAAGCCTCACCGAGTTGCAACAGTCGCAAATCCTTGAAGACCTCAAATTCGAGGCAACGCAAGTCGCAGGCGACGACCGCGAACCGCGCGTAAAACGGAAACCTTTTATCATCGTGAGCGACCCGCTCGGAAGGCTCACCGATGTCGGCTGGCATTTTGCGACGTTCGTTCTCGACGCACAGGAAAACATCAAAAGCGAAGAAATTCTGCCGCGTCTCCACCGTGCCGTAGCCGACTTCAACTGCACGCCCAAAGGTCGCTATATGCCGATTAAAAACGTTTACGAGGCTTGCCAATTCTGTTCTCCGAAAATCTTGAAGGAATATAAAATCTGGATGAAGGCCAAAGAACCCGTGCCCGTGATTGTAACCGACGGTAAAATCGCCGAATTCAAAGACTAATTAGAAAGGAAAACCGACAATGGCAAAGATAAAAAACGACGACGAATTTTTCGCAACCGTAGACTCCTTGGCGATGAGCGGCGCAAAAATCGACACACTCGAAGCGCAGCGCGAAGAGGCGCGGGTTGCGCTGCTCGCCGAATGGGGCGCGAAAATCGCCGAGGTCAAAAAGCCGCACGATGCCGAATTTAAACGCGCCAAAGCCTACGCGCTCGAACACCGCGAGAGACTGCTCGGCAACGCGCAGTCGGCAAAAACTAACGTCGCGTCTTGGGGCTTCAAGTTCAACCCCGCAAAGGTGATTCCGCTGCTGAAAATCAAAGACGAGGATATGGTAAGCCAACTCTTGGCACTGCCCGAAAATCGCGGCACGCCGTATCTGTCGGCGACCTACAAGCTCGACAAGTCCAAAATTTCCGACGGACTCGCCCGCGGCGTAAAGTGGCTCGGCAAGCTCTTTCAGCTCACCCAGTCCGAGCAGTTCTTCGCCGACAAAATCAAAGACAAAACCGAGGGTGAATCGCGATGAAAATAGTTCTCAAATTCGACGTAGTTCTTTCCGTCGCAAACCAAAAAATCGCCGACGGAGAGCTTGCTTTCGACGGCGCAAAGGACGCGGATTTAACGCCGACATTCGACTGCTTTCGGGACAGCGGCTCATATTCCTACATCGCGGAACTCGCCCAAATTCCGAACGGCTTTGAAATTTTGAACGCCGAACTTTGTTTAATGTCGGGGCGAAAAATCATCAAACGCAAGCCGTTTTTCAATGAAGACAAGAAAGGAGAACCCGCAAAATGACCGCAACACTCGCAAAACCCACGCAACGCGCCCGCAAGACGGGCGCAGGGAAGAGCTGGACTTCTCCGCACGTCCGAAAATACCAGCTTCAATGGGCGGCGATTTTTCGCAAGCACGGATGGGCAAACCGCCCGAACCGCGAAAAAAAAGACCTGCGCCATTCGGTTCTCGAAGACCTTTTCGGCGACTACAAGTTCGACGTCTCGACCGCCACAAACGCCCAGTGGGATTGCATATTCCTTGCGCAAGACTTCCTGATCGACAACGGCCTTTGCGCGTGGAATAAGGCCACCGCAAAAACCGCGATAGAGCTCGGCACGCGCAACCGCTACATCTGGAATATCGAAAACGCGGGCTACGATATTCCCGACATCGCGTTCTACGGCGCACCCGAAGAGTACATCGCAGCCGTCGCCGCCGACAAGTTCGGAGTCCGCAACTGGCGGGCTCTCGACCTCGACAAGCTCCGAATGCTGCTCATCACAATCAAAAACCGCGTCCGCAAGGCGGCCAAAAATGGACGAAACCTCCACACACCAACCCCCGCCGCCGAACCCGACGACGACAACTTCCCGTTCTGACTATGAAAACCGTTCTCGACTTATTTTCGGGCATCGGCGGCTTTTCGCTCGCCGCCCGACGCGCGGGCTTCGAAGTCGTAGCCCACTGCGAAATCGACCAATTCCCCAAGGCGGTGCTCACACACCGCTTTTTTAATACCCCGATTTTCGACGACATCAAAGACATCAACAAAAGGACATTTTATGAAAAAACAAAGCTCGAAAAAATCGACATCGTTGTCGGCGGCTCGCCGTGCCAAGACTTCTCGGTCGCAGGCAGACAGCGCGGCTTCGACGGCGACAGAAGTTCTCTCTTCCTCGAACAAATGCGCGTCGCCCGCGAACTCGGCGCAAAATACATCGTCTGGGAGAACGTGCCCGGAGTCCTCTCGTCAAACGGCGGGCGCGACTTCGCCCGAATCCTGTCCGAATTCACGGGTTGGACAATCGAACCGCAAAAGTTCGGTGGTGTCGGCTGTGTCCGCGCGAGAGGCGAGCAAGACTTCGGCGTTTTTTATAGGATACTCGATTCGCGGTTTTTCGGAGTCCCCCAACGCCGCCGCCGAATCTACCTTGTCGCGCGTCTTGGAAGCCTCTGCCGCCCCGAAATACTTTTTGAGCCCGACAGCCTGCGCGGGCATTCTGCGGCGGGCGCAGCGCAGGGGCAAGACGTTGCCGCCTTTGCTAACACGGGCATTGGCGTCTACAATCGCTCGCGCGACGCCGCAACACTGCGCGTCGGCGGCGAAGCAAAGGGCGGCGGAAGCACTCTCGTGATAAGCGAAAGTTCCCCGACCGCCAGAGCCGACGTTCCGACGCTCACCGCCGCGCTCTCGCACAGTTACAACAAGCAGACGCCGCTCCTGTTCGAAAACCACGCGCACGACGGACGCGTCGAACAAAAGCCGCACTCGCCAACACTCACCTCGCACTGCGGCACGGGCGGAGGAAACCTGCCGCTTGTGCTCAATCACGATGCAGTCTGCATTGCCGAAAACATCATCGGCAGGCAAGACCACAACGGCGGCAACGGCGTGGGAGCACAACAGGGCGTGTCCTACACACTCAATACCGTGGGCGTACACGGAGTCGCCGACGGCTTCGGAGTCCGCCGCCTCACGCCGCGCGAGTGCGAGCGTTTGCAGGGCTTCCCCGACGACTGGACACGCATTCCGTATCGCGGCAAACCCGCCGAATATTGCCCCGACGGGCCGAGATACAAAGCCTGCGGAAACGCCGTAACCGTCAACGTCGCCCAGTGGGTGCTCGAAAGGCTCGCCCGCTATGCCTAAAACCACCCACGACTTCCTGCGCGACCGACTGCTCGCCCAAGCGGGCATCTTCGAGCCGCCCCCGCACGCGCCGAACCTCGACGAAATCGCCAAAATCCAGTCCTGCCCGCAGTTCGAGCAATACCGCAAAAATCGGATGATTATGGGCTATTTCCGCTACGGCAGCCTCGCAAGCCAAATCGGCAAAGCGCAATACGACAACGTCGGCTCTATCGCCAAACGCCTCTCTCTATATAATAGAGCCCATAACCGCGAACACCTCGTCGACATCGCAAATCTGGCAATGATAGAGTTCGCCACCCACCCCGACTACCCGTTCGCCGCCGCCGACGACACCGAACACGCCGCCCGAAAAAAATAAAAAAATGTCCGAAGAGAGTTGACTTCGTTCCACCGTAGAGCGTGTGTACGCACCAATTCAAAAACGGCAATGGAAATCGACGAAATACTCAACTCAACACTGACCAAATCGGACAAAATGCGCAGGCTCTTCGACGAGGGCAAAACCCGAAAGGAAGTCGCCCTCCTGTTGGGAGTCGGTTACGGATTCGTCCAAAACGTCTACGCAAAATACTTCAACAATCGCCCTCTCTCGCAGGAGGGCAATTTTGTTTTCAACAGGACATTCGGCGTAGAACTCGAAATCGTCCACGGCAACAAGCGGCAACTGCGCGACGCAATCAGGCGCAGAGGCGTAGCCTGCGAAATAGAGGGCTACAACCACGCCACGCGCACAAACTGGAAGATTGTTTCCGACGCGTCCGTAATCGGCGGCTACGAGCTCGTAAGCCCCGTTTTGAAAGGCGACCGCGGACTCGCCGAAGTCAAGGCCGTCTGCCAAGCCCTCGAAGAAGTCAATGCCACCGTCAACAAATCCTGCGGTTTCCACGCCCATTTCGGCACGCAGGACTTCAAGAAAGACATTTCCGTCTGGCGCAACCTTTTCGCCAACTACGCGACGCTCGAATCCGACATCGACGCCTTTATGCCGCCGAGCCGCCGCAACAACCGCTACTGCGCGTCGATGAAAGTTTCAAACTGGCGCGAAAAGATTGATTCGGCCCGAAACCTCGAACAGCTCGCCCGCTCGATTACGGGCGGAAGCAGGTATTTCAAGCTGAACGTCCAAAGCTACTGGCGGCACGGCACGGTCGAATTTCGCCAACACAGCGGCACGGTCGAATTCGGGAAAATCAGAAATTGGCTGCTTTTCTGCGCAAGGCTCGTCGATTTCTCGAAGCGCGAACGGCTCGACAGTGGTGGCGAACGCGCCCTTGCAAAACTGCTCGACAATGAACTCGCAAATTTCTACAAACAACGCAAAGAAAAATTCGGAAGGAGATAACCAAATGAAAACATACGAAATGCGCGGAGGAGGCACAGTGTCGGGCGACAACGCCCGCGAAGTCCTCGACGCCATAAGGAATTCGTCCTACAATCCCGAAGCCGATTTAGGCGCATTTGTCCGCGAACTCGCCGAACGGTGCAAAATATACGACGGCTCGACAATTCGGACGACATCAAACGAAGACACGCTTTCCGACCTGATAAACAGCGGATTTTTGACCGAAAGAAAATAGATTCCGCAAAGCCGTTTCAAGGGGCTTGCAACCGAGTTGCAACGCCTCTTTTTTTGCGATTTTGCAATCCGCACGAAAAAACTTCCGAGCAAACCTGCGCGTGATGCACGCCACCCTCGCCGCGACAAAATTCCCCCGCCAACCGTCCCGCGCCGAAAAAATGCGGGTATCGTCTTTTAACGCCGCGCGACAAATTTTTCACGCCACCTGCCGCGCGAAACACAACCATACCCGCCGCGCGACAAAATCCGAAATTTTCCTCAAACGCTTGATTTTTGACGGGGAAAACCGACCAAAACGCCAAAACTTTCCTCAAACCGCCCCGCGCGACAATTTTCGCCACAACCGCCCAATTTTAAAGGCATTTAAGACCATTTAAGACTTTTTTAAACTTCCTCAAACCTTCCGCCTCAAAACAAAATCGAATCCGCAAAATAGGCGGGGGGCGAATCCGTAAAAAACGGCGGAAAACAGGGGAGGCGGCTCGGTGCGCCGTCTTGTGCCAAGCCCGAAGCGCGCGCGGCTTTGCGGATTCCGCAGCTTCCGCGCGGCGAAATTCCTCCG
>ERZ1034984.1109-NODE-1109-length-27254-cov-12.057980_pt1 | contig 27254 bp, 18 predicted proteins | sample MGYA00520589_ERZ1034984 | MGnify/ENA primary metagenome ERZ1034984 (study PRJEB33766, sample SAMN09781790) | gut metagenome | biome: gut microbiome | host: Homo sapiens | place: Madagascar | study: EMG produced TPA metagenomics assembly of the PRJNA485056 data... | reverse complement strand
TGCCTGCGCTTTTGGCTTAGCATCTGCCGCACCTCGCGCGCCGTATCGGCACTTAAAATCATGCGGTATTGCCCTGGAAATATCGCTGTTTTACAGCAGGGGAATGCCTGCCTGCTGGAACATTTCGCGGGTGGCGGCATCCCACACGCTGCTTTGCACCTCGCCAATGTGGGCGCTGCCCAGAAGCAGCATGCACAGGCGGCTTTGGCCAATGCCGCCGCCAATGGTAAGGGGCAGCTTGCCCGCCAGCAGCTCGGCGTGGAAGGGCAGCTTGGCGCGTTCGGGGCAGCCTGCCAGCTCCAGCTGCTTGGCAAGGCTTTCGGGGGTAACGCGAATGCCCATGCTCGAAAGCTCAAAGCTGCGGTTCAGCGTGTCGCTCCAGAACAAAAGGTCACCGTTCAGCTCCCAGTCGTCATAGTCGGGGGCGCGGCCATCGTGCGGGGCACCGCTTTTCAGCTTGCCGCCGATCTGCATCAGAAATACGGTTTTCTTTTCCTTGCAGATCGCATCCTCACGCTCTTTGGGGGTAAGGCCCGGATACAGATCCTCCAGCTGCTGCGAAGTGATAAAGGTTACCTCATGCGTCAGCAGAGGGTGCTGCTCCAGCTGAGGGAACATGGCGCGCAGGGTCATTTCCGTGGCGCACACGCTGTTGACAATGCTGCGCACAACGCCCTGCAGATATTCGATCTTGCGGTCCTCGGCGCGGATCACCTTTTCCCAGTCCCACTGGTCCACATAAATGCTGTGCAGGTTGTCCAGCTCTTCATCGCGGCGAATGGCGTTCATATCGGTATACAGGCCGTTGCCGGGATTAAAATCATAGTCACGCAGGGCCTTGCGCTTCCACTTGGCAAGGCTTTGCACCACCTGGCACTCTTTGCCGCCGTCCAGCATATCAAACTGCACAGGGCGTTCTACGCCGTTCAGATCGTCGTTCAGGCCGGTGCCCACTTCCACAAACAACGGGGCCGACACACGGCGCAAGCTGAGCGAGCGGCTCAGATTATCCTGAAACAGGCTTTTGATCAGGCCGATGGCACGCTGCGTATCATACAGGTTCAGCACGGGCTTATAGCCCTGCGGAATAAATGCTTTGCTCATATTTTTCCCACTTTCTTTTTCCGGCTGCCAGCTTTTTTTGCAGCCGGCGCTTTTGCTTGCTGCGCCGCCGTTTGAAATGGCGCGGTATTTTTTAATTATGCCACACTCGCTATAAAATGTAAAGAGCTGGCCGCGCTTTGCCCGCCTGGGCTTTTTCAAATTGCACGCCCTGCGCTTATTGCGCAAAAAAGACTGTGGTGCTATAATAGAAACAGTTCTACGGCCTGGTGCCGCCAACCATAAAATGCCCGCTGCTGCGGCAGCTGCAAAGGAGAAAGCTCATGCAGATCTTTAACACTCTGACCCGCAAAAAAGAAGAATTTGTGCCCATGAAACCCGGTGAATACCGCATTTATGTGTGCGGCCCCACCGTTTACAATTATATTCACATCGGCAACGCCCGCCCCTTGATCGTGTTTGACACCCTGCGCAACTATCTGGAGTGGCGCGGCAACAAGGTGATCTATGTGAGCAACATCACCGATATTGACGATAAGCTCATTAAAAAGGCCAACGAAGAAGGCGTGACCATGAAAGAAGTGGCCGAGCGCTTTACCGCCGAATATCTGAAGGACAGCGACGGGCTGAACTGCCGCCGCCCCACTGTGCAGCCCCACGCCACCGATCATATTTCCGAAATTCTGGATATCGTAAAGGATCTGATCGAGCGCGGCCATGCCTATGTGGCCAAAAACGGCGATGTGTATTTCCGCGTAAAAAGCTTTCCCGAATATGGCAAGCTGAGCCATTTGAATCTGGAGGATCTGGAAAGCGGCAACCGTGAGCTGCGCAGCCAGATGGACGACGACCTGAAGGAAGACCCCGCCGACTTTGCCGTGTGGAAAGCCGCCAAGCCCGGCGAGCCTGCATGGGAAAGCCCCTACGGCATGGGCCGCCCCGGCTGGCACATTGAGTGCAGCGCCATGAGCCGCAAGCATCTGGGTGCCACCATCGATCTGCATGCAGGCGGACAGGACCTGATCTTCCCCCATCACGAAAACGAGATCGCACAGTCCGAGTGCGCCAACGGCGTGTGCTTCAGCCACTATTGGATGCACAACGGCTTTTTGAACATTGACAATGTGAAAATGTCCAAGAGCGCCGGAAACTTCTTTACTGTGCGCGAGATCGCAGAAAAATTCGGCTACGAGCCCATTCGCTATTTCATGCTGACCGCCGGTTATCGCATGCCGCTGAACTATACCATTGACCTGATCGAGAGCTGCAAAAACAGCCTGGAGCGCCTGTACACCTGCCGCGAAAACCTGGATTTTGCCATTCAGAACGCCCACGGCGCTGACACTTCGCTGGTGGCCAAGGCCGATGAAGCCAAGGAGAAGTTCATCAAGGGCATGGATGATGACCTGAACACGCCCGATGCACTGGCCGCCCTGTTTGAGCTGGTAAAGGATATCAACACCGGCTCGGCAAGCGCTGACCGGGCAAGCCTGGAATATGCCGCCAAGATGTTTGACGAGCTGACCGGCGTTTTGGGCCTTTTGTACAACCGCAAAAAGGACGAAGTGCCCGCCGAAGTGACTGAGCTTGTGCAGCAGCGCGCCGACGCCAAAAAGGCGAAGGATTGGGCCACCGCCGATGCCATTCGCGATAAGATCACTGCCTTGGGCTACACGGTGAAGGACACCGCACAGGGCCCCCAGCTGATCAAAAACTGATCGTTTGAATCACACGCCCCCCGAACCCGGATGGATTTTCCGATTCGGGGGGCATTTTTATAAAGCCGTATCACGCAAACGGAGAAGATCATGTCAGAACGCACACCATTTTCATCAAAACGCCTTTTCGCTGTTCTGCTGGCGGCGGGCTTTTGCCTGCAGCTGGGCATTGCCGCCTGCACCGAGGGCTACCCCTATGACCAAAGCTGTTTTTTATCCTGGGCCCTGCGCATGGCCGATCTTGGCCCCGCCGGGTTTTACAGTGCCGGATATTTTTGCGATTACCCGCCGGGCTACCTGTATGTTCTGTGGGGCATCGGCAAGCTGATGCAGCTTTTGCACATTGGCCACGAAACCGCCATGGCCCGGATGCTGCTGGCTTTGCCCTCGGCGCTGGGTGCCTGCGGGCTTTCGGCGCTGGCCTTTTTGATTGCCTGCCGCGCAAACCGGCCTGGGCTGGCCCTGCCCATGGCGGGCTTTGTGCTGCTGTGCCCGGCGCTGCTGTTTGACACCGCCGTGTGGAAACAGATCGATGCGTTTTTTCTGCTGCCGCTGGCACTGGCGTTTTATTTTTTGAGCGAAGATCACTTTGTGCCTGCCGCCGCCCTGTATGGGTTTGCACTGGCCATTAAGCCGCAGGCTCTTTTGGCCGGACCTGTGCTGGCCGCCGCGTTTGCGGCCGCCTTTGTGCGCGCCCGGGCCGGGCAGCGGCTTCGCACTGTGCTTACCGCCGCCGCCTGCGCCGCCCTGAGCGCCGCCGTGGTGGTGTTGGCCGGGCTGCCGTTCTGGGGCAGCCGGGTGCTGGCCGGGCTTTGGGAAAAATACACCTCCACCGGCTCCAGCTATGCCTATGCCGTGATCAACGCTTTTAATCTGGCCGAGGGCCTTGGCGGAAACTGGGTGCCGCAGACGAGCCGCCTTGGCCCCCTCAGCTGGCAGCAATGGGGCATTTTGCTGCTTTGCCTGCTCACCGCCGCGCTGGCGCTGCTCACACTGGCCGGGCTGAAAAAGCACACCTTCTGCCCGTTGCTGCTGGGGGCATTTTACACCGTGGGCGTATTCACCCTCAGCCACCGTATGCACGAGCGCTATCTGCTGCCCGGCCTTGCCTTTACGCTGCTGGCCGCCGCCAAATGGGGCGATCGTCGGCTGCTGGGCGCGGCCGCAGGCCTGAGCCTGACCGGCCTTGTCAATCTGATACAGGTGTACAGCTATGCCGGCACCGACGATGAATTTATGACCGGCGCACTGCCCACACTGGCCGCACGGCTGGGCGGCTTTGCGGAAACCGCTTTCTTTATTCTTCTGGCGTGGACTGCCGCCTCGCTCACCTTGGGCGCACAGCCGCACCCCGTGCAGCACCGCGAAAGCGCCCCTCCGCCTTTGCCCTTGCCGCAGCCGCGCTGGACCCTGCCCGAAGCTGTGCGCCTTGGCCTGCTTTCGCTGGCTGTGCTGGCCGTAAGCCTGTGGAATCTGGGCAGCACCAAAGCCCCGCAAACCCCGTTGGAGGTTCTGAACGGCTCGCAGAGCATCACCGTGCAAACGCAAACGCCCGCCGCCGAGGTTTGGGTGTATCCCGGTATCTCCTATAACGGCGTGGTGGAAATTTTTGATGCCGACAGCGGTATGCTTTTGACCAGCCAGAATCTGGATTACAGCGTTTCGTTCAGCTGGCTCTTGCTGCCGCTGCCCGAAAACAGCGGGCGTTACTGCATTGCGGTTTCGGCCGGGCGCGTGATGGAGCTTTCGCTGCGCGATGCAAACGGCAGCCCACTGGCCGTTTCGGACACAGACAGTGCCCTGTTTGACGAGCAAAGCCTGGTGCCAGGCCATATCAGCTGCCGCAACAGTATGTATTTTGACGAAATCTTTCACGCACGCACTGCGTATGAAATGGCGCACCGGCTGCCCGTGTATGAAACCACACACCCGCCGCTGGGCAAGGATCTGATCATGCTGGGCGTTATGCTGTTCGGCATGACCGCCTTTGGCTGGCGCGTGGTGGGGGCTGTGTTCGGCGCAGCCATGGTACCGCTGTTTTATCTGCTGGCACGGCGGCTTACCCGCAGCCCGCGCTATGCCCTGCTGGGGGCCGTGCTGCTTTCGCTGGACGGCCTGCGCTTTGTGCAGACCCGCATTGCCACCATTGATGTATACGCTACCTTTTTTATACTGCTTTCGGCTTACTGCATGGTGTGGTATGCCCAGCAGGTGCTCAGCAAGGGCGTTCACCATGCCCTTTTGCCCATGATGCTGTGCGGTGCGGCTTTTGGCCTTGGCTGCGCCAGCAAGTGGACCGGCATTTACGCCGGTGCCGGGCTGGCCATTGTGTATTTTGCCGTTTTGTGGCTGCGCCGCCGCCAGGGCGTGCCCGGCTTTGCACACGAAGCGATTTTGGCCATAGCGGGCGGCGTTTTGTTTTTTGTTGTGCTGCCGCTTGGCATTTACCTTGCCTCTTACCTGCCCTATTATTGGCGCGATCCTGCTTTCAGCCTGCAGGATTGGTGGAACTGTCAGCTAAGTATGTATTGGTATCACAGCACGCTGCAGGCCAGCCACCCCTTTGAAAGCCGCTGGTACACATGGCCGTTTTTGCTGCGCCCCGTGTGGTATTATGCCGGGCACGGCCTTGCCGAGGGCATGAAAGCCAGCATCGCTGCCATTGGCAACCCGGTGGTGTGGCTGGGCGGCACCGCAGGCATCGGTGCGCTGGTGTGGCGCGTTCTCAGCGGCAAAGGCGAGCGCCGCAGCGCCTGCGTGCTGGTTTTCTGGCTGGTGCAGGTGCTGCCGTGGCTGCTGGTGAGCCGCTGCACATTCCTGTATCACTATTTTCCCGGCATGATCTTTTCGCTTTTGGCGCTGGTGCTGGCGCTGGAATCGGCCCGGCGCGAGGGGCACCCGCACCCCTGGCTTTGCCGCGCATTGGCCGCCGGGGCCGGTGTGTGCTTTGTTATGTTCTATCCGCTTCTCAGCGGCATGGCTGTGCCCGCCGCATGGCTGCAGTGGCTGCAATGGCTGCCCACCTGGGGGTGGTAAAACTTTTTGCCGTACAAAGAAATTTGTGCGGCATTTTTTTGCTTTAAAAACGCCGCACACGCACAATGCACAGTTTCCCCCGCAATGTATGGGCGCGTTGCACATTCTCTTTTGAATCCCTGTTTGCTATGATAAACACGAGCTATTTTGCTGCCATTTCAGCCGCGGCCAAAACGGGCAGCTATTTTATAACGGCCAGGCTGTAGGCGAATAACTTTCGATGTTTTTATTCTAAAACGCAAAAAAGGCTCTTTACCGCAGGCCATTGCCCGGCAAAGAGCCGATTTTTTTCTTATTGAGAAGCGTTCATTTTTGAAAACACCCTGTCGGCAAACCAGGATATTTCGCGGTGTACTTCCTCGCGGTGGTCATATTGCAGGCCGTTGCCGCCGTCCTGATAAGTAACAACTTTTACGCCGGGAATATCGCGTGCTACCGATATTGTGCGGCTGATCGGCAGCAAAGCGTCTTTCATACCATTCAAAAGCAATATCGGGGTAGTAAAACGGCGCACAGCCTCTAAAAGCTCCTGATCGGTTGTAAAACAGGCAAGCGGAATACCGGGGTCTATTTTCATTTCTTCAACGCCGCGCTGCAGCTGGTACTGGTAAATTTTTTCGGCTTTTTCTTCAAATTCTTTTTTCAGTTCCGGGTCATCCTGAAAGCGGCGCGCATATGCCAGAATCCGCTGGCGGTGATACAGCGCCCAGCGCTGTAAAATATCTGGTTCGTTCGCTGAATTTATGTCGCGCTGGCGGGTCGGCCCATTTCGGCCGACTGTGCGGCTGTGAGGCCCCGCCGATATGCCTGCAAAGCCTACCAGTATTTCGGCATGGTGCAGGCACAAATGCCAGCCTATGCCTGCGCCGTCGGAAAGACCGGTATATAAAAATCGTTCTATCCCCTTCTGCCTGGCAAACTGGCAGGCATCCTCTGCCCAGATATCATACCAAGGATTCTCAAAGTTTTCGTAAATATGCTGCGAATAGCCATAGCCGCGCATTTGCAGAATGAATACATGGTAGCCATCCTGTACAAGGTCATACGGCCAGCCTTTTCTATCGGGGTCTAAAATATTGATACACGCTAAAATATAGCGCTTGCCGCTGCCATATTCCTCGTAATAAAGTTTTGCTCCGTTTACTTGTTCATACATAAAGTTTCCCCCTGCTTTCAGCTGTTTGCTGGAAATTCATATTTTTGTATGCTATAGTTAATTTGATATTTTTGCTGCAGTTTTGTATTCACATACTTTTAATAAGGAAGTTCAGAATGCTCACATTCCAAATTTTATGCCGGGATCTGCCCGGCTGCCAGCTGTATATACAGCCCGAAGCGCCCAGCCTGCCCGTTTTAGGCATAGCCATTGCCTGCGATCAGCCCGCCGAGCCGGGACAGTGCTATTTCGGCGACGCAAATTCACTGTGCCTTCAGTTCGCCAGCGTAAGCGAGCCCGGCCAATATATGGCTGTTTTGTGCGACGGCAGCGCCCCGGACGCGCAGGCAGTGCTGTTTAAAAAAGGCGTTTCGTTTGCTGTAACAGACTCAAATTCCCTCGAAGCCGGAAATTTTTTGATGAAGCAATCGTTTCACTTTTCGCACTGGAAAGACCGGCTGCAGCAAAAGCTTTTTCACGGCGCTTCTTTGCAGGAGCTTCTTTCGGATATTGCGCCGCAGATCCGTAGGCCTATCTTCTGGCTGAACACCGGCTACCGTCTGCTTGCTTCCGATGTGAATTATGCGTTTGAAGATAACTATATTCAGGAAATGCTTTTAAGCGGTTATCTTTCCCTTTCCAGCATAAATGCTTTGATGGAAAATTGCAAGACGATTTCTTTGCAAAATGCCGGCGGCATTACCGCCATTGAACTTTTTACCGATACCGGCCACTATGGCGTAATGTGCGAAGTGCGCGAGCGGGGCATTTCTTTAGGGCATCTGCTGCTGCTTTCTGAGCACAGCGGGCGCGATCAGCTTCTTTTTGATTATATGCTGAATCTGGTATCGCTTTTTCAGCAATATGCGGCTTTACAAAAAGTAGACAGCTGCGAAAGCGAAGAAGGGCTTGCCGATTATCTTGACGATCTGATCACGCTCAAGCTCACAGACCCGCAGATCTTTCGCGAACGCACCGAAAAGATCTCGATCCCGCATAACTGCTGGTATCAATGCATTCTGATTGGCAGCCAGAACGAGCGAGGCGACGCCGTAGTCGATAAAGTGCTTTTGAAAAAATTAGGGCTTATATTCCCGCAGGGTAAGATCGCCGAATATGAAAATATGATCTTAGTCTTTCTGCCAAAAAGCGACCGACACAAAGCCCCCTGCGATGAAACCGCTTTACAAACACTTTTATCCGCCCGTGCGGCGCGCGCATGCATAGGCGGGCAGACCCGAAACCTTTGCTATTTTCGCCAGGTCTACCTGCAAACGCGCAGCGAATTTTTAATAGGAATGAAACTGCGGCCGGAGCAGCGCATTCTGCGCGGCGAAGATTACCAGATCTATCAGATCATCGATCTGAGCGCACGCGACAGCCAGAGCTTTCACGGCGAAAATCTTGTGTATCTGTGCTGTCCGCGTTATACCGAGCTTTACCGGCACGATCTGGAAAAGCACGATAATCTTTGCCATGTGCTGGAATGCTATATTGCGAACAACTGCAACACCACGCAGACCGCCAAAGCGCTGTTTCTGCATCGCAATACGCTGATTAATAAAATTGCGCGCATTGAAGAAATTTTAGGCGAATCACTCGACAGCAGCACCCTTCGCTTAAACTGTATGTTTTCTGCCAGCGTGATCGAGTATGCTGAAAAATACCGCAAAGAAGATATTCTTTTGCAAAAGCCCCCGCGCCCGCTGAGCGCAGATGAAAAATAAAATTTTCTTTTCAAAAGGGCAGCCAGGCCGCCAAAGGCCAGCGGCTGCCCTTTTTATATCTTACGCGCAGCGGCGCTCTTTAGCCAGATACAAACTGCACACAAAGCCTTCAAAACCATGTGCAATATGAATATTCTGTTTTTTTAAAAATTTTGTTATCTTTATGATAGAGTTAAACCCAAACCGCAGGAAAGGAGAATTTTCTGTGACATTTCAAATTCTGATCGCCATTTTGATGATGGCTGCCATTATCATTTTGCTTTTTAAGGAAGTCAGCCCGCCCGGCGTTATTTTTACCGCCGTTCCCATTTTGGCAGCCTTGCTGATGGGTTATTCGCCGCGCGAGATCAACGGCTTTATAGGCGATGGGCTCAAATCCATTTCCGGGACGCTGTTTTTGATGGTGTTTGCCGTTTTGTATTTCGGCATTCTGCACGAGGCAGGCGTTTTTCAGGCGCTGGTGCGCCTTGTTATGCATTTTCTGGGAAACAGCGTTTTGGGAACGCTGATCGTTACCTGCTTTGTGGGCATGGGTACGCAGCTTGATGGTTCCGGCGCGACCACTGCGCTTTGCACCATTCCCGCCATGAAGCCTATTTATGACCGGCAGAAGATTCGCCCGGAAGCGTTGCTTTTGATTGAAAGCCTTGCCAGCGGCGTTTTCTGCCTTTTGCCGTGGGCACCCGGCATTGTGGAGGGCAGCGCCTATGTGGGCGTAGATGTTTTTGATGTGTTTACCATCATTCTGCCCGTTTTGATTTTTTCTGTGATTTTGCTTTTGCTTTTCTGCCTTCCGGTTTCAATTGTGGAAAAACGGCACGGCGCCGGGCTGAGCAGCGATGAGTTTGCAGACCTAAAAAAACAGATCAGCCAGCCAGTCAGCTATCCGTTCGGCAAAAAAATTGCTATGTTCGATGCTCTTCTTACACTTGCCGTCATGATTCTGCTGCTCAGCGGCAATGTCCCTTCAACCTTTGCTTTTGGCCTTGGCTTCGGTGTTCTGCTCATAGTCAATTATCACACAGTGCAAGCGCAGCGCGACTATATCAAACGGCAGGCCCCCACCACATTGAATATGGCCTTTACGCTTTTGGGCGTAGCGGTTTTAGTAGGCGTAAACAACGGCACCGGCGAACTGAAAGCGCTGGCCGAGCTGATCGTAGCCCATGTTTCTCCGAGCGTACTCAGCCATCTGCCGTTTTTGCTGTGCGTGATCAGCCTGCCGCTCAGTATTACGCTGGGAGGCTCAAAAAACTCGATCGTACTGCCCGCCATAATTCCCATGGTCACCAGCCTTGGCTTTACGCCGGAGCAGGTTTTCGGCACCGTGTTTGCCTGCGGCGTGATCAGCGCGAACCTGAGCCTTTTTAATGCGGCTCCTTATCTGGCGCTGGGATTAGCCGAAGTAGAAATGAAAGACCACTTGCGCTACTCACTTTTGCCCGTGTACGCCTTCAGCCTGCTCATGCTGGCTTTTATGGTCATCAGCGGCATTTTACCCATTTGAATCGGATAGAATTTTGATTTAGGGAGGTAATTTTATATGAAAACAACGCCTATTCTCTGCGCGCCCTGCGGCCAGATGCAGGGCATTGAAACGAACGGCATTTCGATTTATCGAAACATTCCGTTTGCTTCAGCTCCCAGATGGCAGGCACCTGCTGCAATAGAAGCATGGCAGGGCGTGCGCGAATGTTTTGAATACGGCCCTGCGCCCATTCAGAACGCCCCCGATCCTTATTGGGCCAAGCGTACCGGCGAGCCTTTGGAGTTTCCCCAATCGGAAGAATGCCTGAATCTGAACATATGGGTGGGCAACAGCAGCACCCCCAAAAAAGCCGTTTTGTTCTGGGTATACGGCGGTTCTTATATTTTAGGTTACAACTATAAAAAAAGCTACCTGCCCGATAAGTTCGTGGCAAGGCATCCCGAGATCATTGTAGTAGCGCCCAACTACCGCGTAGGCGTTTTGGGCAGCTTGAATCTTTCCTGCCTGACCGATAACCGCGACTATGCCTTCAGCAACAATCTGGCGCTTTTGGATATTTTGTGCGCTTTGCAGTGGGTGCAGAAAAACATTGCCGCTTTCGGCGGTGATCCCGATCAGGTAACGCTTTACGGGCATTCGGCCGGTTCCAATGCCATTAGTCACTTAATGGCTATGCCCAAGGCTAAAGGGCTTTTTAAGCGCACGATCTGCCAGAGTTCCTTTATGACCGACCTCGGCACGGTCGCCTTAGACACAAGCGAAGAGATCGGCCGTAAATTCTTTGAACTTGCACAATGTACCACATTGCAGCAGGCTCTTTCGCTGCCCTGCGAAAAGATTTTACAGGTGCAGAAAGAGCTTTTCAAATATCACTATGGCGGCAGCCATGCCAGCAAAATGTTTTCCCCTGTAGAGGATGGCCTTGTAGTTGCCAAGGAGCCTTTCAGCGCCTTTGCGAAGGGTGAATGCAACAGCGAGCAGGTCATGATCGGCGGCAGTCAGGGCGAATATGACCAGATGATGCGCCCGAAAACCTTAGAGGAAAACAAAGAATTTGTAATCGAACGCAATGCCGACAAAAAGCTGACGGCAGAAAAAGTAGAAGCCTTTATCGCCCTGCACCCCGAGATGGACGCCAAGGAAGCCGTGATGAGCATCCACAACGAGCTTGGCCTTTCGCTGGGCGGCGAGTGGATAGGGCGCGCAATCTGCAAAAAAGTTCCTGTATACGAATATAACTTCTGGCTGCACGAGGGCGAAGAGCATTTTCGCGCAGCGCACGGTGCGCCGAGCAACTATGTGTTCGATACGCTCCCCGCGCCCGACGCCCCCGCCGGGCTTTCGGTGCAGATGATGGATACCTGGGCTGCCTTTATTAAAACCGGCGACCCGAATAATGCGCTTATCCCCGCTTGGCCGCGCTACGAACCGGACGGCAGCGTGATGGTAATGGATCGCCAGTGGCAGGCTGTAAAGGGCTATTGGAGCAAGGATTTCGCTTTCTGGCGCAGCTCGTTTGCCGAAAGCAAATATAACATCGGCTGATTTTTCAAGAAATGTGCAAATTGCCCAGGAACAGGCAAAATTCGTGGACTGGTTGACTATGGCTTATCCCGTGTAAAAAAATTATAATCAAGGCAAGAAAAGGAAAAACGCAGCGGCTTTTCAAAAAGCCGTATGCGCAAATTTGAAAGGAGCAGTTTTATTATGACCTGGAACACAATCGTTACATTGATCATGCTGGTCGTGATCATTGTGCTGCTATTCAAAAATGTGGCCAATACCGGCGCTGTAATGACCGGCGTTCCCATTATCGCAGCACTGCTGATGGGCTGTTCTCTGAATGAGATCAACGGTTTTATCGGCGACGGCCTGAGCAGCGTTCGCAACACCTTGTTCCTGATGGTTTTTGCCATTCTGTTTTTTGGCATTCTTCAGGAAGCCGGCGTGTTTGATGCCATCATCAAATTCATCATGCGTTTTCTGGGCAACAGCGTACTTGGCACCTGCCTGATCACCGCTTTGATCGGCATGGCAAGCGGTCTTTCCGGTTCAGGCGCAACCACCGCTCTTTGCACGATTCCTACCGTTCGTCCCCTGTTTGAAAAGCAGAAGATCCGCCGCGAGGCTATTCTGCTGATCGAAACGCTGGCTTCCGGTGTTCTGTGCTTAATGCCCTGGGCACCCGGCATCAACGAAGCCTCCGCTTATGTAGACCTTGATGTTTACGAAGTGTTCACCCGCATTCGCCCGCTGGTGGTGTGCAGTGTGATCGGCGTTCTGATCGTGGCAGTGCTTACTTCGATCGTAGAGAAAAAGCACGGCGCAGGCATGACTAATGAAGAGTTCGCCCAGCTGAAACAGGATATCAGCAAGCCCATTGACTTTAAGTTTGGAAAAACTGCCGCTATCATCGATGGTCTGGTCGCCCTTTTGATCATTGTTCTGCTTTTGGCCGGTAAGCTCAAAACCAATGTGGGCTTTGCGCTTGGATTTATAATTCTTCTGTTCATCAACTTCCGCACCAAGGAAGCCAAGGCCGAATATTTTAAGAAAAAGGCCGGTATCTGCTTTAATATGGCATTCACCATGCTGGGCGTTGCCTGCATTGTGGGCGTGAACAACGGCGCAGGCGGCATGACCGCCCTCGCCAACATGATCGCCGGCAGCAGCTTCTCGGGCATTATCCCCCATCTGCCTTTCATCCTCTGCCTGCTCAGCCTGCCTCTCAGCATTACCATCAGCGGTTCCAAGAACTCGGTCGTTGTGCCCGCTGTGGTTGCTCTGGTATCCAGCTTCGGCATGAGCGCTATCGATGTTATGCCCGCCGTTTTCGCCGTGGGCGTGATCAGCGCCAACCTGAACCTTTATAATGCCGCGCCTTATCTGGCGTTGGGTCTGGCCGATGTGGAAATGAAAGATCACTTGAAATATTCTCTGCTGCCGGTTTACGCATTCAGCCTGTGCATGGTAGCGGTATGCGTGATCTTTGGTATCGTTCGCATTTAAATTTTTGCCTCTTTTTTTCTTTCCCTCATCGGAATATGTCGAAAAATCACTATCTGTAATGTTTAAAAAAGCCTGAGCGAAGTTTCTTTCGTTCAGGCTTTTTGCGTAATTTTATTCTACGGTGCCGTGCAGGGCGGCGGGCACCGTGAAGCGGTTCAGCCGGCGCACATTGTGCAGCTCCTGCCGACTAAGGGTAAGCTGCTGGCGCAGCTCGTCGTCTAATTTCATGCGATGCACCGAAAATATACACCGAATCGCCACAGGCTGCAGGTTTTGGTGGTTCAGGCCGCACAGCATGCCGGGGGTTTCCTGCTCGCGGCCCATCGGCGTGTTGAGATAGATCATAAGCTGCTCGGCATCGTTGCACTGGTTGCGCAGCACAAAGGTGATCACGGTGCTGTGGTATTCCACCGTGCCCTCGTAAAAGCCGGCGCAGTTTTGATAGTTGTCGTCACCGATATCCACATCCATGTACAACTCGGCCCGGTTTTGTTCGCTGCCGGGCAGAATGCGCAGCACACTTTCGCGCATGTGCATACGGCTGCCGTCAAACTGATACAGATAAATGGTATCCGCCGTGGCAAACGCCCCCTGCCCCAAATGGCTGCGGCGAAGATCCGTGCCGGGCTCGGTGTAATTGGTAAGCTGGGCAAGGCTGATGCCCAGCACCTGCGAAATATCGTTGAGTGTTTCCACATCAATGGATATTTCGCCTTTTTCATACTTGGATACGGTGGCCTTACTTTTGCCGATGGCATCGGCCAGCTGCTGCTGGGTGAAGCCCTTCAGCTTGCGAAAAAACTGAATGCGCTGGCCCACATAATGATTTGCCTTTCCCATTATACTTTTTCCCCACTCTTCGATCTGCCAATCACACAAACAAACCGCTGTACCGTTTGTTTCGTAAAAATTGACAGATGACTTGATTTGCTTTTTTCCCCTCGTTTGTTATTTAATTATCCTATATTCAAGGCAATTTGTCAATCCTCACGAAACTTTATTTAATTAAAGTATCACTATGCGATAATTTTAACAATTTGCATTTTTTTCCAGTTTATGCAACAATCTATGAGAAGGGGTGCGAGATTTGTTCATGTTGCCGCATACCCCCACTTTGCGGTAATTTGTTCTTTTTCAGCATCCGGAGAGATAGTGAAGGAGGAATTTGTATATGCTCAGTTTTTTCCTGTGTTTGGCAATTCTGATCATTGGCTACTTTACATACGGTAAAGTGGTTGAAAAAACATTTGGCCCTGACGACCGTGAAACCCCGGCCGTTAAAATCAACGATGGCGTTGACTATGTGGTGATGCCGCAATGGAAGCTGTTTCTGGTGCAGCTGCTGAATATTGCCGGCCTTGGCCCCATTTTCGGCGCACTGCAGGGTGCTTTGTGGGGACCTGTGGTATTCTTGTGGATCACTTTCGGCACCATTTTTGCCGGTGCTGTGCATGACTTCTTTTCCGGAATGATGAGCGAGCGTAACGACGGCGCTTCCATCTCTGAGATCGCCGGCATCTACCTTGGCGGTGTGATGAAGAATGTTATGCGTGTGTTCAGCGTTGTGCTGCTGGTTATGGTTGGTACTGTGTTCGCCGTTGGCCCCGCAGGCCTGATCGTGACCCTGTGCAAAAACGCCGGTGCAAGCGGCGTTCTTTCTCAAACGCTGTTCTGGCTGATTCTGATTCTGATCTACTACTTCATCGCCACTTTCCTGTCCATTGATAAGATCATCGGTAAGGTTTACCCCATTTTCGGTATCTGCCTGATCATCATGGCTGTGGGCGTTGCCATTGGTATCTTTACTCATTCCGAGTACAACATTCCCGAGATCTGGACCAACTTCTACAATATGCACCCCAAAGGCACTCCTATTTGGAGCTTTATGTTCATCACCGTTGCCTGCGGTGCTATTTCCGGCTTCCATGCCACTCAGAGCCCTCTGATGGCCCGCTGCATGAAGAGCGAAAAGCAGGGCCACTTTGTATTCTACGGCGCTATGGTATGCGAGGGCATCATTGCTCTGATCTGGGCTGCTGCAGGCTGCTCGCTGTACGCTGTGACCGGCGGCCTGAACACCGGCCTGCAGGAGGCTTTGGCAAACGGCCAGTCCGCTGCTATTTATGATGTGTGTGCAAAAACCATGGGCGGCGTTGGCATTGCTCTGGCTATGCTGGGTGTTATTGCCTGCCCCATCACTTCCGGCGATACCGCATTCCGTTCTGCTCGTCTGGTGCTGGCTGACTGGCTGCACGTTGACCAGAAGGGTTACGCAAACCGTCTGAAGCTTTGCATTCCCGTTCTGGGCGCTGGTGCTTTCCTGGGCATCGGCAACTGCCTGGGCTTTATCAACTACACTGTGATCTGGCGTTACTTCAGCTGGACCAACCAGACTCTGGCTATGATCGTTCTGTGGGCTGCTTCCATGTTCCTGTTCTATGAGAAGAAGAACTACTGGATCACCGCAGTTCCCGCCACCTTCATGAGCGCTGTTTCCGCCACCTACTTCACGATGGCTCCTGAGTGCTTGGGCGCATTCGGCCTCACCTCTGCTGTTGCCTACCCTGTGGGCATTGTGGTGGCTGTGCTGTTCCTTGGCATCTTTGTTTACACCATCAAGAAGCGCGATGTAAAGCCCGCTTATGAAACCCTGAAACATTGATAAAACCGTTTTGGGCCGCCGCACAATGCTTGCGGCGGCCCTTTCTTTTTTAAATGCTGCGCGGGCATAGCTTTTGCCTGGCGCTGCCTGCCGCCGTGTGCCGCACATTGGTTTGCGCCGGGCGGCAAAATGCTGTATGATGATGCTACCGGCCGGATTCAAAACCAGGCCGCCGCGCTGCCCCTTTGCCGGGCGGCGCAAACCAAATTTTGGAGGGAGAGACCCCACTTATGCTGCTGAAACCCATTGCTTTGAGCGCTTCCACCCTGCCGATGGATGTGCTGGAACAGGATAAAACCAACTGTAAAAAAATCGGCCCCTGCGGCCTTGGCCAAAAGGCGCTGTATTTGAACAGTTTTTATATTGACCGCCGCTATTACATTCCCTATGGCAGCATTCAGCGCGTGTATAAGCGCATTGCCATGAGCAAGGGCGGCTTTACCGGCAAGGGAATGTTTGCCACCATGTCGTATCTGGTGGTGGAATACGATAACGGCAAGGAAAAGCAGTGCAATTTTAAATTTGAGCAGAATGTGGATCTTCTGCTGGCAGAGCTGGCCCGCATACAGCCGAAAATTCGGCTTGTGAGTGCGCGCTCAGAGCAAAAGCTGGCCGAAAAGGCCGCGCAGGAGGCTGCCGCCAAAAAGCAGGTGCAGCTTAGCCCCAAGGCCGAGGCCCTGGCCGAGGAGCTGGGCCGGTGCGAGCAGTATCTGGCCGCACAGCCCGGCTTTGCCGAGCAGATGAGCAGCGTTGCCAAGCGCAAGCGCTCGGGTGACCGCTCGGCCCCGCATTACAAATGGGTGGCGCTGGCATTGCTGGCCGGTGCGCTGATCACGCTTGTGTGGGGCGGCTACAGCTTTTTCTGCGGTGGCTCCGGCCCCTTGTATATTTTGCTGATCGGCATGGGACTGATCTTTTTGTTCAGCGCCCTGCAGGTAATGCCCACCGCCTTCCGCAACAAAAAAGAGCTGGCGCGCCAGCTGGCGGACATTCAGGCACAGGCGCAAAAGCTGGTGGATGGCTATTCCCACGGCAGCTTCCCCGTGCCTGCCCGCTATGCCCACCCTGTGGTGCTGCGCCGCATGAAGCGTGTGGTGGAAGCCGGGCGCGCCGATACCGCCGAAGCCGCACTGGAGCAGGTGAAGCAGGACCTGAAAGCCCTGAACGCCGATGTGCAGGTAGAGGAGTGGGAATACGATGAAGTGGTGGCCATCAAGCCCATGTTCCTGCTGGCTGACTATCAGTGACCGCCGCAAAAGCGCATTTCCTTCGCTCAAATCCTAAAAAAAGATCTCTCTGTACGATGCCGTGCAGAGAGATTTTTTTGCTTTTTGGGGGCTGCTCATGCCGCGGATTTTATTGAATTTCACCCATGCTGCGCATAACAAACTGACACTTGTGCCAGTGACGGCTCGCAGAAAAACCCTTATAATATTGGGTGTGCAGGGCATGGATCCGGCCATACAAAAGCAGGGCAGCCGCCGTGTATTTCATTTAGTTTCAGACGAATGGAATTTTGATGAATGGTGCAGTTATTTCTTGTTTTTCATTCATCGGTGTGCTATATTCATACATAGCCGTTTACTATATCGTTGAAAATTATTTTGACAGCCGCACAGGCGCATAATTCTGGTACGCCATCCAACCGGGGGCTTGGGCCCCCGGCCGGATGATATAAATAAACGGATAAAGAGGAATCATACATGAAAAAGCGGACATTATCCAGACTTCTGGCTGCTTTTCTGGCAGTGATGCTTTTGGCACAGTCGCTGTGCCTTACGGCATTTGCCGAGGAAACCACGCTGGAAGTCACGCCCGAAGCAGTCGCGGAAACCGAGCCGGTCAACGAGACTGTGATCAACGAGATCGAGGTTGAAGAACCCAAGGTTGAAGAACCCGTGGTTGAAGAACCCGTGGCTGAAGAGCCCGTGGCTGAAGAGCCTGTGGTTGAAGAGCCCGTGGCTGAAGAGCCCGTGGCTGAAGAGCCCGTGGCTGAAGAGCCTGTGGCCGAAGAGCCTGAGGTTAAAGCCGAAGCTACTCAGGTGCTCATTCCCGCAGGCAGCGATGCTGCCATGGTGAACAGCATTTTGACAACGGCACTGCTGGGAGAAAATGCTGACCCCAATACCACATGGGAGTATGAATGCATCGGCTATAGCAAGCTGCTTAAAAACACTGCATGGGGCTCCATTGAGGGCTTCAAAAGCGAAACCGGCAAATATATCAAGACCACCTACACCCACGCTGCGCTGGCCAATAACGAGGACGGCATTTATGATGTGCGTGTTGCCGGAACGACGAACACATTCACTATTCATAAGCTTGCCAAGCTGCAGAGCTCGATTGCCCTGAAGCAGGATGTCAGCCTGTCTATGTGCTATGATCAGGATGGCACCCCTGACATTGCCGCCACCAAAGAGGCCATTTTCGAAGCTGTTGTTGAATCTTCTACGCCTGCACTCACTTTGAGCGATGTGACTATGGAGTATTACGCAACGGCCGACAGCGGCACTGCTTTAGGCTTTGGCCAGGCATGGGTCCCGCTGGAAGGCGGAAAAGGCGATGAGCTTGTTCCTCTCACCTACCCCGCCATTGGCCTGGGCCAGCAGAAGATTCGTATTTCCTGGGACGGCAATGAGGAATATGGCGGCTTTTCTGCAGAAACCACGATCACGCTGACCGATCGCCCTGACCCCGAATACACGCTGAAGGAATCCCCCAGCATCAAGCTGGTTTACAACGATGACCTGACTGTGGATTACGAAAACATTGAATCCACCGTTTTTGATGCCATTGTGGAATCTGAGAATTTCAGTGCAGAAGATGTGCGCATTGAGTACTATGCTAAAGCCTCCACGGGTTCTGTGGGCGAATGGGGCAAGGCATGGGTTCCGTTGAACGGCGGCAAAGTAAATGGCCTCACCTACCCTGCCATCAGCGAAGGCACTTGGACCATTCACATCATTTATCCCGGCAGCCAGACTCTGGCCCCTGTTACCATCACAAAAGACCTTGAAGTGCGCGGCCGTGAGCCGATGCAGTTCAACCTGAAAGAAGGCCCCTACACGGTCGGCATGGTGTTTAATGAGCAGCAGGGCTATGATTTTGCTGCCACCGCCAAGGCCATTTATGAGGCTGTGGTGGAATCCACCGTTCCCGCACTGAATTTTGAAGATGTTGCGGTAGAGTTCAACGCTTCCCCCTTGAATCAGCTTCCCTCTTACCAGCCGCTGAACTATGCCCTTGCCGGAAGATATTTGTTCGGTGAAGGCACCTGGACCATCCGTATTTCCTGGGGCGGCAGCAAAGAATACGCCCCCGGCGATACAGTGGTTACCGTTACCACTACCGATAACCGCATTACCAGCCAGATCGCGCTGAAATCGGATGCATCCTTTACCTATAATATGGATGTGACCGCCATGAAGCAGGCTGTTCTGGACAATGTGATCGACTGGAATGCCTCCACCCTGCCTGCAAAGGAAACCCTGAGCCTGGATGATTTCACCTTTGAATACAAGGCATCGCTCTCTATTCTGGACGGCGTAGAGGGTGAAATTGCTGACAAAGTTCTTGAGCAGCTCAAGAAGAATGGCGCATTGGATGCAAAAGTATATGTTCCTTTCGAGGGTAAAAATTACGATACCCTTATCAGCGGCCAGACCATTGCCAAGTATCCGCAGATCGGTGCCGGTGTGCAGAGCATTCGCGTAACCTACAAGGGCAGCGCCGAATACAAGCCCAGTCAGCCGACTGAGGGCAGCATCACCATCAACAAGGCCAAGGTGAAGGTGCATGTAAAGAGCGCCAGTATGTATGTGAGCGAGGCCGCAAACGGCCTGAATCTGGTCACCACTACCCCCGACGATCATTTCAACACTTTTGTTGTGTACGCCGGTGTTACCCGCAATGTAACCTCCGCCGTATACCTGCAGCTGCCGGAAAGCTACACCTCCAACCAGGTGCTGATCAAGCTTCTTGACAAAGCATTGGAGAGCCTTGGCCAGCCCACCTTTACGGAGATGCTGCAAAACGGCATTACCCTGGGCCAGCTGCGCCAGCTGCTGAAAACCAAAGAGATCGTGGATGTTCTGGAAAAGATTGGCATCGATACCGGCGCTTTGGGCCAGCTGATCAAAGTGATCGACAAGCTGCCCGCCGTGGGGGATAACTTCCGCATTGCCGTGGGTGTTCCCAACCGTGCAGGCGCTTACAGCGTAACTGCCATCACCGACAACAAAAACTACAATGTCGGCGTTGGTGTCGGCGCGCTGGTTTTGAAGGCCGATAAGGCTAAGCTGGTATGGAAGCAGGATATCGGCAAAAAGATTTCTGCTACCGATGCCAAAACCGCTGATTTCACCGCCGAATTGCAAATGAACGGCGAGGCTGTACCCGATCAGTCCAGCGTTCATGTGCTGTACTCCGGCTTTACCAGCAAGTGGAAGGTTTATTCCAGCACCACCACACCCCCCACCGAGCCCGGCCGCTATGTGATGACAGCGGTTGTGCTGGGCGGCAACTATCAGGCTGCCCCCATCACCCGCTCTTTCCAGATCACCAAGTGATCAGTGCCGCTGTGTAACAAAGCAGCCGCACAACACCCCAAACCGCAGCAAGGGCTGCCGGGCAAAATAGCCCGGCAGCCATTTTTTGTGCGCCTTGGGGCGCAATGGATTTTCACTGGCCTGCACCAACCAGCCCTGCTAAAAAGTTCTTACAAAAAAGCCATGCGCGATCTGTTTAAAATCGCGCATGGCTTTTTGCATATGGTGGAGCTGATGGGAGTCGAACCCATGTCCGAAAAGGGGTCCAAGAGAGTATCTCCGGGTGCAGGCAGTCGTTTCGATTTCCCTTACAGTTCAGACGAATGCCAGACCGAACTGTTTGGTAGCTTCATGGGTTCGTGACGGGCGGCAAAGCTTATGCCCGTTCATGTGCTGTGCCTAATCGATGCCCTGGCCCCACCCGGCACAATGGTGGGCAGAACAGCTGCCTTAATTAGGCAGCGACTGCAACGTTACGGTTGTCAGTTAATTGTTTTGGAGAGTTTTAAGCAGTTCCCCGCTGCTACCCGCTGCTCGCCCTTCTCCCTCCCCGTCGAAACCTTGACAGCCCCACGGATTCGGGGCCAAACGGCCCCGGGAAAGCGAATGTTTCTTATAAATTTTATCGGCCGAAGTTTTTCAGCGCGCGGTCAATATCGCGCTTGGCGCTGCGGTCGGCTGCTGTGGCGCGCTTATCATACAGCTTTTTGCCCTTGCAAAGGCCCAGCTCCATTTTTACGCGCCCACACTTGAAATACAGCGAAAGCGGCACCAGTGTGTAGCCCTGCAGCTTGATTTGCTGCGCAAGATGGCGAATTTCTTTTTTATGCGCCAGCAGCTTGCGCGGGCGCACGGGATCGCGGTTAAAAATGTTGCCCATATCGTAAGGGCTGATATGCATTCCCTTTACGATCAGCTCGCCGTCTTCCACATCCACCCAGCTGTCTTTCAGGTTCACCTTGCCTTCGCGCAGGCTTTTCACCTCAGTACCTACCAGAGAAATGCCGCATTCCAGCGCTTCGACCACAAAATATTCGTGCCGCGCCTCACGGTTGGCGGCAATGCTTTTGGTTTTCACTTTTTCCACAGCCATGCTGCCGCCCCTCCTTTTTCTGATATTACACTATATGATACCGCAAAAGCCTGTGCCTTGTCAAGAAGAAACCGCCTGTTTTCACAGTTCTCCTCGGCCGGAAATGGCACGGTACAGGGTTGTTTCATCGGCATATTCCAAACTGCTGCCCACGGGCAGGCCATAGGCAAGGCGCGTGGCCTTTACCCCCAGCGGTTTCACCAGCTTGGCCAGATACATGGCGGTGGCCTCGCCCTCTACCGTGGGGCTGGTGGCCATGATCACCTCTTTCACCTCGCCGGTGCCAAGGCGGGCCAGCAGCTCTTTCACGCACAGCTGGTCAGCGCCAATGCCGTCCATGGGGCTGATCAGCCCGTGCAGCACATGGTACATTCCGTTATACTCGCGTGTGCGCTCAATGGCCGTTACATCGCGGGGGCTTTCCACCACGCAGATCACGCTGCGGTCACGCTTGGGCGAAGAGCAAATGCTGCACAGATCGCTTTCGGTAAAGTTCTGGCAGCATTTGCACCGGTGCAGCCGCGCTTTGGCATCCCGAATGGCGCCGGAAAGCTCCAGCACCTCGGCATCGCTCATGCCCATAACCTGATAGGCCATGCGGGTGGCGCCTTTGCGCCCAATGCCGGGAAACCGCGAAAACTGGTCGATCAGCCGTTCCAGCGGTTCTGCATTATTTGCCATGCAAACAAACTCCTTTTTAGCCCAAGCCGGGAATGTTCAGGCCGCCGGTGATCTTGCCCATTTCGCTTTCGGTGGTTTCATCCACCTGACGGATGGCATCGTTTACAGCTGCTGCCACCAGATCTTCCAGCATTTCGATATCGTCCGGGTCCACCGCTTCGGGCTTGATCTTTACAGCGGTCACCTGATGTTTGCCGGTCATGGTAACCGAAACCATTTCGCCGCTGGCAGTGCCGGTGAATTCACGGCCTTCCAGTTCTTCGGTTTTGGCCTTCAGGGCCTCCTGCATTTTCTGCACCTGGCGCATCATGGCGTTGGGATCGGGGCGGCCGTAACCGGCGGGCATTCTTGCTTTCATGGGATATTTCCTCCAATAATAAGATAATATTTGGTATTTCTGGTAAACTTATTCTTTTTCCTGCACGATCACAGGCACCCCCATGGCCGAAAGTGCCTGCAGGGTGGCATCGGCGCTTTGCAGGGTGGGCGTTTGCTTTGCCTGCCCCTTTGGGGTATAGGGGCCGATGCCGCACCGGATGCCGGTTTTTTCGGCGATCACGGTTTTGATCAGCTCCTGACTGTCTTTGTTGGTGCGAATAAAATCGCGGAACAGATCGCTGCATTCGATCAGCACACGCTTGCCATCGTAAAATGCATGGGTGCCTTTTAAAAAGCTTATCAGCATTTTATCACGCTGTTCCAGCTCTTCCAGCACAAGCGGCCACTGGGCAAAGGGCTCGGGCGGGTGCTGGCGCACCGGCGGCTGCTTTTGCGTCGGGGCAGGTGCGGGCGCTGCGGCGGGGGTGCTGGGCAGGTGTACCGGCGCAGCATTTTGTGCGGGCTGCACGGGCTCGGCCTCCCACGGAACCGTGGGCGCAGGCTCCGGCTGGGGCGTGACAGCAGGCTCCGGCTCCGGCTGCGATAGAGCCGCCGCGGGTGCAGGCGCTGCGGCAGGCCGGGGCGCCGCCATAAAGGGCTGTGGTGCGGCCGGGGCGCTCACAAAGGGCTGCACCGCCGCCTGTGCGGCCGCCTGCTGCACAGCCGACGGCACGGGGGCTTCTTCCGGCTGCGAAAGCGCAAACAGCGCCAGCTCCAATTCCACACGCTGATCCGTGCCGCGGCCCATTTTTTCCAGCGCCTCGCCCAAACGGCGAATGGCACGAATGCTCTGGCTTTGGGGAATGGTGCGGGCTTTTTCCAGATACTGCGGTTCTTCCTCGGGGCTTACGCCGCCCAAAAGCTCCTGACCGCCGGGCAGCGCTGCCAGCATCAGATTGCGGTAATGTGCGATCATTTCTTCGCACAGGCGCTTCATATCCACCGACTGCTGCCGAAGCTCGGCCAGCTCGGCCAGAGCCGCCACCGATTTTCCCTGCTGCAGGGCATCGCTGAGACGGAACAGATAGCTTTTATCCGTAACGCCTGCCATGCGGCGCACGGTTTCTTCGTCCACATGGTTCGAGGAACCGGCGCAGGTATCCAAAATGGAAAGTGCGTCGCGCAGGGCACCGTCGGCCAGCCGTGCGATCAAACCGGCGGCGGCAGGGGTAAGCTCAATGCCCTCCTGCCCGGCAATATACAAAACGCGCTCGGCAATGTCCTGCGGGCGAATGCGGCCAAAATCATAGCGTTGGCAGCGGCTTAAAATGGTGGCGGGCACTTTTTGAATTTCGGTGGTGGCCAAAATAAACACCACATGGCTGGGCGGTTCTTCCAGCGTTTTCAGCAGTGCGTTGAAAGCCGGGCCGCTGAGCATGTGCACCTCGTCGATGATATACACTTTTTTTCGGCCCTGACTGGGGGTGTAGTTGGTTTCATCCCGAATGGCGCGCACATCGTCTACACCGTTGTTGGAGGCGGCGTCCATTTCCACAACATCCAGAATGCTGCCATCGTCAATGCCGCGGCAGATCTCACATTCGCAGCAGGGATCGCCCTGCACGCTGTGCGGGCAGTTTACGGCCTTGGCAAAAATTTTGGCACAGGTGGTTTTGCCGGTGCCGCGCACGCCTGTGAACAGATAGGCATGGCCCACACGGTCAGCCGCCACCTGATTGCGCAGCGCCGTTACAATGGCGCTTTGGCCCACCACATCCTCAAAGCGGCGAGGCCGCCACTTGCGGTATAACGCGCGATACATAGCCAAAAACACCCCTTTTTTTACAAAAAAATGGCGGACAGGCTGTACAGGGCTTTGGCCCCGGCGATCCGCTGCTCGGTATACAGGTGCAGGCACTCTGCGGCGCGCAATGCTGGCCACTTAATGCTGCTCGGTTCCCCGCCTGACATGGTTCATGGGGCTCTGCCGCGCAGAACCCACACCTGTATACCCAACAGCGAATCTTGCTCTGTCCGCAGAAAGCGCTGTTTATCACTTTAGGCTATATTATAAACCATTCCGGGCCGAAATGCAAGCATTCCGGCCCGGAAGTATACAAAAAATCACGAGTTCTCCGGTTTCTGCAAAACCAAAAGGCTCACCTTGCCATTCTCGGTCGGCACCTTGCAAAAAAGCGGCGGCGCGCTTTGCTCCATGTGAACCGGCGTGCCCGCAGCGGCGGCAGGAAGCGCGCTCAAGTCCATGCGGTAACCGGCGGCGGCGCATTGATCGCTCAAAAGATACACCAGCTCATCCTCGCGCACAAAGGCCAGGCAATAGGCCACCGGGGCATCCCCCACGGCCTGCTTCAGCTGCACCGGGGTTTTCACGGCGGGCAGCTTTACCTCCTGTGCATCCTCGGGGCCTGCGGGCAAAAACCACACAATATCCCATTCCCACGGAGTCAGCGCATCCAGCGAGCATAAAAGATCGTCCTCATAGCTGGCGCAATTATCGCTGAAGGACAAAAGGTAGGGATCTACATCGCGTTTCTGCTCGGCGCGTTCATCCAGCCAAAAGCAGAGCAACAAAAGAAACAGCATACAGGGCACTGTCCACAGCGGGCGAAATCGTTTGTTCATGGGTAAACCTCTTTCCTGTAACGATCAGGTTTTATGGCTGTCCGGCTCGTTTTGCAGCACGGCCAGCAGCAGGGGCAGGCAAGCCGTAGCGCACAGCATATAGCGTGTGCTGGCATTGACGGGGCTTAACAGACATACCGCCACATTGAGAAGCATGGGCAGATACAAAACCATGGCACGCCAGCATTTTTTGCGCAGCAGCAGCACCGCCCCCACGCAAACGATCCATGTGGTTACAAAAGGCGAATACAACAGGCTGAAAAACGGCATTTTTCCAACAAATGTGGAAAGCTTGCAATACAGTGTGCGCACCGGGGCCAGCGCCTGCGGCTGTGTGTAGTCCACCACAGAGTGCTCAAGCGCAGGGTCAACATCAATATTCAGCTCTACAGGGCCCAGCACACGGTAGCTGATGGGCGCAATAAAGCCATATATGTTGTTGGCCGTGGCCTCCAGATAAACCAGCGGGTGTTTTTGGAACTGCGCAGCCCATGTTTTGAAATAGATCTGCAGCAGCTCACGCTCGTGGCCAGTATCATCGTCAGCAAAGCGCAGGCGATACTGCATTTTTACGGCATCGCTCATATAAGGCTCGTAGCGTTCGGCCAGCGTATCGTAGATCAGCACATCCTCAATGGCTTCCTGTTCTTCCTCGGTCACTTCATCGGGATACTGCTTTACATAACGGGCCGTTTGCTGAAACGGCACCGAAAGCATTTCCTGCGTTTCGTTTCCGTTGCAATGCACGGCCTCCATCAGCGGGCCCTGGGTAAACGCATACACCGCCAGCATAACGGCGGTCACTCCGGCCAGCTTGCCCAAGTGTCGGCGGCCCAATGCGGCTGCCAGGGCGACGAGCAGCGGCAGGCACAGATAAATGCCGTTGTTGCGGGTGTGTACGATCAGCAGGCACAAGGCCAGCAGGGCGGCCGTCAGCCGCGGCGTGAGCGCACGGCCAAGATACAAAAGCTCTGCGCAAATGCACATCAGCAGCACAATGCCGCCCACATACGGTGTATCCTTTTGCACGCAAACCGCGTAGATCGGCCAAATAGACACTACGCCGAACAATGCCATGCAAATGCCGCGCAGCGCATCGCTCACGCCCAGGCGCTGCAGGGTGCGCATCATATAGCCAAGGGCAAACGCCTGCCAGAAATACTGCATGGCGGTGAGCAGAAACAGCACCACGCCGGGCGCGCCCAGCATCATGCCAAGGCGCGAGACCGCGATATAAAAAAGCGTGACCAGATAAGGGTAGTGATTGTTAAAGATATTCTCCGGCAAATACATTCCCAGCTGGGTGCCGGTGTCGCTGGCAAGGCCGCCCGGGAAGGCGATCAGCCAAACCGGCAGCCAGCACAGTGCAAAAAACAGCATGGGCCCCAGCAGCGGGCGCTTTGCCTGCACCCGCCGGGCCAGCTTTTCGGCCGGCGCAAAGCGAAGGGAAAACAAAACCGGCAGCATTGCAGGCAGACGCCCAAAAAATGCCAGCAGCGGAATAAAGCAGCCCGCCGCGCTGACGCCCAGCAGGAGCAGCTGAAATTTTCCCGAAAGCACCGGCTCAAAAGCGCCGTATTTTTCCATGCAGGCGCCAATGAAGAAAAACAGCGTAAAGGCTGCTGCCAAAAAGACTGCAAACGGGCGCAGCCGAAGCTTCGGCTCGGCAAAATAAAGCCTGCGGCCTGCGAAAAAGAAAAACGCCATCAGGCAGCACCAGCTAAGCCAATTTTGGCTGTAGGCATGGCCGAGGCCGTCCAGCAAGGCATTCAGCTGGTACATTGCCCCCATGCCCGGCGTGCCGGAATCCGGCAGAATAAAGAAAAGCCCCTGCACGGAAAGCGTGCTGAGCAAGGCCGCCAAAAGGCAGAACAGGTTTTGTCCATCGGAATAGGGCGATCGATTCATACAGATAAAAAGCTCCTTCAATGGTTCAGCGGGAGGCCGGTGCGGGCATCGCGCTGAAAGTGGTGTCCGGTGCAGGCTGCGGCACGCGCTGCACATATTGATTCAACGAAACAAAGGCAAAAAAGCAGAGTGCCAGCACGGCAGCCGTAATCAGCAGTTTAGCCCACGAGGGCAGGTTTGGTTTATTCTTCATTGTATTTTCCTT
>ERZ1034984.1107-NODE-1107-length-27257-cov-25.734872_pt1 | contig 27257 bp, 22 predicted proteins | sample MGYA00520589_ERZ1034984 | MGnify/ENA primary metagenome ERZ1034984 (study PRJEB33766, sample SAMN09781790) | gut metagenome | biome: gut microbiome | host: Homo sapiens | place: Madagascar | study: EMG produced TPA metagenomics assembly of the PRJNA485056 data... | reverse complement strand
CCCGCGAGAGCGGCGCCTATACGATTCAGGCCGACGCCTCGTCGCCGGAAAATCCGGGCGTGCGCCTCAGAGTGACCGTCCGCCCGGTGACGGGAAGCCGCAGTTTCGAGTATTACGAATTCTTTTCCTATTAACAGCCCGTAAGGAGTGTAACATGATGAAATGGATGCCTTCTGCAATAGCCGCGATTCTGGCGGCTGCGGCGGCAAACGCACTGGAGATTCCCGCCGAAGTCCGGCTCCTGTACGCCGACGAACGGCGGCAGAATCCGGGAATCTATGAGGTCGTGCCGAAATTTGAATTCCCGGAGCGGAATGGATTGGTCCGGGTCGATGTGCTGGTCTCGCGCAAGACGGAGGATGGGCGCTGGGTTTTCCGCAACCGGCTCGACCGCATCTTCCTGAAGGATGGAAAAATCAATGCCGTGCGCAGGCCGGGAGCTCCCGGCGACTTCTGGAGCGCGGCGCTGGCGGCGGAGAAGTTCCTGTACGCCGACTCCGACGATCAGGGGAAAAAGCCGTCGTTTTCCGAACTGGACGGCACGCCGTGCGCTCCGCCGGCGGGAAACGGCAGCCAGGCTGAAATGCGTACTCCCGGACGCTATCTGTTTCCGGTTCCGGGCGGCCGTCCGCTGTCGGGAATCTCCCCGGAAACCGTGGAGAAATTTCGCCGCCTCCCGGCGCGGGAGGAGGCCGCCTGGCTCCGGGAGCGTTTGCGCACCCTGCCGCCTCCGGCGGAAGCGGTCAGCTTGCTGAAACGGCTTGACGCCGTTGGAGAATTCTCCTATCCGTTAACTGCCGGAGAGCGCGAGGGATGGCGGAAACTGCTGCTTGAGGAACGGCTCGGAGTCATGCCGCGCCGGTTGCTCCAGCAGCAGTTGTTCCAGGCGAATTTCCTGCCGCACGAGGAGTTCGCAGCGGAGCTGCTGGCCGATCCGCTGCTCGGCAGCAGGACCGCCGAAGCCTTCGCGGAACGCAATCGCCCGGCTTTTGAAACATTGCTCCTGAGGTGGAGCAGCCAACCCGATAAACAGGAAACAGCGCTGCGGTATTCGGAGTATATGGCCGACAACGCGGATTACCGGAACCGGATGCTTTCCGCCTTCCGGGAACCTGCTCCGGAACAGCTTTCGCACCTCATCCCGCTCTATGCCGGAAAACCGGCCGCAGACGGGAGCCCGGAACTGAAAAAGCTGTTGCGGGAAACGCCGTATTCGGGGAATTTCCGCCTCCTCTGCCGGGTTGCCGAATGGTGCCTGAAAACCAGGCCCGCCGCCTATGCGCCGGAGATCAAAGCCTTTCTGCGCCGGGAACGCAACAATCCCGACCTGAAGCGCAGCGTGCTCTACCCGCTGCTGCTCGCCTCGCTCTGCAAGGCAAACGACCCGGAAGGCGCCGCAGAAGCAATCGCCTACCTGAAATCGCTGAAAGATCCGGCGCAGACCGAAAACGCCAAACGCATCTGGGCAAAAGGAATGACCGGTCCCGTCACCCTCGACCGCATCATCCGGGAACTTCAAAAATAACGAAAAAAATTGGGAATTGACTTGAAAATTGCCTGAATGAGAGGAAAAATTCATATAAATACTGGTAAGGAAAATCGCCGCCAAGCGTCGGGATTAACGTTTGGCGGCGTTTCGCCTCTTCATTGCAATGAAATCTCACTGCATTACTTTATCTGATGAGAATTTTTTCAAAGATCATGTCAGTAATATAATCAAGAATTCCTAAATTGCAATCGATGTTTATCATTTTTCAATCTCTATTGACAGTGAGCGACTTCAGATAGTTATATGCAGTTAGTTTTTTTCTTCAGCGGACTGCGCTTCCGGTTATATTCCCGGAGGATTTCAAAAATAGCATAGTCGTCTCCGGTCCAGTAGCCCCAATTTTAAACGTCAAAGTCAAATGAAAAAGTTTCAGAAATTCCTATATAAGCTATTGACATGCCATTATATGGGTATATAGTCCTGCGATGCAAGGAGATGATTATGTGCGGACGTTTTGCGTTAAATCAGATATCGGATTCCATTCTTGAACTTTTAGGCTTCGGTTTGCCGGAATCTTTTCAGGAACGATTCAATATCGCTCCATCGGAAAATTCGTGGGTTGCCCTGCAGGAGAAAGATCGAAAGCCGGTTCTTCAGGAGTTGTATTGGGGATTGATTCCGTTCTGGGCCAAGGAGAAATCCATTGGAATGAGCGCGATCAATGCCCGGGCGGAAAGCGTTGCGGAAAAACCGATGTTTCGGGAGGCATATCAAAGACGCCGTTGCCTGGTTCCGGCTTCCGGTTTTTATGAATGGCGAAAGAACGGCAAAGGAAAAATTCCATATTACTTTTCTCCGAAGAATGAGGAAGAACCGCTGGTGTTTGCTGGTCTGTGGGAGAATTGGAACAATGGGAATGAAACGTTACGGTCATTTACGATCATTACGACCGCAGCGAATGATTTTATGAAGCCGATCCATGATCGAATGCCGCTGATTCTCAAGCCGGAGTTCTGGCAGAAGTGGCTTGCCCCTGCCACTGCTTTGTCAGAACTAGAAAAAATTCTGGAACGTCCGGTCGACAATGGCTTTCTCCAAAATTGGGAGGTCGATTCATACGTGAATGATATCTCTCACGAAGGGTCTTTTTGCGCGGAACCAGTAAATTTATTTTGAATGTGTAAAATCGGGTTGCCCTGGACAAACCTCAGCACATGACTCCGTTTTTGTCGGAATGACGGCGTAAAATCACTTTGCCCGGTGATTAGCCAGTAATGTCCGAATGGGAGTGCCGTTCAAGGTTTCATTCATTTTTTCGATATTTCGGCACAATTCTTTCAGCTCTTTTCGATTCAGAAACAACGGCGGTTGAGAGTCGTTTTTCCCTCTCAATCGGTAAAGCTCTTCAAGAGTGTCCGGCAGAGGTGGCAAGTCATCTGTTTGAGCGAGCAGTTCTTCCGCGAATTCCATTAGCAATGGATCTTTCAGGATCGTGGATATCTCTTCATAAATCTGCGCAGGCATCTGTTGCGTATTCCACATCCGACGAAAGGCCGACAGCGTAATCCACAGGTCAAAAACTGTTTTAAGCTGGATATCTTTTCCGGCTTGCTTCCATTCCAGATAGACACTCAATACGGGCAAGGTCGGTGTGCGGTTATAATCGCCAAAGTATTTCAAACACAGCAGATGATTCCACGGCATCCATTGGTTTTCATATTGCAGTTGTAGGTATGGACTCGGCAGATAATGGCCCTGCCTGATACGGATGAAAAGCCGCTGATTATACTGGCTTCCGCCGGAAATCTCATTTTTTGACAGAATCGATGAAATATATTGCCTCTTTTTCTGGTAAGCAGGGATGATGAAATCAGGTAATTCCGAAACGACGGAAAGGATGTCCTCCGTATTGACAGTGGAGATCTTGCCTAGATAGTTGTCCCATTTGCTCCATACCGTTTCCGGCAAAGTCGCCAGCATGAAGCTGAGAATAAAGAATTCCATGGACTGACTTCCCAGCAGCAACTGCCGTCCCTGAACCCGGACCGATATTCCGGTCGGCTCCAGCCGCTTATAAACATTCCGGAATTCTCCCTGTGATTTTTTCATATAAAAGTTCCGAAGCAGATGGTCGAAAGCGGTCCGGCCAAGATTATCCCTCAAGGTCGCGTCAGCTCCGGAATCCAGAAGCTCTTCCGCAAGATCGGGCTGGCCTGTGATACAGGCCATCATCAGCGGAGTGCGATTGAAAGCGTCCCTGAAATCACAACCGTAACGCTGCAAATCAGTGTTCAGCTTTTTTCGGTTCGCCCGGTTGTACGACACATAATAGGAACTTCGATACTTTTTTTGCGCGTCCTCCTGCCGGGCGGCAAAACCGTAACCGCAATCGATCAGGCGCCCTTCGAAAAGTCCGAGACTATAAGCAATCGAATAATCCAGCAAAAGCTGTTTCGCTTTTCGATTGAAGGAGCGGTAATCCAACGCCTGCCGTAACAGTTCCGGCAGTGTCTCGCGGGTCTGGACCGGCCAGGGAACTGGGACGGTTTTCAGGACTTCACGCCGGATCTGTTCTGCTTGCTCTGTTTTACCCTGCTCGGCCAGTTTTCCGGCTTCGCGCCGCCACTCTTCCGTGGAAGAATCGGCTTTTGTAATTTGAATCCGGCGGTCATCCGCCTTCAATCCTAGGAGGCGGAACGCGCAATGATCGGTACGGCTTTCGAGCCAGTAGAGCGTGTCGACAGCCCGGGTGATCGCGACGTACAGGGCATTGATATAGAACTTGAAAATCTCAAGCGACCGGTCGGCCTTATCCCGATTCCGGGCATAACGGAACTCCACGTTCAGGTCCTCCGGTTTGAGATCGGAAGCGATTTCATCGAATTCCCGGCTGTTTGACGAAATGAAATTCCAGATGATGATATTCGGATATTCCAGCCCCTTGGCTTCCCGGACCGAAAATACCAGCGGCGTGTGAAAATGGCGTTTGGCCGCCTCTTTGTCGCCGTCACGCAGCACAAGGACAGCAAAACGCACGGAACTGGAGGTTTTTTCGTCCAGTTCACGGTACGTTTCCGCAGTTGCAGGCAGCAAAGTTACATTACCCCGGACGGGCGATGCCGACTCCACCGGAGAGCTGCTTTCCCGATCGACCGAGCCGAAACGCGCGTTTTTCCATCGCAGCAGTCGTCCAGCCAGTTCCGTCACGGCGCGGGCATTGCGGTAGTCAGTTTGCAGAATTCGGATATCCGCTTCACGTTGGACCGCATTCCGCTGGAAGAAGAGCGATTTTACCGTGCCCCAACTGAAGAAGTTCGGATGCACAATCTGGTTGGAATCCCCGCAGAGCAGAAATGCGGCCGGATTTTTCAGCAACTTCAGCAGAAGCAGAAGCTGAACCGCAGTCAGGTCCTGAACTTCGTCCACGAACAGGGCGTCGTAGGCTGGAGCCGCTGCCGCCAGACAGTCGAAACAGTACAGATTTCCGAAACGGAACCGGTTGCTTTTCAGGAATGCCAGAAATTTCGTAAAAAGGTCATAGACGCGCTCCCGTTCCGGAACCGGAAAAATCGAACGCCGGATGCCGAGCCGCAGATAATCTTCGCCGGAAAGAAACGGTTTGTCGGTCACTGCGCCTGTCAGGACTCCGGAGAACTCTTCATAAAGCTGGTGTGGGTCGAAACCGCGCGCCGCGGCTCCTTCACGTCTCAGCCATTCGATGAATCTCCGGAAATCAAGCTCTTCGCTTTCCGGAGCGCGTAAAGCTCCGAGGACATCATCGAGACAGAGAAAATCGACCTCTTGGGCCGGATTGTCATAGCCGCTGTGGCGATAAAGCTTCCGAGCGTTTCCGGCGAGATAGGCGGAACGGGTCGCATAGAGTATTTTCCCGGTCAGGAGCTTCAGTTTCTCCAGCGCAAGAACCGTTTTGCCGGACCCCGCGCCGCCGACGATGATCAGCGGAAGCCGCGCGGTCAGAAGCTGACGCTGCGTGTCATCGAAACTGATAGCCTTGTCGAGCCAATGAAACTCCGGAGATCCGGGATTCCGGTACGGCAGTTCCGTGAGCCGGTCGTTGGGAATCTCGTCGATGTCGCATACCGGTTCGATCTTCCCGGCATCGATCACCGCGCCATGCAGAAATCTGGACTTTTCATATTCATGGTTATAAATGATTTCCAGCAACAGGATCACTTTCTTTCCCTGATGCCGGGCAATGGAAAACAGCAACCGGTCACCTGCGGACAATTTTGCCCGGTAATACCGGGTCGGCGGCATTTTTTTGACTTCCGCCGAAACGAAATCGCCTGCTTCGAGAAGTTTGACTACCTGCTCGAACTGGTTCTTCAGCTTACGCGGCTGCAACTCATTGTAACGTAATACATCCATTGGTTTTCATCTCTTTCCGGCATCAAGGAGTTTCAAAGTTCTCGCACAACTCTTATGGTGCCGAAACATCTTTCAGAATTTCAGCTCCAGAGCCAGAAAATCAGCCGGCGTGATGACCGGCAAGTTGTCCAGGCGCGGGAAGTCGCGGGTGTTCCGGGTGATGATGTAATCGGCACTGCAATATACAGCCGAGAAGAATTGGACCGCATCCTCGAAATCGGCAATATCGGAATCGATGGCTTTGTTGATGATAGATGCCGTCAGGTCGACCGGCCGGCAGATATTACGGAGTGACCGGAGGTGCGATTTCATGAGTTCGTCCTTGAGATTTTTTCGCAAAACATAACTCGCGATGCAAAAGGTCAGAGTGGAAGCAGCTCCTTCCACTTTCCCAAGTTCGCAAAGATTCAGAACGGAAGCGGAAGCGCGAAAAAATGGCTCCCGCCCGGCCAGCACGTCGAGAATCACATTGGTATCGATGAAGAGTCTCAACGTCAGCGGTCTCCGTGTTTTTCCGCAAGGATATCGGACATGAACTGTTTCTCATCGAAATTTTCCGGTAAAGTTACCACTCCGCTCAAGGATTTTGTCAACGGTCCAAGTTCCGGTTGGGATTCGATCGCTTTCTGGCGGGCCAGAATAAAGTCCGAAAAGATCTGTGTGATGCTGTTTTTTTCTCTCCTTGCCATTGAATGCGCAAGCCGGGAGATCTTGCACCGCGGCCGCAAAGTCAATTTCGTCGTTTCCATCCTGCACCTCCGTGACGTACTGCTGCTGAAATATTATACGTTCTCCACATGGAAAATCAAGGAGAAATTCAGGCAGGTATAGTAGAATTCCATTTTTATTTTAAGTGCATCCGGCAAAATCATGCAAACATTGGTGTCCAGAACAAAACGATATTCCCGACCGCACCGGATCAGGACCTCTTTCTGTCCCCGTTTGAGAATCTTCATATCGACTTCGAGATGACCGAAGCCGCTGAATTCGTAAAGGAAGTCGAACGACTGAAGCAACTGGCGTTTGGCCCGCTCCAATTCCGACGTCCCGGAATGGTTGTCCTGCTGCATGATAAGACCTGTCTAAGCGGATTCATGGATGACATGCCGCCTCCCCGTCACGGCAAAAGCCGGACGAAAAGACGCCTGCGCAATGAATCAGCAGACTGGTGGAGGGCGTGGGGCAAGGGGTAGAAGCACGGTCCTCGCGGGCGGATCACAGGTCCGCACCGGGTGAACCTCCGGCACAAGCACCGGAACAGGAACGACAATGTCGGTCGAAACCGGCAGGGTGGAAACGATCAAACCGCTGCAAACCGGGCAGAAACACCCGGCTTTCAACGCCGAATGGCCGGTGCCGTAAGACGAGGCGTAAACTGATTTCGCCTCGTCATCCGCCTCCGGAGAGGACATCTGACAAAGCTCCCCCGCCGTTTCGCCGCAGCAGTCATGCAGCAACGAATGGAACATCTCGACGGACGCGAACATCAGCGCCGTCAGCAGCATGGTGATGCGAAAAATGTTACCGGTTCGATTCATTTGGCAGTCGTTACACGAGTTCCTGAAGTTGGTTTCCATATAGTATACCACATCGACCGCCCATTGTCAATTAGTCGATGCTAATTTTCTCCGAAAAAATATCCCCAGGCCCAAAAAACAGGAAAAATCCGCCAAATTCATCCGGCTCGTCCTTGAATTGTATCACTTTCGATATTATTATATAACAAACTCGAAAAGGGAGCCGGAAGACATGCACCTCTCCAATTCAGTGAAAGTGCTCGACGCGATTCGCGCAGGTCGCGACGGAGCCTCGCGTAAGGAAATCGCCGCGCAGACCGGGCTGGCGTGGGGAACCATGTATAAGACGGTCGATGCGCTGCTGGCACGAAATCTGGCCTCCGCCCGGGAGTCGAAGAGTGCCGCGCCGGGACGGCCGAGCGTGCCGCTCCGCGTCAACCCCGGCGGGGCGATATTCTGCGGCATGGACATCGGTTCGGAGACTACCCGCCTGATGTTCTGCGATCTTGATTTCAAGCCGCTCGTCCAACTCCGGGAGGCGACCGAACGGTTCACCGGCGGGGAACGATTCTTCGACCGGGCGGCGGAGCTTTTCCGCCGGGCGCGGGAAAGCGGCGGAATTGCGGCGGATCAGGTGGCGGGAATCGGGCTTTCGGTTTCCGGCACGGTCGATTCCGACGCGGGCGTAATCGTTTCCGGCGGCAACTTCGGCATGAGGCGCGGGGCGGACCTCACCACGGCGGAACTCTCCCGGCGACTCGGCGGAATTCCGGTTTTTCCGATGACCACACAGGCCGCCGCCGTCACCGCCGAGTACCGTTTCGGACGGCGAAAAGGGTGCGGCGACCTGGTCACCGTCGGCCTCGGCGTCGGAATCGGTTCCGGGGCGACCGTCAACCACCATTTGCTGCTCAGCCACCCGAAACGGCCGGTCGGCTACATCGGGCATATCCTGATTCCGGGCAACGAACGGCTTTGCACATGCGGATTCCGCGGGTGTCTCGAAGCGTGGGCCGGCGGCGCGAGCCTCGCCGGAATCGCGCGAGAAAAATTTCCGCTCCGTCCCGAACTGCACTCCGCCGCCGCGCTGGACCACGCCACCGCCGCGGGCGACTCCGACGCGCGCGCGATTCTGGAAACCGCCGCCGGATACAACGCGGCGGGCGTCGCGGCGATGATCCAGCTCTATTCGCCGGAAGCGCTGATCTTCTCCGGCGGGCAGAGCCGGGAGGACGGGTTCCTGCTCCGCGAAACCGTCCGGCGGCTTCACGCCATCCTGCCGCCGGAACGCCGGGAGTGCCCGGTCGAACTCACCATCCTCGGCGAGTTCCAATCCGCGCTCGGCGCGGCGCGGCTCGCATACGAACGCTTTCTCTGAAAAGCAATCCCGATACAGATGCCGAAATACAGTACAGGAGGAGGTTCCTAATGTTGAGAGTCGATTTCGTAAAGCAGAACGGTTCGCGGGAAAGCCGGGAGTTTCCGGCGGCGGGAGAACACTTCCGGCTCGATCGGCGGGAGATTCCGGCGGGAACGGAAAGCGTCGAAATCCGTCACGACGGATTCCGCGCCGCGGCGGGCGACGCGGGGTACATGATTCTGCCCAACTCGTTCGCCGGGCCGAACAGCAGCCTCTATCACGCTGCGCTGATCCGGTTCCGCGAACGGCCGGACACGGCGGCGGAGTTCGCCTTCAACCCGATGCCTATTTTCGGAATCGTCCGGAACGGAACCGGCATTCTCGCCGTGGTCGCCGGGATGGCGCTTGATTATGTGCTGGCCGCCGGTTGCCGGAGCGGAGTTTATGAGATGTATCCGCGCTTCCGCCTCTACCCGGACGGCGCGACGGAGGATATCGAGCTGTACTTTTTCCCGCTCGAAGACGAAGACGCCGACTATTCCGGACTGGCGCGGCGCTACCGCCGTTACCGGCTCGAACATGGCTGCAAACCGCTGCGGGAGCGCAGCAAACGTTATCCCGTTCTGGCCGAAGCGGCGGAAGGGCCGCTGGTCCGGCTGCGGCTCGCCTGGAAACCGGTTCCGCCGCCGGTGCTCGAACAGACCGAAGAAAACGAGCCGCCAGTCCATGTGGCGATGACCTTCGAACGCGCCGGGGAGCTGATCGATGAATTCCACCGCCAGGGAATCGAACACGCCGAATTCCAGTTGGTCGGCTGGAACAAATCCGGCCACGACGGACGTTTCCCCGACCTCTATCCGGTCGAACCGCTGCTGGGCGGCGAAGAGGCGATGCGGAAGCTGATCGCCAAAGCCCGCGCTTACGGCTACCTGATCAGTTGCCACACCAACGTGCTCGACTCCTACACCATCGCGAAACGGTGGCGGCGCGAGGATATGCTAAAAGGTCGCGACGGCGAACCGGTCAAGGGGGGCTGCTGGGGCGGCGGACAATCCTATTTGCCCTGCCCGAAGGCGGCGCACGAACACTACGCCGTGCAGGATCTGCGCGAAATGCGGGAGTTCGGCTTCCGCGGCACGCACTATTTTGACGTGATGAGCATTCTCCTGCCGGAACGCTGTTACGACTCCGCCCATCCGCTCAGCCGGACCGGAGCGGGAGAGTGGCGCGGGCGCACGATGGCGCTGGCGCGCGAGGAGGTGGGGGCGAGCGGTTCCGAGGGACCGTACGATTTCTTCGCCGCGGACTTCGACTACGTGCTTTATGTGATTTTCAGTCCGGACGAGCCGCTGCCGCCGCTCTGCGATGAGAAGATTCCGCTCTGGTTTCTGGTCTACCACGGCATTCTCGGCTACAACCCGACCTGCAAAACAGTGAATTCGGCGTTGAATCCCGGAGGCGGAGCTTATCTGGAGATGCTCGAACTCGGCGGCCGTCCGTGCGTCTACTTCCACTCGAAATTCCTCTCGTCCGGCAGTAACTGGATGGGCGACGGTGACGACTTCACCGCCGACAGCGAAGAAAAAATGCGTGACGGCGTGGCGAAAATCAAAGCGGAATATGACCGCTACCGCGAAGTCCGTCATCTCCAGTTCGAATTCATGGAAAAGTACGAACGCCCCGCTTCCGGCGTGACGCGCGTCACTTATTCGGATGGTACGCTCCTCACGGTCAACCGCTCGGAACGCGAGTTCGACGGCATTCCGCCGAACTCCTTCCGTCGCGACTCCGCCGGTTCGTCAACCCCGGCCCATCCCGCCAAATAACGCGCTGCCTGACGGCCGATACCGGCGGGCAAAGGCGTGACGCACGCCATCCATACCGAAGGCAACACCGTCGTGGTATGTTTTCATACAATTATATCGTTTTTTTCAGAAAATAACTTGCTTTTTACGAATTCATTGGTATAATAAGATACAACAAAGCATATTCACCGCAGGCTTCACATATCATGACGGATATTAAAAGCGTAAAGAGCAAATCGGCCGGGTGCAAAGCGAGGATTCTCTCTGAAATCGTACTGGGGGTCTGGCATGAAAACGACCGTTTCCCCAGGCTATAATTAATGTCGGACAAATAAAACGGACTCGGTTTTAGGAAAAATGGCACAGCGGGAATTATTGAAAAAATTTGAGCAGTATCTGCTCGAAAACGGCTTCCGGCCCGGCGATAAATTGCCCGGCGAGCAGGAACTCGCCGCGCATTTCAAGGTCGCGCGGAGTACGATCCGCGAAATTATTACGCATCTGACGTTGCAGGGATTGCTGGAACGGAGGACAAACCATGGAACGACGCTGGTGATTCCGCAGGTCGAAAACATCGGCCATGATTTGGCATTTCAGCTTTACTGGCTCGGGTGCAGTCGTGAAGAACTGAAATCCACCCGTTTGAAGCTTGAGTCCGCAATCACACCGGAGGTGATCCGCTGCATTACGCCCACCCAGCTCGACCGGCTTGCATCGATCAACCGCAAAATGATGCAGGGAGAAAGAGAACCGGAAAAGGCGGAAGAGTTTGATTTGCAATTTCATCTGACTTTATTTGAAATTACCGGGAACCGGCTGTTGCAGTCGTTTTCTCAGGTTATAAGTCTTTTGTTTTCCAGTGAACACCGGAAGGCTTTCCGGAATCTAGCGACCGTCCGGCGAAGCGTCAAAATGCATGATGAAATGATTCAGGCGATCAGAAATAAAGATCTGGCTGCATTACAGCAAGTGATTTACAGACATATCACGCCGTTGTGATTTTTTTTCTTTTTAGATTTGTCGGACAAATATGGGAGCTGTAAAACAAAAAGGGATTTTATGAAGAAGACATTGAAAGAGCGGGTACTTGCTTGCGAGAAGATCTGCGGAACGCATATTGGCCTCAACGATCCGGTGATTGCGGAGGTGCTGGGATATGCCGGATTTGATTTTATCTGGATCGATATGGAGCATACCAGTCTTAGTCTGGAAAATCTTTCGCGCTATCTTGCACGCACACATCTGACGGGAACGCCGGGAATCTTCCGCGTTGGGATGTCGGATTTTCCGCAGGTGAAACGAGTGCTCGAAATGGGACCTGACGGGATTATTTTTCCGATGATCAATACGCCCGAAGAGGCAGATGCGGCCATGCGTTCGTGCATGTATCCGCCGAAAGGCAACCGCGGTTTCGGACCGCTGGGGGCAGTGAAGTACGGCGCACGCGACATCAATGATTATATTGCAAAAGTGGAAAATGAGCTGTGCCGCTTCATCCAGATTGAAACGGCAACGGCGGTGCGCAATCTGTCAGAGATCATCAAAAATCCGTATATCGACGGATATATTTTCGGCCCCTGCGATCTTTCCGGTTCGATCGGGGAGCTGAACAATGTTTTTGGCGAAAACAATATCAGCCTGATGCGGGAAGCGGTCGCAATTCTGAAGGCGGCGAAGAAGTGCATCGGCGTTTCCACCGGTTCGGACGACCCGGAAGTCCTGAAATTCTGGAACGATCTTGGGATCAACATGATCTCCTCCGGCGTTGATTACGACTATATCCGCAAGGGTGCGATGCGCAACCTTGCAAATTTGAGAATGATTCAGCAGAAATGACAGGAGTTTCCGGATTTCCGTTTTTAATATTTTAAACCTGCCGAAGTTTTTGCGGCAAACAACAAGGAGAAAGAATATGAAATCCAATCGTACATCTCATCCGGTTTCGGTCGGCATCGGTCAATGGCTGATTGCAAAAAAGTGCTTCACTCTGATCGAGCTTCTGGTAGTGATCGCCATCATCGCGATCCTTGCCGCGATGCTGCTGCCCGCTCTGAACAAAGCGAGGGAAAGAGCTCGTATCGCTAACTGTATCGGGAATATGAAACAGTTCGGTTCTGCCGCCGGCATGTATGCCAACGATCATCATGATTATTTTGTAACAAGTCTTGCCAGATATCGCGCAATGGGCAGCAGCGACGGCAGTCCGCTTACTGGCAGTCTGCAATATTATTTGCCCGTTGGTGATTTGAACGGAAATATTTCCGGTGTTTACAAATGCCCCGGAGATACTCGTTCCAATATTCCCCGGACTGTTGGCTACATGGGTTACTTCAGCAAGGCCGTCTATAATTCTGCCGGAGTGGACAGAAATCAAACTTATACGGATGGCCACTGCAAATGGCGCGGTACCAGACTTGTCATGCCCGGAGGCGCCCTGGGCAGCGGAACCGCGACCAAAATACAAAATATGGCGGCGGATCGTTTGGCTCTCTACGCGGATTCCTTTTCCGACAGTGTCATGAATCATGACCGCACGATCAATCTCACGCGTTATGACGGCAGTGTCCGGAGTTATCTCGTTTCCGGTCAGGAAAACAAGGATGGATCGAAGATAATTTTTCCGATCGGCGCGAGCGGATCAGGCAGCAATCCCGATCTTATTTCCACGCTTTTCTGGCATTTTTTCAGAGAATAAATAAAGCCTGGGTAATGTCCCAAATTTTGTGACGGAATGGAGAAACCTTTCGGAGGCATTGAATGCCCTTAACTGATAATAGCACATCAAGTTTCATCTGTCAAGTCTCCGCAGCATTTCCCTCATCCCTTCCTCGGTGAATCAATGGGAAATTCAGGAAAATTACTGCATCCTATGCGGTGAACTCAAAGAAGACACGCGGTCTTGGAATGCAAAGCCAGCCTCCTTCATCACAAAATTTGGGACAATAACAAGAAAAGAGCTGTTTTTTACAGCAAAACAACAAATGTGAAGGAATCACGGTGATTCGTTCACGGAATTAGGTAAAGGATAAAAAATGCGCTGTTTTATCAGAACTCTCCTGTTGTTGGCCGTCGCGGCAACGGGATTCTCTCTTCACGCCACGGACGGAAAGAAGAAGATGGTTTGGGCACATGTCGTTGCGTGGGGCTTTTTTCAGGAGTCCTACGATAACGCCGGCGACAATCCCGACCGCTACAACGAAGCCACCGACCGTACCTTGCTCGGCAAGCTGGTGCAGAGCCGCGCCGGATGCTGGAGCAACGCCCGGGCGCAGATCAATTCCGCACGCATGTACGGCATCGACGGATTCTGCGTCGATATGGTCGATCCCAAGGGATATGTCGATCTTGAACGCTTTTACAAAGCGGCGGAAGGCACCGATTTCCGTATCGCCCTTGCGATGGACAACTACGTGCACCGTCCGGCGGATTTCTGCATCGAACATATCGGGAAGTTTCTGAAAAAATTCTACAACCACCCCAACAACGCCTACATCGACGGCAAGCCGGTCGTTTTCATCTACAACCTCGGCATGTCGATTTCGGAGTGGGGGAAAGTGGTCGCCGCGCTGAAGGAACAGGGGCTTGAAGCGTATTATCTTCACCGGGCAGTTCCCGAATATACCCTCGCTGACGACAAGGAGGCGATGAAAAATTCGCTTGCCGTCAACAACGGCCTTTATGATTTCGGATGCAACGGATACACGCTCCCCGAAATGAAACAGCGCTTGAAGAATCTTTCAGACGCCTTGTGCGAACACCGTCCCGACGGGATGCTCGTCGCCGGTGTCGCCTGCGGCTACCTCGGCCGCGCGGTCGGCAACTACCGCCCCTTCATGAACTCGCTCAGCACGATCTGGAACTGGGACGCCGTGATCGCCAATCCCCGCGTCAATTGGGTCTGCATCAGTACGTGGAACGATTACACCGAAACTACTCACATCGAACCCTCGGTTGTCAACCGCGATGCGCTGGCACTGCTCAATCAGGAGTACGCCCGTGTGTGGAAAGGTGAACCGCTTCACCGCCGTCCGGTTCAGCCGATCGTCTCCTATCATGAGGAGGTCATCGCTGGGGACGATCTGACGATCGAGGTGTTGAACTTCCCCTACACCGAAACCGAATCGGCGCTGCATCTCCGCGCGGTGGGCGACAGCAAACAAGTTCTCCTTGCGCAGGATGTTTCGCTGCCGAAGAATCGTATCCATGCCGAGACGTTGCGCATCAAACATGAGGCGATGCGGGAGGTTTCGACGATCCGCATTACGGCGATGATCCGCGGCAAAGATGGCTATTTGTCAAAGAGTTACGAGCTTTACCCCGTGATTCGCCGTCCCGAACGGCTGGAGGTGAACCGAATCATCCGCCAGCCGCTCAGTCAGCTCGCCCGGCAGGAATTGACTTTCCGGTACTTCGAACCGAAAGGTCAGAATCCGGTTCTGCGTGCCGTCCTTAACGGGTATGAGATCGCCGGAACGCTCGAAGTGCTGCGCAACGGTTATCCGGTGGCGGTTCGTGAAATCAACCACTCTGGCAAACCACAATGCATCGTCGACTTCCCGATGCCGGAATCGAAACGGGCGGGACAGGATCTTTATGTCGCACGATTCACAAATGTTTCTGGTGAATTCTGCTTCAGCAATCCCTTCAAGCTGGAAGCGGAGCCCGATGCGCCGAAGATAAAAATTCCGGTGATCGTCACCGGTTCGGATTACGATGAAAACTGGCCGCTCTGGAAGAAGCCTTCGCGTTTCCCGGTGCCGAAGCTCGACACGATCAACATTTCCGCCAATGCGCTCTTTCAGCTGGTCTATCCGCTGAACGAAGGCGAGGGAAAAATAGCCCGTTCAGCGACCGCATGGAATCTGCCGCTGATGCTCGGCAAACCGGGGGAACTCGGCTACCGCGTGCAGAAGGACGACAAGGTCATGCCCGAATGGGTGGAAATTCCCGGCGCAGACGGGAAAAAACGTCAATGCCTGCGCTTTTTCGGCACCAGCGTGGCGACGCTTCCGGTGCGGACGATGCCTGCCGGAATTTTCACGCTTGAATTGCTGATTCAGACACCGGAACTTCCCGGAGAAGAGGCAGTGCTTTTCGGAGAACAGAAACCGCTCTCATTGCGGCTGACTCCTGAAGGAAAGATCGCCTTTGATTATTTGCAGAATCCGCAGCTTATTTCGGATGCGAAAGTGACGCCTGGCAAGTGGCACCATATCGCAGTGGTCTCGCACGGAAATAAACTGGAACTCTATCTTGACGGCAAGCGCACGGCGCAGATTCCGCAGAAAATGATGACTTACGCGATCAACTCCTATCCGGCGCTGGGCAACCGTTCACGTTCGCGCGTCAACGGCTTCGACGGGTTCGTCGGCGGACTCGCCATTACCGGAACCTCGCTGGATGCAAAGGATTTCAAATTATTGCAGAGAAAATAATATGGAATATTGGATCAAAACTGCTTCAGGCACGCTGAAGATCAGCGAACCAGAGTTGTATGTGGACAACGCCTCCCGGAAACGTAGCGGCCACATGAGTCACGCAATGGTGGAATATCAGCCGGGAAAACTGCTGGCGTTCAATTCGAACTGTTCCGCCGTCCGCTGCAACGGCCACGCCGCCTACGGCTGGATCGAATACCGCCGTTCGGAGGACTATGGGGAACATTGGGGAGAAATTCAGGAACTCCCCTACGCGAAACAGGCGTTTCTTGACGGACTCTTTACCATTTCCGTGGAAAAAGCTGTCGCCTGTGAGGATGGAACGATCGTCGCATTCGCGATCCGCAATTCTCCTTTGCGTCCGCACTCCTGTGAGCCGTGGCAGACGCCGATGGTGCTGCGCAGCACCGATGCCGGAACGACATGGGAAGAGGCATACGAGTTGTCGCCGTGGTGCGGCAGGGTTTACGATGCCATATATCACGAAGGGTGCATCTACGTGTTGGAGTTCTGCAACGATGCGGAGATCGCATTCACCGGAAACAAACCTGAGCACGTCTACCGGCTTTTCCGCAGCGACGACTCCGGCAAATCCTTTCTGGAACTCAGCGTGGTCGATATCGAGAGCATGGGCCGCGGTTACGGTTCAATGCTCTTCCGGCCTGACGGAAGTCTGGCGCTTTACGCCTACAACATCAGCAAAGAAGATGCGCTGGAAATGTCGGTCTCTTACGATAAAGGCAAGAGCTGGATACGATGTCCGCCCTGCCGTGCGGCGAAGAAGATCCGCAATCCGCAGACGGCGATCCTCGACGGCATTTATCTGCTGCACGGCCGTGCCGGAGGAGATCTGGCCGGGCTCGTCCTTTACACTTCAACGGACGGCCTCCATTGGGATGACGGAACGCTGATTGCCGAGGAAAAGCCCTGCTGTTATTACTCCAACAATCTTGTTCTGCGTGGAAAAAACGGAAAATCGAAAATGCTCATGCAGTATTCCGACACCTACGCCGCCGCCTGTGTCAATGTGATGCACCGCTGGGTCGAATGGGTTGAATAAAACGGGGATTCAAAAATGATATCACTGGTACCGCAGGTTCGCGAACTCGAAGAACGGAGCGGTTTTTTCCGCTTCAGCCAAAATTTGAAGATCGCCGCGCTTTCAGAGGGCGCACACAGTGCCGCCGCTCTGCTGGGCGAATATCTGACTCCCCTCCTCGGAGAAACGCCGGAGATTGTTTCGGCGGGCGATGCTTTTGTGACATTTGCCGAGCAGGGGAAAAATACGCCCGATGATGCCGGGTTCACCGAAGAGAGTTACACGATCGAAATCAGCGAAAGCCGGGTGCGTGTGGAAGCCGCCTCCTCCGCCGGACTGGCGCGGGCGGTACAGACGCTCCGTCAGCTTTTCATGACGGATGCGGTTCTGCCCTGCTGCCGGATCGCGGATGCTCCGGAACACCGCTGGCGCGGACTCTTGCTGGATACAGCCCGGCACTTTTTCACGGTCAAAGAGGTGTGTGGTTTCATCGATCTTCTGGCACTGCACCGCTTGAACCGCTTCCATTTGCATCTCACAGATGATCAGGGGTGGCGTGTTGAAATCAAACGCTATCCGAAGCTGACCGAAGTCGGCTCGATCCGTTCGCAGACGATTTCGAGCCATTACCCGGATCAGCCCATGCGTTTCGACCATATGCCGTACGGCGGATTCTACACGCAGCAGGAGTTGCGCGAAATTGTCGCGTTTGCCGCCCGCCGTCATGTCGAAGTCATCCCCGAAATCGATATGCCGGGGCACATGCAGAGCGCCGTTGCGGCGTATCCGGAATTCGGGAATTATCCCGAACGGCAACTGAGTGTGCGCACCTACTGGGGCAAGAGCCGCCACATCCTCAATCCGTATCCTGAAACGATCCGCTTTGCCTGCAATATTCTCGAGGAAGCAATGGAGATCTTTCCGTCGCGCTTTATCCACATCGGCGGTGATGAGGTCATCAAGGATGAATGGTTTGAAAAAGAGGAGATCCAGGAGTATATCACGCAGCTCGGTTTGAAAACGACCGAAGATCTACAGAATTATTTTCTGCGGCAGATCAATGATTTTCTCCGTTCGCACGGCCGCCGCATGATCGGCTGGAGCGAAATCAATCAGGGCGGCGTGATCCCCGGCGCAACCGTGATGAGCTGGCTGGGCCGCGCCGCGGCGATCGAGGCCGCCACCGCCGGAGCCGATGTCGTCATGGCAGACAAGGATTACACCTATTTCGATTTCTATCAGGCTGACCCGGCCAACGAACCGCCGGGGATCGGCGGCGATCTTTCCTGTGAAAAAGCCTACCGTTTCAAGGTGCTGCCGCCGGAATTGCCGGCGGAAAAACATGCGCACATTCTCGGCGGGCAGGGGCAGCTGTGGACGGAGTATATTTCCACATATCCGCACTTGCTCTACATGGCTTACCCTCGAGTATGCGCGCTGGCGGAAAAGCTCTGGCTGCCGGAGGGGTTCAACACTTTTTTCCAGTTTAGAGAGCGGCTGACGGTGCATCGCAGGAGGTTGCAGGCACTCGGGGTCAATGCTCATTTGCTGCCATAAAAAATGTTGAAGGAGGTTTACTGGTGCGACTTTTTCTAGGATTGGATTTGAGTACACAGGGATTCAAAGCGCTGTTGATCGATGCGGAACATGGAAGAATTGTTCACCGTTCCGCCGTGAATTTTGGCAAAGATCTGGTGCAATACCGTTCGCCGGAGGGGTATTTGCCATCGTCCGATCCGCTGTTTCGGCACGCCGATCCCGGGATGTGGCTCGCGGCGCTGGATTTGCTTTTCGGCATGATGAAGTCGGAGGGCGTTCCGCTGGGGGAGGTACGAGGTATTTCCGGCAGTGCGCAGCAGCACGGTTCCGTTTATTTGAACGAATCCTTTGATGCGGCATTGTCTCGGCTTGGTAGTGCGGACGATCTGGCTTCACACTTTCAATCGTGTTACTCCCGGCCGACCGCGCCGATTTGGCTGGACCGCTCCACTTCCCGGCAATGTCAAGAGCTCGCCGGACATTTCGGCGTGGAGATCGCCCGCCGTACTGGAAGCCCCGCGATCGAACGCTTCGCCGGGCCGCAAATCCGCAAATTTGCCGGGGAGTCGCCGGAGGCGTGGCAGGCGACCAGTCAGGTTCATCTGATAAGCTCGTTTATGGCTTCGGTGTTGGCTGGAAAATCCGCTCCGGTCGACAGTGGCGACGGTGCGGGGATGAATCTTCTGAATCTCCACACCCTTGATTGGGATCGGGAAATTGCCGATTTCACCGCGCCGGATTTGTTGCGTAAACTTCCGGCAGTTGTTGTCGAAAATTACATTTACGGGGAATTGAATCGTTATTTCTGCCGTTACGGTTTCCGGGAAGGTACGCTCCTGACGGTTTGGAGCGGCGACAACCCCTCCAGTCTGGTCGGAACCGGCGGAGCCGTGCCGGGGCAGGCGGTCATCAGTCTGGGAACGAGCGACACGCTGTTTGCCGCCATGTCGCGTTTTTACACCGATCCCGCCGGATACGGTCATGTGTTCGGCAATCCGCTCGGCGGCTTCATGAGCCTGAGCTGCTTTTCAAACGGTTCTCTCGCGCGGGAAAAAGTCATGAAAGAGTGCGGCATGAGTTTTGCCGAATTCGATATGCCGCTGGAGCGGCACCCTTACGGAAATCTGATCACACCATATTTTGAAGCCGAATGCACGCCGTTGGTGCTGATTCCCGGGCCAAAATACAATTTCGACTGGCGGAACGCCCCGGCACCGCTCAAAGTACGCGCAATTCAGGAATCGCAAGCGCTGACGATGAAACTGCACTCGGAATGGCTGAAGTTGGATTTTACTTCGATCACGGTGACCGGAGGAGCTTCCGGTTCGTTGAGCTTCCGGCAGATTCTGGCGGATGTCTTTCAAGCTCCGGTTGCGCGAATCGGCGTGACGGATTCTGCGGCGCTCGGCGCGGCGCTTCGTGCCGCGGAAAATCCGGCGGAAGTTGCCGCACGTTTCTGCGCACCTGTTGATATTGTCGAACCTGATCCCCGGGCGGATTACAGTGAAGTACTTCAGCAATATGCAATACTCGAAAAATAAAGGAGTTGTTATGAAAATTCAGAATGGTCAAAGAATTGTTTTTATCGGAGATTCGGTGACGGATATGGGGCGTTCCCGCAACGGGGATGCGCCGTCGGAGGGGCTGTTCGAGCCGCTGGGCAAAGGGTATCCCCATGTCGTCTCCGGCTTGCTGAACGCCGTTTACTCGGAGCGTCTGATCCGCATTACCAACGTCGGCAACAGCGGCAACACCGTGTGCGATCTCAAACAGCGCTGGCAGCGCGATGTCCTCGACCTCAAACCGGATTGGCTTTGCATCATGATCGGCATCAACGATGTGTGGCGGCAGTTTGATTCGCCGCAACTTCCCGCCGATGCGGTCGGACTTGAGGAGTATGAAACGACCCTCCGGGAGCTGGTGATTTCAACGAAACCGCTGCTTGCGGGCGGTCTCGTCTTGATGACGCCGTATTTCATCGAATCAAACCGTTCCGAGGCAATGCGAACTCGGATGGATGAATACGGCGCGGTTTGCGCGAAAATCGCAAAAGAGGCGGATGTCCTTTTTGTCGATACGCAATCGGAGTTCGACAAGGTGCTCAGATATCGGCACCCCTCCTATATCGCATGGGATCGGGTGCACCCGAATATTTACGGCGCGACACTGCTTGCAAAGGCGTTTCTGAAAACCGTGGATTTCGATTTTGATCACGAACCGGAGTGTGGACGATGAGCGATTCCTCGCAGAGATGGCAACAACTCTGTCACAATGCGGAGTACTGGCATCTTGATATGACAAAATTCAATTGTCTGGCGGAATTTTTCACCGGACTTGACCTCGCTTTTTTTGATGAGTGTGCCGGAAAAGCGACGCGGAAATTTCCGTGGGATGAAGTGATGCGGCGTTATCCCGCAGACAGACTGGAAAAATTTCTTCTGCTCTGTCTTGTTGCCAACTATCCGGAGTTCAAAGAGTTCTACCACCGTGAAGAGTTGCCGGACTCTATGTTTCAGGCGATCGCGCGCGATTTGCGGCTTTGGGTCGATATACTGGAAAAAGACTTGGGTGGATACGGACTTTCGCCGCGCATTTTTGCGTGGGAACTCTCCTGCATCACAGGAGAAGTAAAACAGATCGGCCGATTGCAGTTCAATGACATTCACCATTTTCAGCCGGAGTATTCGATTTACCGCAACGCGGATGGTTCCGTGGAAGCGCGAACGGCGTTTCGGCGGAAAAATCCGCCGGCACCGCTTTTGAGCTACGGCGACAAGGTCATCAATTTGCACATTCCGGCGGACGGGGCGCTGAAGCCGGAGGATTGCCGGGATTCCATTGCAACGATCCGCCGTTTTGTGGAAGAGCGTTATCCCGATTACGAATACCGGGCGGTGGTCTGTTGCTCTTGGCTACTGGATGCTCAATTCCGGGAGTTGCTGCCGGAGGCATCCAATATTATTCAGTTCCAGAAGCTCGGATACAATGTCCGCCGGCAGGATCACGACGCGACGCAGGAGGTAATCTGGCGGCTTTGGGGCAACGCCGGGCTTGAACTCGCTCCGGCATCACTTCCGGTTTGGAACACCATGACCCGGAACGTCGCACGTTTCCTGCAGCAGGGAGGCCGTTTTTACGAGGGAATCCTCATCATTCCGCAGGGACAGAAACGATAAAGTCATGTGGGGCAATCGTTTTCCCCTCAAAACGGAACTCCGTATCCTGATAGTTCACGATCATCCGGGTACCAGGTAAGCGCCCAACCAGCTACATGTCCGCAAACCGATGCGACGATAACGTTCGATAAATTGCGCACATTTTGAAAAAGGCTATTTGAAAGTAAGCGCCCAACCAGCTACATGTTTGGCGGCGAGCGGCGGCGTGGTTGCGTGATTTTGGTGAATTATTCTGTCGGTTTCCACCTCAGATGTTGTGGGACAGCATCTGACTCTGTCCGTATGCGAGGCGCTCCGGAACAGGCATATTTACCAGGATTCGCACAACTATAATCCAACTCAACGAAAAGGAAAAACCGGAAATGGGTAATTTTAAAAAACAATCAACTCAGGCTCAAATAGGGTGGTTAGAATGACGATTTCAAAGAATTATGGGACGGCACTGGATTTGAAGGTATATTATACGGTGATGGATTGTATAACAGAAAATGACCATAAATTGGTGATGCCATGAAATTTATGATCGGTTATAATTTTGGTTGCCATGCGGAATTGCTTGATGCGGCGATTGCTTCGGCGGAAAAAATTCATGAAGTTTATTTTCCGTGGGGGGATATTGTGACTGGACGCGGCACAGTGCTTGGATTTGAAAATCAGAATATTCTCATTGCCGATTTAAAACGACTCTCGACGGCCGGGATCGGGCTGAATCTTCTGCTGAACGGCAACTGTTACGGGCGTGACAGCCAGTCGCGGGCGTTTTTCGAGAAGATCGGTGACTGTGTCGATTATCTGCTGACTCATCTTTTTTTGCGTTCGGTGACAACTTCATCACCGCTGATCGCAAAATTTCTCAAGGCGAATTTTGAGGGACTTGAAATCCGTGCATCGGTTAACATGGAGATCGGCACAGTTCAGGGGATGGATTATCTTGCCGATTACTTCGACAGTTTCTACATGTGCCGCGATTACAACCGCAATCGTCAACGAATCCTCCAGCTGAAAAGCTGGTGCAATGTGAACGGCAAAAAACTTTTTCTGCTCGCCAACAGTGGTTGTCTCAATCACTGTTCCGCGCACAATTTCCACGACAATCTTGTGGCGCACGAATCCGAAATCAGTGCGATGGACAACGCCTATGAATTCCGGGGCATCTGCCACGATTATCTGCGCAATCCGGCAAAACAACCGAATTATTTGCGCGACACGAATTTCATCCGCCCCGAGGACATCGCGTTGTACGAGAAATATTTCACGGTGGCAAAACTCGCCACGCGCACCAGCCGCAATCCGGTGCAGATCTTGAATGCGTATCTCAAAGGTTCGTATAAAGGCAACGTGCTGGAGTTGCTCGAACCCAATCACTCCGAGGCGTTTTATCCCGCTGTTGTCGAAAACGGACGCATCCTGGCAGAGTTCGGAGCGCATCTGCTCGACTGCCCGAAAAACTGCGAAAATTGCAATTACTGCAAAGAAATTTTCCATAATGCAATCGTCCATTTAAATAAGGAGATTTCGGCTTATGCTGACAAGTGAAATGGTTAAAAAAGCGGCGCTCGCCGCTGGAGCCGACCTCTGCGGCATCGGTTCGATGGAGCGCTTCGAGGGCGCGCCCAAAGAGATGGACCCGCGTTACCTCTTCCCGGAAGCGAAGAGCGTGATCGGCATGGTGTTCCGCATTCCACGCGGCGTTCAGCGCGGCATCGAAGAAGGGACGCAGTTTTACCAGTATCCCTCGATGGCATACGGCGGCATCAACGAAATTTTTGCCCCCGCCGTCCTCTATCAGGTGGGAAAGCTCATTGAGGACAACGGATATGAAGCGGTGCTTTACCGCAACACCGGTGCGCGCGGTGTGGTCTCCGATATGGATGGTTCCCCGGGTAACACCCTCTCACCCGAAGAGCAGATCGAAGTCAATGAACAGGCTAAAACCAAAGCCGCCCACCACCGTTCGGTGCAGTTCACCCGCCCGGTGCGCGAGGGGGCGATTGCACCGGATTTGCAATTCCACTTCCGGCTCGCGGCGGTCGCCTGCGGACTTGGCGAAATAGGCTGGAGCAAGATGTTTCTGACCAAAGAGTTCGGTCCTTTGCAGCGCGTTGCTTTCATCTTCACCGATGCTGAACTTGAAGCTGATCCGTTGTACGACGGTCCCCCCTTGTGCCGCCGTTGTATGGCGTGTGTGCGCGAGTGTCCCGGCGGATGCCTGAGCAAAGATGAAAGCATCGTCGTCAACATCGGCGACAAGAAGTGCGAATGGGGCAAGCTCGACGAGTGGAAGTGCTACGCATTCTACACCCACGGCGGGCGCAAATACAACCCCTTTGTGCCGAAGGAGGTCTGGGATAAAAACGAAAACGGTGATCTCGATTTGCTCGAAGGCAAATGTGAAGCGTGCGAATCCGAGATCATGAAGGTTTACGGCGCACTGGAAAAATATTTTCCGACCTGGGTCGGCTACAACATGGCCAAATGCGGCGGTTGTATCCGCGCCTGCGTCAGCATGCTCGAGAAAAAAGGCGGCTGCATGGAAGGACGCTTCGAGAAACCGCTCCGCACCGGCAAACGCTGGATCATGGATCGCTGAAAGGATTTGACAAATAATGACTGCTGAATTGATTAAAAAAAAGGCGCTCGAATACGGTGCGGATATTGTTGGCATCGGCAACATCGATTTTTATGAGGGGACGATCCCGCAGCGCGATCCCCGGAATATTCTTCCGAATGCCAAATGCGTGATTGGCTGCGGATTCCGTGTGCCGCGCGGACTTTACACGGCGATGGATCGCGGTACACAATTCTTCAACTACACGCAGCTCGGCGTGAAGTACATCGACGAGGAGTTCGCTGAGATTTTCCTTTTGAAAATGAGCGCATTGATCGAGAATGATGGCTTTGATGCATGTTTGCAGCGCAACGTTTCCAACCTCCGCATCAAGGGCGACAAGACCACCAACGCCGAACTGGTCGATACCTACGAACTTGCTCACGCCGAAGCGGTTTCCACCGACAAGGTCGTGCCGGAGGTCATCATGGATTTTGCGAAGTCCGCCGAAATTTGCGGACTCGGTTCGGTAAGCATGAAAGGAACGGTGCTGACACCGGAATTCGGTCCCTTCGTCCGTTTCGTCTACATCGTCACCGATGCACCGCTCGCATGCGATGTACCGTTTAACCGTTCGCTCTGTGATGAGTGTGGCGAATGTGCGATCGCGTGTCCGGGACACGCGATTGCCGCTGACGGCGAATTCAATTCATGGCAGTGTGCAGTCTATTATCGTGGCGCACACAAATCGAATCCTTTTATGACCGATAATGTCTTCAAAGAGAACTCGGAACGCGAAGCGATCCTCAACGGAGACAAGGTGTTCGACTGCGAAAGCGCCCGTGCAATCTACAAGGAACTCGACTTCCTGCCGAGTCGCGCCACCGGATACGCACCGTGTCTCTGCGGCAAAAAGTGCGATGTTGCCTGTTATAAACACCTGAAAGCAAAAGGCGTATTGAAATGAGTCAGCTTAAAACCGATTTGGAAAATATTCTCAAAAGTTGCGGTGCCGATATCGTCGGTTTCGGCAGTATCGACCGTTTTGCCCATACCAGTGTCAGTAAAATTTTCCCCGGCACGAAAACCGTCATCGGTGCGGCGTTCCGCGTGTTGCGCGGTTCGTACCGCGGCATAGAAGAGGGGTCGACCTACTACCAGTACACCACCACCGGAGTGGAAACGCTCGAAGAAACCGTAATGCCGATGGCGATGCTCCGCGTCTGCGGCGTGCTGGAGGATGCCGGATTCGAAGCGCTTCCCCAGAAACGCAATCAGGTCATTATGCAGAACGAGGACGACACCAACCCGGAGATCAATTATTCCGAGATCTACCGCGGAAAAACAGCGGAGAACCAGTTCGATTTCAACGAAGCCGCCATTCTGTGTGGTTTGGGAGAAAAAGGCTTTCACGGACAGGTATTGACCGGTGATTTCGGGCCGTTCCAACGGTTCTGTTTCATTCTCACCGACGCGGAAATCGAACCTTCACCGATCGTTGAAGCGCATCTCTGCGACCATTGCGGCAGATGCGCCGCCGCCTGTCCGGGACATGCGATCAACGAGGCGGGCGAAGTGGACAACTGGCAGTGTGCTGCCTACTACGTCGGCGCGAACATGATCAAGAATCCCTTTATGCCGCCGGATGCATACATCAATGAACCCGACCGGCTGGCGGTCATTACTGGAGAAGCGAAGCTCTCCCCGGAACGGGCGAAACAAATCATTGACGAAACATTCTTTTATCCACCGATCAAGCATGCGTATTTATCGAGCATCTGCGGCCGCGCCTGCGATGTGGCGTGTTACATTCACTTGGAAGCGCAGGGCGTTTTGAAAAAATCCTTCAAAACCCCGTTCCGCAAGCGCCCCGAGTGGAAACTTTCAATCCTCACGGACGCAGAATAAAATAAATGTGCCAAGGCGGACTGATTTTGTTATTGTCCCAAATTTTGTGATGAAGGAGGCTGGCTTTGCATTCCAAGACCGCGTGTCTTCTTTGAGTTCACCGCATAGGATGCAGTAATTTTCCTGAATTTCCCATTGATTCACCGAGGAAGGGATGAGGGAAATGCTGCGGAGACTTGACAGATGAAACTTGATGTGCTATTATCAGTTAAGGGCATTCAATGCCTCCGAAAGGTTTCTCCATTCCGTCACAAAATTTGGGACATTACCAAATGGCGTAATCAGAAAATTACGCCATTTTGAAAATTGTTAGGACAGGTGTGTCATGCAAATTGATTATCACTGCCCTGTATCGCCGTTGCAGTAGGAAAGAGTCTGTTTCTATGGATATATCCCCTCTGATTCTCCGAAGATAAAATTCTCTTGACATTGAAAACCGCGAAGTGATATGGTAAATTACCGGAGACCGTAATGCGAACTCTGGAGATGATACGATGCCTTTTGAGAATGGGACTTTTACTGTTGCGCTGTTTTCACTTCCGCAGGATCTGCCGGAAAATTATATTGATCTGTTGAATGCCAACCGTGCCGGGGATGTGGATCTGGTAAAAGATGAACCTGAAATCGGCTGGACCTCAGGCCGGTGTTTGCTGGACTCGAAAATCGAGCCGCAGACGGTTTTGTGGAACAATCTGGTTTACGTCTGCTTGCGGAAAGCGGAGCGGAAAGTGCCGTCCTCCATGCTCAAAGCGTGGTGTCAGCGTGAAGAGCTGGTCTGGATGCGCGCCAACGAGCGTGACTGCGTGCCGTCGAAACAGAAAAAGCAGATCAAGGAAGAGGTGATCGAAAAGAATCTGATGTCGGTTCCTCCGACGCTCTCCTCCATTCCGGCTGTGATCGACGCGGACAATCACATGCTGTATCTGGGAACCGGTTCTCCGGCACAGATCGACCTTTTTCTGGAATACTTCGTCCGGACCTTCGAGTTTGAACCGCAGCAGATCAATCCGGAGTATTATTGTGAAACGGAGTTTCAGACTCATGCGGAT
>ERZ1034984.1106-NODE-1106-length-27325-cov-10.891199_pt1 | contig 27325 bp, 25 predicted proteins | sample MGYA00520589_ERZ1034984 | MGnify/ENA primary metagenome ERZ1034984 (study PRJEB33766, sample SAMN09781790) | gut metagenome | biome: gut microbiome | host: Homo sapiens | place: Madagascar | study: EMG produced TPA metagenomics assembly of the PRJNA485056 data... | reverse complement strand
TCAACAAGACGTTGTCCTGGAAGAACTTGGGCAACGTGGCATACCGTAGAGCCGACAAAAGAATGAAGAAAGTTCAGATTTAAGAATGAAGAAATCTTGCACGCCAAAGCATTTTCTGTTCAGCGGAGAAACAACTTTGCTCCTGTGAGACTTTTCGTTTCGGCAAGGGGGAAACACCCATTTCGATGAAACCTTCTTTCAGTTGAGAGAGGAAGAGAATAGGAAGGAGATGATTAACGAAAATCCCCTGCCTCAGAATCATAGAGGCAAGGGATTTATAAGATTAGAACTATGCACTCTCTTGAAATAAAAAGAGCTGCATACTCATTCTATTATAATAAGTGTGAGGGTGGCTCCCTATATAGATGCATGCGCTCCTATATTATATATATTGTGTATACAAAGAAAGGAATGCACATAAATATAGAGAGGGACAAAATAGTTACTTCTTAGGAGCAGGGGCTGCAGAAGTGGCGGGAGTCTTTACCTTTTGAATTTCGATGTGGAAGATAAGAGTAGAGTTGCCTGGAATAACAGCACCCTGTCCACGCTCACCATAGCCTAGAGCTGAAGGAATGTAGAGTTCTGCCACGGTACCTTCGGGGAATGTGGTGAGAGCCTCACGCCATCCAGCAATTACTTGGTTGGGACGGAAGGTGGCAGCCTTGCCACGCTTGATAGATGAATCGAACACGGTGCCGTCAATGAGCGATCCTTCGTAGTCGACATCCACCTCTGTAGAATCGGTAGCAATGGGACCTGAACCCTTTGTAAGAATGCGGTATTGAAGTCCACTAGGAGTAGTGGTAACCCCCTTGAGGCGTGCATTCTTGGCAAGGTAGTCAACATTAGCTTTCTTATAAACAGCCTTCTGATAAGCGATTTGTCCATCGACAATCTTCATTGCGCTATCGGGAGTAAAGACTGTGGACTGTCCGAGAGCAGAACGAGTGAGGGCAGTCTGAAACTCCTGGAGGTTGACATAGGCAGAATCCCCCTTACCTGCTGCTTGCTGACTGATGAAGGGAAGATTGCGCTTGTTCATCTCGGCAATGCGGAGACCAGCGGCAATAGCTTCGGCTTTTTTGCGTTCAGCGTCAGAATAATTAGCATTCATAGCAGCAAGAGCTTCACTAACATAGGCGGTATCAACTCCGAGTTGGCCTACGAGATAATCTTTGAGAGAAGGACCTTGAGCCACACCGAGAGCATAACTGAATGTTTTGCCATCGACAGCATGTCCAGCGGGGGTAAGAGTGGCCGCAGGGATGACTTTCTTAGAGGATTTCTTTGTAGACTTTTTCTTGTCGGCCATAGCTCCCACGGCAGTAGTCGCTGCGAGAGCAATAAGAAGAAGAGATTTGAATTGCATTTTTCTTGAATTTAAGAAAAGGCTAGTGCTTCCAAAGGGTTGATAAGGTAAGTACTAGCACTTTTTCTGAGAAATGGGGGATTATTCAGCTGCTACGAGTGTAATTTTGAAGATAAGGGCTGAGAAAGGAGGAATGGGTCCTGCACCTTGTTCACCATAACCTAGCTCGTAAGGGATATAGATTTCCCAAGTAGAGCCGATGGTCATCTGAGGTACGGCTACCTGCCAGCCTTTGATTACATTGGAGAGAGAGAGTTGCACTTGTCCTTCGGGCTGTGAAGTAGAAGCATCGAACACTTGACCATTAGTAAGTCGACCTTCATACTTGATGGTAACTTTGCTGGTAGCTGTGGGGTGCTGAGTGGAAGTTCCTTCTTCGATTACTTTGGCATAAACACCCTTACCAATAGCTTTGATGCCGGGCGTCTTAGCGATTTTCTGCATGTAGGCGATGCTTTCTTGCTTCTTCGAACCAAACATGTAGTCCATGATGCGTTTGTTGGCTTCTTCCTTATCTACGAGTTTTCCACCGATCTTGAGCGTAGTCTTATTCTTCGCAAGCGAGGTGAAACCAGCAACGAAGTTCTTGAGACTTACTTTCTTGGTAGAATCTCCTTGGAACACTTGCTTTTCAATCATAGGCATTTGAGCCTTAAGCTGCATACCCGCCTGAAGTCCGAGGTTGTATGCCATTTTCTTTTTATCATCGGCCGACTTCATACCATCGATGTAGCCCTTAAGGAACTCATCGACGTAAGCAGAATCGCTTCCTTGCTGAGTGAGCATGTTTTGGAAATCGCCCTCAGAGGCTGACATAACCATACCCATTTCATAGCTGAGGGTATCGATATCGGTCTTTAGATTAGCTTTGGGTGTTCCGTTGTTGCAGCTAGTCATGAGAGCTGCTGCGGCAACGAGTGTTGCTAGGAATATCTTTTTCATTTTTCTTTGTGTATAAAAAGGGAATTTTCTTTTTACTTTTCGATGCTGATAAGCTCTACGTCGAAGATAAGTGCAGCATAAGGAGGAATGGCCTGTCCGGCTCCGCGCTCGCCATAAGCGAGGTTATAGGGAATGAAGAAGCGATATTTTGCTCCCTCCTTCATGAGTTGTACGCCTTCTGTCCATCCAGCGATTACGCCATTGAGGGGGAACACTGCGGGTTCTCCGCGGCGATAAGAAGAATCGAACACCTGACCATTGGTAAGCGTGCCTTCGTAGTGACACTTCACCTTGTCGGTGGCGAGGGGTTGGTTGCCTGTACCTTCCTTGATGATGGTGTACTGCAATCCGCTAGGCAGAACGGTAACACCTTCCTTCTTAGCGTTTTCGGCAAGGAACTTTTCGCCTTCTTCGCGAATGGCACGAGTAGCTTCTTCCTGTTGCTTTTGCATGAAGTTGTTGACCAGTTGCTGTGCTTCGGCATCGGTAAGCTTAGTGGTCTGACCGGCGAGTACGTCGGTAATGGCCTGTGCAAAGTCTGTGCCGTTGAGATTGTCTACTCCCATACCTTTGAGATTGTGGCCGATGACCATGCCGAGAGCGTAACTGAGTTTTTCCATAAAGAGATTTGTATGTGTGTTGAGTTTATAATATTCGCGTAAATGGGTTAAGAATTTCGCGTGTATGTAAGCGCTTCTCCTCGCGCTGAGGGTGAGCTTGCGCCATCAGTGTGCAAAAGTACAACTATTTCCGGTTTGGGGTATGCTCTTTATGTTACTTTTTGTAACTTTGAGGGTAGAAAACGTATAAACATCTATGATTATGAAGAAATTGGTAGTGCTTACGGGCGCAGGAGTGAGCGCCGAGAGCGGTTTTTCAACGTTTCGCGATGCTGGCGGGTTGTGGGACAAATATCCAGTGGAGAAGGTGGCTACACCAGAGGGGTGGCGCGCCGATCCCGACTTGGTGACAGACTTTTACAATGGCCTTCGCCATCAGCTTGACAAGGCTCAGCCCAACGAAGCACATTACTTATTGGCAGAGTTGGAGGATCACTTTCGTGTGACGGTGGTAACACAGAATGTGGACGATCTCCACGAGAGGGCTGGTTCTACACACGTGATACATCTGCACGGAGAGTTACGTAAAGTATGCTCAAGCGCTGCGCCAAACGATCCACGCTACATCCACACGCTTATGCCTGAGAGTGAGGGCGTGAAGCATGGCGAACGGGCGGGCGATGGTTCTCTCTTGAGACCATGGATCGTATGGTTTGGCGAGGCTGTACCCAACTTGGAGGTAGCTGCCGAGGAAACGGAGAGGGCAGATGTGTTTGTAATCATCGGCACTTCGCTCAATGTATATCCTGCAGCCTCGCTCATTCAATATACGCGGCCGGGCATTCCCATCTATCTCATCGACCCCAAACCTGTAAGAGTGCCTGGTATGTGCCATGTGGAGGTGATTGAAGACGTAGCTTCACGAGGCATGCGTGTACTGAAGGAAAAGTTGATGACGATGACGGACTAACTTCAAACGGAAGAAAGGCCTCGCCATGCGGACTCTTTTCCCATGTTGGGTATGAACGGGCGCTCCACGATTGTGCGCCTTACAGAGTACCCCTAACAGAGGATATGTGCCACTGTCGATGAAGAATGTATGACACTATACATCCTGATTTTGCCACCTTCGGATTACATTTAAAGAATAGTTCGTTAAAGAATCTTGTTTTGGCAAAGAAAGTCGATAGGAGCGCTTGCATTTTTCCTAGATGTCCGTATCTTTGCATCGTGTTTTTCATAGTATTAGATTTAAGGTTAACAAGGTTGGGATACAGTGGTATCCCTTTTTTTATGTCTATACGTTAGGTCCGTCCTCTCAGATGAGAGGATAACAATGGCCGAATAAGATAAATATTTTTCTTAGGGACAGTGCCCTAGAGAAAAGTAATAAACAAGTCGCCCTGTAAAGGAAAAAGTAAAAGTTGGAAATCTTACTTTTCCTTTACAGGGCGACTTGTCTTTGTGCTCGTAAACTCTAGAACGTTGCCCTGAGCTACGAACGACCTTGACCTTTAGGCAGCCTTTACGAAATGGGGAAGTTGAATTATAAACGCGCACATAGATACTGTGGTTTATACACTACCAACGATATGCAACAACACATATAGAAATATAGTATGCGTTCAAACTTCAGGTCGCTCAAGGTGCGAAAGGAACGATGCGTGAGAGAGAGATCGTCTTATCTGATAATCTTCTTTCCACCCTTCGTAACGAACACGCCATGCTTACCTGCTACTCCACTAACGGGGCGACCCTGAAGGTCGTAAAGCGTAGTATTCTGAGATTCAGAGATAGCAGAGAGAGAGTTTATGCCCGTAGTCGTTGTCGGGAAGATATAAGAGGACTTAGCATCAGCAGAGGCGGGCAGAGCTAGGTAGGCATGGAAAGCCTTATTGAGGAAGGCTGCGCCATCGGCGGCTCCATAGTAAAACCCCATATCCTGACCAGCAGTAACACCGGAGGCAAGATGATAGAAGAGGCTTGCATCGCTTGCCGAGGTAAGTTCGTTAGTGAGCGTACCTTTGAGCTGATTGTCGGTATTCGAAGTACTCTCAGAGCTGAGTGATGCAGAAGCTTCGCTTTTAGCCTGAAGAGGTAGAGCAGTGAGCGTACCCTTTTCTCCCTTGAGAAGCAAGGGAGTAAGGGCAGGCACAGTGGCACCAGCCTCGTAAGCATAGTTAACTTTGAGGTCTGTTCCCTCTACGGTAACTTTCGCGCCTTGAATGCCCTGGGGCATCTCAAAGGGGCGGGGCAGATAAATGGTGGAATATTCACTCGTAGGAAAAGCGATGGAGTACATATCTACTTCCGCCTCAACGGGCATTACTGTGAAACGTGAAGCGTCAGCCGAAGTAGTCCAAGCTACGATACGTTGGCAGTCGCCTGCAAGGTGGAATGCAGGATAGCTTGCGTTGGTGGCATTGGTGCAGACAATGCCACAAGTGGCATTGTTCACGTCGAAACGATAGTCGGCAGCTTCAGCGATATCAGAGGTGAGCGTGTAGAGCTTCTCTGTGGCGGGAGCCTTACCTACATATTTCTTCGCGCCAAGACTGTAGATGCGGTAGGTGCCTTCGGCCGAACCAGGCACAAGGCTGAAGAGTTGATTCTGATCCGACTCACTGAAGAAAGCCGCCTTGAGATTATTGTCAACCACGGTAACATAGTAAGCCGTGTTGTTGCGCACGGCGTTCATGCGGTAGGCTTGCAGGGGAACTTCTTCCACGCGCTTAACCTTGGCTATCGCTTGATTGATAGCCTCGTAGTTGGCCGTCGTAGGGGTGGCTTTGTAAGCATTGACAACTTTGGTTACCTCGGCAACGCTTTCTGGCAAAATGCCGCCCACCATATTCCCCTGTTGAGAAGAAAGAGTGGTGGTGATAGAAGAAAGGTCGGTCATCACATCGGCAGAGGTAGCACTGGCATCATAGGTATACTTACCATCGGTGATAGTCTCGATGGAATAGTTCTTATATACGATGGTATAGTCGTTGCCGAAAGTGCTCTCCTCATAGAGGAAACCGATAGAGTGGTCGTTTTGGAGCGTCATAGTAGAGTAGGCCGACCCCATATAGCTGGCCTGATGCTTGCCCTCGAAGTTCTTAGAGAGATTCGCGGGGGTATCGAAGTCGGAGTATGAAGCGAGTCCTTTATAATGTATGCCTACGTTCGTACGACCGCCAGGACCCAAAGGTACCGATTGCAGAACGAGGAACATCTTCTTGCTATCTGCCTTGCGTTGTACGGGGAGAATGAGCACTTCACCGTTGCAAGAGTTTCCTGTGGCAATAGCACCCTGGTTGCTAGCGTTAGAGTAAGCCTCTGTGCCCCATGAGCCTTCACCCTTAGCAGTATCAGTGAAGCGGAAGATGTTGTATTTACGTCCGCCCAGGACGCGTGAGCTACAGATGACGCTACCATCGGGGAGTTCTTCTGCCTTTGGCTCATTGCAATCGCCTGTGGTAGGAGCCTGATTGGGACTTCCGAGGAGTTTCCAGTTTTCGCCGAAGTCGTCTGAATAAATCACGTAGTTGTGCCATGTTCCGTTACCTGCGATGAAGAGCACAGAACAATAGAGGCGATAGTACTGTCCCACCTTCGTATAGCGGCTTTGGTGGATGCGTCCCGAGCCGATAAACATCGACTTGGCACCATCTTCTGAAGAGCCATCGAAGAGTGCATAAACTTGCTTAGAGATATCAACAGGCTTGGTCCATGTTTCGCCACCATCTTCGCTAACGAAGCGGGCAATAGCTTGGTGATTGGTCTTCGTAGCGCTAGGGAACATCACGTCGCCTGAACATGAAAGGAGGAGCATCTTGTTGCTCTCTCTGTCGGCCACGAGGCAGGGATCACCAAATCCAGTGTGGAGAAATTCGCTGGTGCCTTCGGCGCCCTTCTTGTATTCATTACAATTAGCAATGGTATTCACCTCACCCCAAGTCTTGCCGCCGTCCTTAGAGATACGGCTGCGCAAATCGAGTTTACCCGAACCGATATCGTTGCCCGAGTAGCGATAGTCTGCCACAGCCACAAGGTTGCCATTCTTAGCATGTGCAATGGCAGGGATGCGGTAGTTAGGTACGCCCGTGGTGACGAGCAAATCGGTTTGATCTTCGGAATGACGAATCTCAGTATCAACGCTCGTAATGGCTCCCGATACAGTAAAATCAGTGAGAGTCACGCCGTTGTTGTCGCCTGCCAGAGTAAACTGAGCCGAAGAGGCACTCAGTCCTGTCACAGAGATTTCCTGTGGAGTAGAGGTAAGTGTAGTGGCTGTACCGCCTGCAGGGGTGAGGGTCACACTACCCTCGGCTACGGATGCCTTAAAGGAGTAGCTCGCAAGGTTGGCGCCATCAGCCGAGAGTGTATAGACGGATTTTTTCCCCGTTCCTGAAGCGATAATAAAAGCTCCCGACAGGTTCTTCATGTTATTCTTGTCTGCTGTGAGCTTCACCTGAGGAGAGGTGGATGAGGAAGTCCATTGGTTCGTCCATTTCTCCGCGAGTGAACCCGTGGAAGTGCTTACCGTCTGCGAGAATTCCGTTTTGTAATATTCTACTTTGAAGTCGGAGAGAGCCACCCCTTTATTATCACCCGAGAGAACAAACGAAGTGCTTGTCGTATTTACCTTGCCCACGCTGATGGTCTGCTCTTCCGAGGTAATGGTATAGGTCTTGTCGCCCACTACGAGCTTGATGTCGGCTGTACTTGCAGCGTCCTTCTTGGCCTTGAAGCTATAGCTGGCAACAACGCCCTTAGCGGCCGAAAGCGTATAGGTGCAGCTTCCCCCACTAGAAAAAATTTCGATTGACTTACCATCGGAAGCGGCCTTCATATTGTTGGAAGAGCCGCTAGAGAACTTGAGATTGGGCGATACAGAGCCTTCCCACAATTTGTAGTAGACGGTAGATCCCGTGGTTGCAGCAAAGGCACCATTTGTCATATCAATGGTTGCGGTAGCCTTTTCGAGAGCCACTTGCGCCACGATAGAGATCGACGATCCTGCATCTGCTCCGCCATTCCAGAAAGCAAGTTTGCGACCACGATTGTTGAGTTTATTGGCTGCAATGCCGTGCTCTGCGATGTAATAAGCACCATCGATATTGGAGCTAGCAGTAATGTCCCAGCGGTTGGTATATCCCTCGCCAGGGTTGTCGGCATCTTTCAAGATGGCATACGACTCTGCTCCCGAATCGCCAAGCATCTGGGTGGGAGCGGCCAAAGCCAACTTGGTGCCAGCATTCATATTGTAAATCTTGTAACCATCGGTTTCATTGCCCTCAAAACACCAGAAGTTTTCGTCAGAGGACATATTATTAGGTCCACCGAGGGTAATGAAAGGATTATTACGGTTGCTGGAAATGCGGTATCTCTCATTGCCAATGCGCAGATAATACCAAGGAGTTTCCTGGGCAAATGTAGTACCGCTCACAGTGGTGGTGCGCACAGGAGCATCAGCCCATGCAGTTGCCGCGAACGGAATGCTCGCTAGCAAGAGGGATAGGAATCGCTTGTTCATGTGTAGAATAAAGTAACTATTTATGTGATTAGATTTATTGATATTCAAGGTAGTGTCTTGCTCACCAGTGCACGACAATAAGAAGCCATCGTAAGGCTTTCGGCGGCAAATATAATAATAATTTTGTGAAAGTACGTACAAAATACTTTGCTAAACCGAACTTTGTGCATATATTTGCTCGGCGAGAGGAGGTCCTCAATAACTCTTCATAGGAAGTGGGGGCGAAGCGTCTCGCTTCGGCAGGCGTGGAGAAGGCTCGATGCCCCGACACGCCCTCTATCTATCATGCATCTTCAGTCTCGCTTCGGCATCGAGCCTCGCGTGACTGACCGAAGCGAGACGCTTCGCCCCCACTTCCTTTGAGATAGCAGTTTACATTCCCTCCTTCCTCCTCCACTAATCCTAACCTATCTATACCCTATGGAATTCTTCTCTACCTCTACGGGACAAGCGGCAATTGTAATTGCCGTGTTTGCCTTAACCATCGTGGCCTTCGTGGTCGACAAGGTGCGCTCTGATATCGTGGCGCTTTGTTCGTTGGCCTTACTGCTCATTACCAACGTGCTTACCCCAGCCGAGGCTTTGGCGGGATTCTCCAATTCTGCCGTGGTGATGATGATTGGGTTGTTCGTAGTGGGCGGTGCCGTGTTTCAGACAGGATTAGCACGTACCATCTCAGGACGTCTTCTGAAACTTGCTGGACGAAGCGAGCCCAAACTATTCTTCCTCGTGATGATTGTAACAGCCGTGGTGGCCGCCTTCGTGAGCAATACGGGTACGGTGGCTCTGCTTCTACCCATCATCCTAGCCATGGCCAAGAGCGCGAGTATCAGTCCGGGCAAACTCATGATGCCCCTAGCATTTGCTAGTTCTATGGGAGGACTGCTGACGCTTATCGGCACACCGCCCAATCTAATCGTGGACGGCTATCTGCGCGACAACGGACGTGAGGGCTTCGGATTCTTCAGTTTCCTGCCTATCGGCTTGATTTGCATGGCCGTAGGACTGCTGATGCTCTATCCCCTCTGCCGCTTCTGTCTAGGCAAACGAACGAAGGAAACAACCGACACGGATGCCGACGATGGCTTGGCCGCCCTGCTACATGAATATCATATTGACGACCTCGTGTTTCGCCTCAAAGCCCCAAGCGGGAGTGCTCATCTAGAGGGCATGACTGTGGGCGAGCTAGCTATTCGCAAGCATTATGGTGTGACCATCCTCGAGGTGCGCCGCGCCAATCGCACCATATTTAGCACCAACATCCAGGAGGCCGTAGACGCTTCTACTGTTCTGCAAGCCGACGACACCTTCTACGTGCTAGGTCACAAAGAACAAGTGGAGGCTTTTGCTGCCGACCACAACCTGTGCGTGTTTGAAGATCCTGAGAGCGACGGAAAAGGCAAACTCGATTTCTACGAGATTGGCTTGGCCGAAGTGCTCATCTCGCCCGAATCAGCATTAATCAATCGCACACTGCGCAGTGCTCACTTCAAAGAGCGCTTCGGAGTAACCGTACTGGCCGTGAAGCGACAGGGTAAATACCTTTTCGACAATGTGCTCGACACGCCAGTAAAAAATGGTGATATGCTACTCGTACACGGAGAATGGCGAGGCATTGAAAGCATGGCAAAGAAAAATCGAGAGTGGATTGTGATAGGTTCACCCACCGAAGATGCCGAAAGCGTGGCGCTCGACCACAAAGCCCCACTTGCCGCAGCCATCATGGCTCTCATGGTGGGCTGCATGGTGTTTGCCGACCAGATTGGAATAAAACCCGTAGCAGTGGTAATCCTAGCTGGCTTGCTAATGGTGTTGACTCGCTGCGTGCGCTCTGTGGATGCGGCCTATAAGATGATAGGATGGGAAAGCATTGTGCTCATTGCTGCCATGATGCCTATGAGTACAGCTCTCTCTAAAACGGGCATTTCGGAATGGATAGCCACCTCACTCGTCAGCGGACTGCACGCCTACGGTCCCGTGGCTGCTATGGCTGGCGTCTACATCGTCACATCCGTGCTGAGCACCTTTATCTCCAATTCAGCCACGGCCATTCTCGTGGCCCCCATTGCATGGGCTGCAGCCACACAACTTGGCGTGTCGCCCACGCCATTTATGATGACCGCTGCCGTGGCCGCCAGTGCTTGCTTCGCCACACCAATATGCACACCGCCCAATGCGATGGTGATGAACGCTGGCCACTACAATTTCATGGACTACGTAAAGGTGGGACTGCCCTTGCAAATCGTCATGGGCATTGTGGCCATACTCGTCATCCCTCTTTTCTTTCCGCTATAAACACCCGCTCAACGCACCACCGCAATGAGATAACGAAATACACAACACAAACAACAATACACAAACTCCGCAATTATGAAAAAGACTCTTGCAATCGCCGCCATGCTCCTTTTGGCTGCTAATGCCACTGTTAAAGCACAGTCATTCAGCTATGGCATCACGGCCGGATGGAATCAGACAAAACTCAAACTCAAAGGTTCGGCCAAGGATCTCTATAGCTCCGACAATAAGGCTGGCTGGTTCGTCGGTCCCAAAATCACTTTCTCCTCAGGTCTCGGCATCGGTTTCGACGCTGCCATAGAATACTCCGAACGAAGCCTCAACATCACCCAAGACTACTATACCACAAATTACGCAGGTGGAGATACCACTCAGGAACAATACAACAATGTCTCTGAGACTAAGAAGTATCGCACCTTCGAAATCCCCATCAATCTGCGCTACTCCATCGGACTTGGCAAGTTGGCCAGCGTATACATTGCCACTGGTCCACAATTTGGATTTGCCCTGCAAAACATGAAATGGAAAAATGTAGGCTCTGGCTCCAACTTCAGCCGTAGCAACATGAACACTACATGGAATCTTGGTGCAGGCGTTCGTCTCTTCAAGCACCTCGAAGCCGGCATCGGCTACAACTTCGCCCTAGGTAAAGCCGGAAAAGCCGTAATCCCCGACAACTATACAGGCCAAAGCCAAGACGTAGAATTGGAATACAAGACCAACTCCTTCCAGGTGCAGGTGACATATCTGTTTTAATTTGCTAATATGACAATATACTAACTGGCTAGCGCAGTGATCACAAGCATCTGCTAAACTCATAAACCTAATAAATTCATTAAACTCAAAACTTTTCTTTCCCATGCTTAGATTAAACTGTTTCTTCCAAGCAGCAGAGGGCCACTATGATGAAGCCCTGCAAGCTGCTATCGCCCTGACCGCCGCCTCACGTGCTGATGAGGGCAACATTGCTTACGACACAATGGAAAGTGCCACACGCCCCGATGTTTTCATGATTTGCGAAACATGGAAAGACGAAGCTTCGCTCCAGAAGCACATGGCAGCCGACCACTTTAAACTCTACGTTGGTCAACTCGAAAAGCTTGGTACTCTCAAGCTCGAGCAGTTTGAGTTTCCCAAGAAGTAAAAGTTTCTTCTTTCCTATAAGCAGCCTTTCAACCAATACTGTGAGCGATGCGTCCCCTGTATTGGCTGAAAAGCTGCATGTTCTATGTGCCGAAGCGAGACCATACCCCAAAATATTCAAAAAACCTTCTCAGCCCTTTGGCATATGCGAGGAAATGATTACTTTTGCACCCATCAAAAGGCTGGTTCTGTAGCTCAGTTGGATTAGAGCAACGCCCTTCTAAGGCGTGGGTCCAGGGTTCGAATCCCTGCAGAATCACAAAGGAAAATCAACTCCAAAGAAAAGTATTAAGTGGATTTTACGAAAGTAGAGTCCACTTTTTGTTGGTTATCAAGCAGATACGCACTTTGATTAGCCTAACAAAAAACATAAAAGTATATATTCAATTAAGCAATAGTCCGTTAATTTTTGACTAACAAGCCGAAAATGCTTCCATACCGCGAAAGTATGGAAGCATTGAATGGGGAGAAAAGACAACAATCTATCCCTTCTTGAAATTATCAAAGAAATTTATTTTAAGAGCAAGGGCAACAGACATCTTCTCTTCGGGCATTTCACCCTCCAAAACCAATATGGTTTTCACCTTATTGTGCTCCACTCTTACAGATTGCTCTGCATTTAATATAGCTTTGTATTTTACACTTTGGTAAATGCCACGCAAGATGTCAGCTTTATCTGATATAGCAGATTTTATTTCAACCGCAATTTGTGTTTTATCTTTCAAGCGAAAGTAAACATCAAGTCTGTCACCAGAAAGAAGTCCGTATTCCATAGACTTAAAATCAACATTTCTAATGCCGATAGACTCTGGATTATCATAAATAAATTGTTTGAGTTCTTTGTGGCGAGGTCCTTCTGAACCATTCCTTGAAAAAGCACCTTTACGAATGACGTTTTCATCAGAACTATTGTCTGGTATTTTATAAGGTTTTAGTCCTAACTTATTGAGGACTAAATCCCATTTTTCATAGTGTTGAGCATCTGCATTGACTTTTTGAACAACTTCTTTTTTTCCTTCAAAACTAAGTTTGTTATAGTTTGGTTCTACATAATCGAAGCCGTGTTCAGGAAGTCCTGATTGTTTAGATTTAACTAATCCATTTAGAGATGGGACATCCTTAAATCCTTTTTCTTTACGTAGTTCTTCAAAAATATCATGAATTAGACCAAGAACACAACCTATCCTATCTGTCTTATGTCCAACCGCTTTTGACAAGTCACTATAATAATGCGCTTTGTTGTCATTGCTCGATTTAGCCCAATAAACAAGCACTGGTATCATTTTCTGTGCCCATTGTGGATTTTTGTACGTGTCATCGTGCAACAATTCTAAGTATCTTGGATTTTTCATTCGCTTTTACAGATTTTTTTACACGACAAATATACAACATTAAAACCAATACCCACCTTTCCTTTTATCATTCTTGTACCCATGATTTTCAAAGAGCGCAGCGGTTCCCGACTGCTTTCACTCTTCAAAGATTCCATCGGGAGCATTACGGAGGGAGTTCACGACCTCAATGCAAGATGATATGGGGACTTCTCCTTCTTCCCGTAACATATACAGTTCAATGGCGAAGATGTGCCTCCAGGCACGCTTGTAGTGTGGTGCAGATGTTTGCAAAGCTTGTGCAATCGTATAAAGCTCGCGCTTGTCGCTGCCCGAATTATTCGTTTTCGATTTGCCCGGCACAGAACCCACAAGGTTTGAGTGCACACGCATGGTAAAGCACATCATATTCACTGCCTCGATGATGTCCGTAGACCAAATGTCGTACCAGCGAGAGCAAAATCAAGCTTGCTTGAACTTTGCCTCCTTCGCCACCCCGATGAGTTGCTTGATGTTGTACTACTTGCCTTTGAAGAGAGCTGCGTAGTATGGTATGGGATAATACGTATTGTCAGGCGTGGGTATTCGGCTGACAACAGCGAACTTCTTGATTTTCTTTCCTCTGTTCTGAAGGTCGGTGAAAGACGATTGCGGATTGAGGAGTTCAATGCGTTCGATGTCCTCCGGACAAACCGTATTACGTCAGTTGGCGTAGAGAATATAGGGTATTACTCCCAACTTGTCGGCAGGAGCAAAGCGGACATAGCACGCCTGTTTGCGGACAATGCGACTGGCCTTCTCATTGAGGATGATCACGCTGACGCAAAAGCCGAAGTGCTTGAAGTCCTGGCACACGCCGAGGAAGTAACTTGCGAGGTCGTTGTCCAGCATGAAGTCATCAACTTGCGTCTGCACTTGTGCAGTGGCAAGTTCCGTGTCATAGACAAGTCCGCTGCCATAGCAGACTTCGGCATTGAACATCTGGCAAGTGCTCATTGTCTCGTCAGACTCAATGAGGTCGATGATGTTGTATGGCATCTGATTGTCACCTCACCATGGAATGGTACTTCATCTTGTCGTTGATGATGATAGGCGCAATGTTGTGCTCCTCCTTAAAGACTTCACTTGTCTTTGGGAGGAAGGCAGCGGAGGCGTGGGCACCAGGGAGTGTGACAACGGAAGTTGATGGAATGTAAGAAAAATCGCTCATATCTTGCTTTTTAGGGCAAAGATACAGGACATGGTTTTTTGAAAAAAAACAAAACGTTTTGCAATGAAAGAATCCCCGTCCACGACATCGTGAACGTATCAGTTAGCGGCATCCTTTAAGCATTTATCTATCAGCATCGTTTTTTTCCTCTATCGACAAGAAACTTTCAATTCTTGCTGTTTTCTTACCATTTCCAACTTATTATATAGCTAAACAATTTATTCTGTAAAACCGCACAATTTTCTCGTTAAAGAGTTGTAAATTTGCACACTATAAATGCATCATATATCTGTAAAAGACCTCTGGGAAAAGAGAAGAACCACGGCGAGAGCCAAATCATTCAGGAACACCACGATAGTTGCATGGGGCGCTGGTCTGCCTACAGATGCTACGCTGGGAGTTTCGTTTTTTGTATGGCGATTAAGAAGACACAACTATATATCATCCTTTGGGAGAGTTGCAACATTCTGCGAGGCAGCATGGATGCCAGTCAGTACAAGAACTATGTGCTGACCATGCTTTTCTTGAAATACATCAGCGACCGCGTGAAGTCAGACCCTGATTTGTATTTTGAACTTCCAGAGGGTTGTTCATGTCGATGACATAGCGAAGTTGAAGAACAAACCTAACATTGGCGAGTAGATACAGAAAGCTCTGCGCGAGATAGCCAAGGTAAATCCAGACTTGAACAATATCATCGACAAGGCTGACTTTGACGACTCGGCTTTGCTCGGTTCGGGAAAGGCTAAGATTGACACACTGAGCAGTCTTGTGTCAGGAGAAAGCCATTTCCTCTTCAGCAAACGCTATGAGTTGCTGGTTGAAGAACTGCCTCATTACCCTAATGTCATTCAGATGCAAGGCAAAAAGATATATATGCTTGTGAAGCCTGATACGACAATAGAGCAGCGGGCAACTATTATGCGTGAGTGGTATCGTGCTCAACTAAAGAACCAACTCGCCACAACTATAAAACGATGGGCAGAGAGGCTTGGCGAAACCAACTACGATTGGCAGGTGAAGCAGATGAAAACCGAATGGGGCAGTTGTGTAAAATCGAAGCGTATGCTGATTTTTAATCTCTAACTGGCACGCGTTCCTATTGAGTGCTTGGAGTTTGTTGTTGTTCACGAATTCTGCCACTTTGTGATTGACAACCATAACAAACTCTTCGAGGCTTTAATGACGAAACGCTTACCCAACTGGCGAACACTTCGAAAGCAACTCAATGATTTTATTGCATTGCCATACAAAGAATAATGATATTTACCATACTGTAATATGGAAAAGAAATATACAATCCCCACGTTGCCGCTACCATATGACTTGGAGACAAAGGCAGTACTGAAGCAACTCAATCGTGCTAATCGCAAATTGGCGGAGTTAAAAGGTGTAGCGCAAACCATACCTAATGAGCATATTCTCATTAGTACGCTCACCTTGCAAGAGGCTCGTGACAGTAGTGCGGTTGAGAATATCGTCACCACACAGGATGATATGTACCGTGCAGACCTCAACTTTGAGCAGGCTGTGAAGAACGCAGCAGCCAAAGAGGTACTGAACTACCGCCACGCTATGCAGACAGGCTTTGAACTTGTGCGCAAAAAGAAGTTACTGACTCTAAATACCATTAAGGAAATTCAACAGACATTGGAGTTCAACAAGGCTGGTTTTAGAAGTTTGCCTGGCACGCAGTTAAAACGCTCCAATGGCGAGGTGGTCTACACGCCACCTCAGGACGGAGCAACTATTGACCGCTGTATGGGCAACTTGGAGCAGTTTATCAACAACGATGAAATGATAGACATCGACCCACTTATCAAGATGGCTATCATTCATCACCAGTTTGAGAGCATCCACCCATTCTACGATGGCAATGGTCGAACAGGTCGTATCATCAACATTTTGTATCTCGTTGCATCTGGTTTGCTTGACCTTCCTATCCTTTATCTGAGCCGTTACATTACCCACAACAAAGCAGAGTATTATAGTCTTATCCAAGCAATACGTGATAAGGGTACTGACAATGCAGAGGAATGGGAGGCGTGGATATTGTTCATGCTCAAAGGTGTGGAGGAAACCGCAGACGAAACAATCCGATTGGTGAAAGCTATAGATGCTTTGATGGGTGAGTATAAGAAAGTATTGCGTCCTCTCTTCGGTAGGCAATACAAGCATGAATTGATTAACAACCTGTTCTCACATCCTTACACGAAGATTGAATATATTGAGCGTGATATGCAAGTAACACGCAACACCGCATCGAAATATCTCCAGCAGATAGTAGATGCAGGTCTGCTACACAAGGAGAAAGTCGGCTTGCAGAACTACTACATCAACAACCGACTGGTGGAAGTATTCTTGAATGTTTCAGAACAAGATGACCAAAAATAGTTTGCACAACAAATAGGCTTTTCACAAGCATTACATCCAAACTATGCACAAGAAATCGTGTTTTCTTGTGCATAGTTGTTTTTATATGCACAAAAAAAGGCTTTTCTTGTGCATAGTCCATTTTACAGGCAAGCTTTGCATCTGCCCTGTGCGGCACCAAGACTTGCTTTTGCTGATTGATATCTTTATTTATGTTTTACCATTTGTTTCCACTTCGCAGTTGATAATGTTTCCATGCAGTACGATCTTTGTTTAATTGTAAATCTGCATCCTAAGCAACATTATAAACACCTCCATCCCATTTATTTCAAACACGCACGCATCTCTCAGCTGCCGGATTTCATTGCTATCCAGCAGCTTCATTCTTCGCGTACCCTTGTAGAAGTCATAGCGGAGAGAAATGCAACGGTGCCAAGATTGGATTTCCCCGAGCGCGTCCATAGTTTGATGTCTACGGGTTCGGGAGATTGGAACATACGTTTGAGCGTGGTGATGTGGATAGCGTGGGGCATTAGTCGAAAGTATTGTTGTAAACCTGGTTGAAGATATTATGTAAGCGAGGAACGGTGAAAGACACCTATTTGCGAAGCGGTTTCCACTTGAACTTCACATGGTTGTTAGCGTTGGTGGCATCAGAAAGTTCACTTTCGATGTCAGTAATAAGAATGAAACTGCCCACAGGGAGTTCGGGATAATATTTCCATAAACAATAAGCCATATGCGTTTCCAACCTCCATAGGGTAACCATAAAATGATCACCGATAAGAAATGTCCCAAAAGTTATTTTATTACCAAATTACGCGAGTTCGCGTATAAAGGAAAATTTGAGACGGAGGAGGATTTTGCCGATACCATTGTTCCGTGCTACGATTGGATAGCATGATGTGCATTCTCTCCTTCGATTACGCACGTAGTGCATGGGATTTGGACGGACTACACCTTTTGCAATGGTCATGTACCTCTAAAACACAAAAAAACACGGAAGCGGGGTGAAAACCCCGTGCCTTTTGTAATAAACGAAAAGTTCCGCTGATTATTCCTCTTCCGAGCAGAAGTGAACATAAAAAACATGGTACAATCACCTATTTCAGATGAGCGTACCATGCTCTTTATTCCTTCAGACAATCTTATTTTTTGTCCAAAAGTCCATCAAATGTTTTGATCAGTGCAAATGGGTCTGCATAGAAAGACTTTGAGTCAAGTTCCTTGATAACGGGTTTCATTACAGGAAAATCCTTGAAGACCAATTTGAGTTCTGCTCTCCAACCAACCGCTGCACTCATCCAAAAAGCGCGAGCTACATCTTCGTTCTTCAACTTGAAGTAGAGCATACCTCCCGTACCTGTCAGTTGAAGGGTCTTAGTGTTGGTCCGCGTGGAAATGTTGTGAACATATCCCGTGACGTTCTTACCTTCATAAACTACCTGCAAAAACACAGGGTCACTATAAGGCTTCGGATTCTTGTTCCACACATTGGGTAACGCTTTTTGCGCTTTCAAAGCCTCAAAGGTGTACCATTTCTGGCTTTTGGCATCGTAAACACGAAGATTTTTCACCTCTGTGGATTTGTAGGTTTTCTTTTCCCCCTTGGCGTCTTTCACCTTAATAGAGTTTGCATCATCAACAGAGAACAAGGTTCTGGTAGTACCTTTCACGACCTTGCCATCTGTAAGTGTGACCTCTACTTTGGTCTGTGCTTGTGCAAAGACGCAGAACAAACAAGCAAGAAGCATGAATAGAGTCTTTTTCATATCATAAAAATTAGCAGTTAAACATGTATTTGCAAATATATAGATATATTTTTACCCCCCCCCAAAAAATAATGATATTTTTTATGCCACAGATTTATCCTCTTCATCGTCCGAGTCACCCGTAATCAGATTGATGCCGAACTAGTCTACCAACTTCTGGTAGTCAAAGCAATAGCTGCGTGCCGATTGAGAGAGTTTAGCCGGGTTGCCATGCTTGTCCTGTTTGGCAGATTTCTTTAGAAGAAATATCCATACATTTTCAGAACTTTTGAATTATCTTTCATGTTTCATTTTTTTGTTATAAAGTAATTGAATATCAGTTATTTCAAACACGCGCACATCTCTCAGTTGTCGGATTTCGTTGCTATCCAGCAGCTTCATTCTTCGCGTGCCCTTGTAGAAGTCGTAGCGGAGAGAGATGCAGCGGTGCCAGCGTTGGATTTCACCCGAGCGCGTCCATAGTTTGATGTCTACGGGTTCGGGAGATTGGAGCATACGTTTGAGCGTGGTGATATGAATAGCGTGGGGCATTAGTCGAAAGTATTAGAGTTTGTGAGACTGCAAAGCCTGCGTAAGATGACGGGCAAAGGAATAGGAAAGCGAGGACGTCTCGCTCTCGTATTCAATCTCCGTGTTATCATCGTATGCAGAAGATTGTCCACAACATACGGCAAAGCTGCGGTCAAAAGAAAACCTTGCACTTGGTTTGGGCAGTGAGGTACAAGGTATCATTCACATTGAACTCATTCTGAAAGATCAGCGTGAGCGTGGGAACTTCATCGGTCAAGAAGAACGTGAAAGTTCGTTTCCCTCGGAAAAGCCGCCATGCGCACAGCAAGAGAGCCAATGCGCACGGCGGCTGAATGTAAGGATTGCCCGAAAGGGTGGGCTTTGGGAAAGGATTTTTAGATTACCATAATGCGACTTTTCCAATTTCACCCATATCTAGTACTGCAGGTATATTCATAGCTTTGAATATACGAGCCATGGTATTAAAGGTGATGCCATGTCCACGTTCCAATCTTGAAATTTGAGACTTTTGTACACCAACCTTTGCTCCAAGTTGTTCTTGCGTTAGGTTTCTAGCCTTACGTGCTTGCTTAATTACTTCCCCCATTCTGTAAGCCTGTAAAGCGTCATCCACCTCTTTTTCAAACGCATCACGTTCAGGAGTTCCAATTTTTCCAAAATTTTTGTCTTGGAAATCCTCAAAAGATGTAAGTCTTAAATCTTCCATTATTTTTTCTTATTTTGTTGCTTAGCTTTCTTTTCAAAATACATTTGCTTAATTCTTTCGGCTTTGGCGATTTCCTTTGATGGAGTTTTCTGAGTCTTCTTGATAATTCCATGTGTCGCTATTACCAAGGTTTCTGTTTCAGTATCCCAAAAAGAAAATAGTCTGTATGCTATTCCATTATATTTTGTACGGAATTCCCAAATACCATCAGAGTTTTCCAATTTCTTGAAAAGTTCATTGTTTATCTCACCGCCCATAACACGGCGGATATTATATGCTATTTTTTCCTTGCAGCTAAAGATAGAGATTCCAAAAAATCTTGTGCCTCACCCGTAAGGATAATCCTAAATTTCTGTTCTTGCATATGTATGTTTAATATATCTGCAAAGGTACGAAAAGTTTCTATTATATGAAACTTTTCATGATCTTATATCCCACCCACCGAGAATTCCCCATAAAAAACATGCTGCGGAAACTTTTCACATCCGATATATAGCGTATCAAACGCATCAGTGCCATCGGTGCGATGCTCCAACAAGTCCTCCTCTGATTCGGGATTTTTCTCTGTGGACTTGTTTTTGTGGAAGCCGTTTCTTCCACGCTCCACTCCTGCCGATTGTATGGCAAGAATAAGATCGTCATTGTTTTGGTGATTGAAATAAGACATCACACTTCAAGTAAGACGGCACGGCTCGGTGAGCCGCCTTCAAGGACGCAATACGTTACTTCGTTTGCCAAATCTTGTAAATGGTTCCCTTAGCGGTATCAATCAACTCCTTATCCATCTTCTTCTCATAATTATTGCTGTATGCTCGGCATGAGCATTATTAAACGGATGAAAATTCTGAGTACACCCTAATAGCTGGAATTGTATTGTCAAAGGCAAGGGTGGCATCGTAAGGCGAATCGATAAAGTTTGACTAATAAACCAAGAAAAAGCCGCCTCACACACGGCTAAGAGAACCAATGCACAAGGCGGCTTAAAGCTAAATAATGAACTGCCCGAAAGGGTGGCAGAAGAGGGAGCGGAATTACCACTCAAGGGGTTTATCAACCGTAAAAGTAAACACTTGATTACCTTCTTGGTAGAAAGGTGCTTCAATGAGAATACGTTTCGCTTTTTTAGCGAGGTTAATAAATTTCTTGCGATTTGTAAGGAACAGCAAATCTGAACTTCCATCAGAAGGTTCATTTGTTGTAAATTTTATGGGAGTTCCATTATCAAATCTGATTCTCACATAATTGGTTCCATTGTATTCATTACAGATGAATTGTCCCTTAGAAATCGAGATGTAGACATCAGTACCCCATTTCTTTGTATTGCGAACTGTGATGGTCATATCGCTACCACCTTGATATGGAAAGTCAAAATTTACAATGTTGTCTGAAACGATTGATGCAAATTTTGACTTGCTATCGTTCATTTCATCTACCTGGGATTGATAGTCCCAGGTTTTTTCCTGCTTTGAATCAACATTATCCTGTGCTTCAGAAGTAGCTGAAATAGAGTCTGCTACAATAATGCTATCAGAGTTTACATCGGATTTTGTCGAATTTGAGTTGTTGCCTCCGCCAATGCTTGCTATGATGCCAATGAGAATGATAACGCAAAAAGCAATCAAGACAAGTTTGAAACAACCTCCTGCATTATTCTTTTTAGAGGATGGTTGGGGAATAGGGGGATTTTTTTCTTCCATATACGTAAAATTAAGTTTGTTTTTGCAAATATACAGCCTTATTGATTATCTCTCCCAAGATTATATAAAATCAACTTTGGAAAATCTTAAATTTATTATTGCTTCTATATAACAAAGTTCAAAAATCATCTGTTTATCCACAATTTGCCAGTTACGATTCCATACGTTGTAAGCGTTTATGGAGGTATGCGACTTTGTTATATAGAAGCAATAATTTGCAAATATATAGACATCTTTCTTTCAGCCTTGCCCTCTCCCTTCCTTGCCCTCCGACACAAACAAATCCCCTCTCCTACAGAGAATCATGTAAGAGAGGGGGATTTCCTTTTAAAGCACAAGCAGGCATCGCGCCTGGCGCACATATCAAACCTTACGCACAGGCGCACACCCGTGCTCTATACGAAGATACTTATTTCTTAGGGATGCGTTCAAGGATTGTCTTGACGAAAGTCCAATAGCGAGCCACACTAGGAATATTGCAACGCTCGTTGGGAGTGTGGGGCGAACGCAAGGTCGGACCGAAGCTCACCATATCCATGTGAGGACGCAAAGCGCCAATCACGCCACATTCCAATCCGGCATGCACCACGGTGACAAGATTGTCCTGTTGGAAAAGTTCCTTATAGATACCCTTCATGAGTTCCACAATCTCGCTCTGTGGATTAGGTTGCCAAGCGGGGTAGTCGCCATCAGTTTCCACCTTCATGCCTGCCATAGAGAAAGCACTTTCGAGCGTCTCTACACAGCATTCGCGCATACTGTCGCGTGAAGAACGAATAAGGATTAGGAAACGCACCTTACCCTCGGCAATCTCCACAATGGCCAAGTTCGATGAAGTCTCCACAATCTGCTTATCATAAGGAATCATGCGCAACACGCCATTGTGTACGGCACAGAGAGCGTCCACAAGATTATCCTGAATCTCAGCGGGCACGATATACTTAGGCAGCGGAGCGTCCTCCACGTCGAGTTCCATCGTTGTTTCGACAGGAGCATACTCCTCGCGGAGCGTCTGTCGCCATTCGTCTATGGCCTCCTTGAGAGCCTCCACATTTTCTTTCGGCAACGTCAGCACCACTTCGGCCGAAGCGGGAATAGCATTGCGCATATTGCCGCCCTGCCATGAGGCGAGGCAAGCTTCAAAGTTGGCAATAGCGTCCTGCACGATACGTGCCATGGCCTTATTTGCATTGCAGCGACCTTCGTTGATTTCCAATCCAGAGTGTCCGCCGAAGAGCTTGTGAAGGGTAATTTTCACTGCAGCATCAGTCGCATCGGGCTCTAGAGGCTTGTATTCGAGCGTAGCGGTCATATTCACGCCGCCAGCCGAACCGATAATCATCTCTCCTTCGGTCTCATCGTCGAGGTTGAGCAAGATCTCCCCCTCAATAACATCGGCCTTCATGTGGTTCACCCCATACATAGTAGTTTCCTCGTCGGCAGTGATAAAGCCTTCGATAGGACCATGTTTCAAGGTAGGATCTTCCATCACAGCCATGATGGTGGCCACAGCCATACCATCGTCCGACCCAAGCGTAGTGCCCTTTGCCTTCACCCAATCGCCATCGATATAAGTCTCAATCGGATCGGTTTCGAAGTTGTGGGTAGACTCCTTCGTCTTTTGCGGCACCATGTCCATGTGTCCCTGGAGAGTCACAATCTTACGATCTTCCATACCCGCCGAGGCAGGCTTGCGCATGATGATGTTACCAGCTTCATCCTTGAATGCCTCTACGCCCTTTTGGGCTGCCCAGTCGAGCAAGAACTGCTGCACCTTCTCTAGATGGCCCGATGGACGGGGCACCTGAGTAAGCAGATCAAAGTTTTTCCAAATGGCCTGCGGTTGCAGGTTTGCTATTTCACTCATGATTGTTGATGTTAGAATATTTACTACTGAAGTTTCGGATTTAGGAAAGGCGGAGGGAAAGCCTCAGGCTAAATCCGAGAATTAAGTTTCTTATTTCTTCCGACGCATTCGTCTGTGCCAAAACATCACTGGCCACACGATACTTACACTTTCTCCACAGCCTCTCTTCGTTGGCCACGCAGCGCCACTCTGCTCCATCCCATCACACCCAACGCCACTACGAGAGCCGTCTGGATGGTATGTACAGCCAGGGCAAACATGACGGCCTGCCCATCGGCCACTCCATAGAGCACGAGCATCGTCTTCACCGCGAAATGCCATGGCCCTGCCCCATTGGGAGTAGGAACGAGCACAGCAAAAGTGCCCACACAGAATATGAGAAATGCGGCTCCTAGCGAGAGTTGAGCCGTAAATGGGAAGCAGAAGAAAGCAATGTAGAAGTGGAGAAAATAGCCCACCCATATCAGCAGGCTATAAAGCAGATAGAGCGGCAAGTTCTTCACGTGGCGCAGCGAGAGAATGCCCTCCCATATACCTTGAAGCATGTCGCGCCCTTTCCGAAACACAGCAAAGCGCTTCATCACCACCACCGCAGCTGCTAGTGCAGCCACAAGACAGATAAAGGTGACAAGATAGCCCGTACCCGTGAACCGACGGAGCAAAGAAGAGAAGTCCATGCCCGTCTCGTCCATGAAACGCACAAACATAGGGAGCTGCCACAGAAAGGCCACACTCGTAAATAAGAGCATCAGCAGCGAATCGACCACGCGCTCGGTGACCACCGTGCCAAGGCTCTTGCTGAAGCTCACGCCATCGGTCTTCTTCAGCGTGCCACAACGAGTCACCTCGCCCACGCGAGGAATCACCAAACTCGCCGCATACGACATAAAAATGGCATCTGTACACGAACTCCTTCTTGGGCTCTCACCCAGCGGTTCGAGTGCCATCTTCCAACGCCAAGCACGAGCCATCTGAGGCAATATGCCGAAAGCAAGACTTAGGAGCATCCACCCCCACTGCATCTCGCCAAAGACAAAGTGTGAGAAAGCCTCCCAGTCTGTATCGCGATACATCCACCAAAGAATGCCCCACCCGAGCAGGAAGGGAAACGCCGTTTGTAATATTACCTTGACAAAGCTTTTCAAGCGAGAAAAAATTGCTTTAGAAAGAGCAAAGATGGTTCATCCTCATGATGCACCCCCTCTCCCTACATATTATCATAAAATATTTTCTGAACTTTCAGATTTAGAAGAGGTGGGCTAAAAGCCCAGGCGAAATCCGGAAGTTGAGTAAAAAACGTATGAAACAGAGGTTCACTTCTTGGCATACTCCCAATAAAATGTTTACCTTTGTAGCCAGAATCACAGCCGTAGCCCTCAAAAGGGCTTTGCCTGCGTTCTTATGCAAAAGTAGAAAAAATATATTAGATGAAGTCCGTACGCCCTAAAAAATTTCTTGGCCAACACTTTCTGACCTCCCTACCCACGGCACAAGCCATCGCCGATACTGTAGATGCATGCCCCGAATTGCCCATTCTCGAAGTGGGTCCCGGCATGGGCGTAATGACGCAATATCTTCTCCAGAAAGGGCGCGAGCTCAAAGTGGTGGAAATCGATTTCGAAAGCGTGGCCTATCTGCGCGAACACTTTCCCGCGCTCGAGCAAGGTATCGTGGAAGACGACTTCCTAAAGATGCACCTTGACCACACCTTCGAAGGCCGTCCCTTCGTGCTCACGGGAAACTATCCCTACAACATTAGTAGCCAGATCTTCTTCAAGATGCTCGACTATCGTCACCTCATCCCTTGCTGCACGGGCATGATTCAGAAAGAAGTGGCCGAACGACTAGCCGCCCCTCCGGGTTGCAAGGCTTATGGCATTCTGAGCGTACTAGTACAACTCTATTATAAGGTAGACTATCTATTCACCGTCGAGCCTGGCGTATTCAATCCGCCTCCCAAGGTGCGCAGTGCCGTAGTGCGTCTCACGCGCAACGATGTGACCCACCCTGGCTGCGACGAGCAACTTATGCGAAGAGTGGTAAAGACCACCTTCAATCAGCGACGCAAGATGATGCGCGGCTCTATCAAGCCCCTCCTCCACGAGCTCGACCAGCAATGCCAAGGCGCTCCCGACCACACGGAGTTTCTCTCTCAGCCACTGCTGACACGTCGTCCAGAGCAGCTCTCAGTAAAGGAATTTATCGACCTCACCAATCAGGTAGCGGAACACTATGGGGGTTTGAAGTTTTGAGGTTAGAAGGTTATAAAGTTACCTTTGCATCTTAAGCCCTCATCCCGCTTGTAATACTTTATACTTAATACTTCAAGTGAAGCTTGTAATACTTTATACTTCAAGCGAAGCTTGTAATACTTAATACTTAATAATGAAAACCTATCTCGTAACAGGTGCCGCAGGATTTATCGGTGCCAACTACTTGAAGTACATTCTAAAGAAATACGACAATGTGCGCGTAGTAGTACTCGACCTGCTGACCTATGCTGGCTATTTCGGCACCATCGCACAAGACATCGACAACGAACGCTGCTTCTTCGTGAAAGGCGATATCTGCGACCGTGCACTGCTTGACTCACTCTTTGCCGAATACCGATTCGACGTGGTGGTAAACTTCGCCGCAGAAAGCCACGTAGATCGTAGCATCGAGAATCCGCAACTCTTCCTCAACACCAACATTCTGGGCACACAAAACCTCCTCGATGCTGCACGCGCAGCATGGGTGATGGGACGCGACCCACAAGGTTACCCCACATGGCGCCCCGGAGTACGCTTCCATCAAGTTTCCACCGATGAAGTGTATGGCTCGCTCGGCTCCGAAGGCTTCTTCACAGAGCAAACTCCCCTCTGTCCACACAGCCCATATAGTGCCTCAAAAACCTCGGCCGACCACTTCGTATGTGCCTATCGCGACACCTATCACATGCCCGTAAGCATCACACGATGCTCCAACAACTACGGACCCTATCAATTCCCCGAGAAACTCATTCCCCTGGTCATCAACAACATCTTGCAAGGCAAGAACCTCCCCGTATATGGCAAAGGAGAGAACATACGCGACTGGCTCTACGTGGAAGACCACTGCAAAGCCATCGATATGGTGATCAATCAAGGCAAAGACGGCAGCATCTACAACGTGGGCGGACACAATGAACGCCAAAACATTCAAATCGTCAAGATTATCATCCGCACCATTCACGACATCATGGCCGAAGAGCCCCGTTTCCGCACCTTGCTGAAACGCCAAGAGATCGGCGCCGACGGACAAATCAGCATTGATTGGATAAACGAATCGCTCATCACCTTCGTGAAAGACCGCCTAGGCCACGACCAGCGCTATGGCATTGATCCCTCGAAGATTAAGGCCGACCTCGGATGGTATCCCGAAACCTCCTTTGAAGTGGGCATTGTCAAGACCATTCGCTGGAATCTCGAACACCGCGACTGGGTGGAAGCCGTCAGTGGCGACGACTACCAGCTATACTACGAAAAGATGTACGCAGGCAAGCGCATCTAACCGCCGCACTCCGCCGCCTAACCCTAAGCCGCCATTTTCTGCCCCATCTAGGGCAACCTTTCAGAAGTTCAAAGTAGCACCATCTGAAAAGTCAAAATAGCGCAGACAGAAAGATTCCAAGTCATTCATAGTGAATGAGCAAGAACATGTCGCCCTGTAAGGACAAAAGTAAGAACTCACCTTCTGCTTTTGCTCTTACAGGGCGGCTTTTCTTATATTGATTTAAGTTTCGGATTTAGTATGGACGGGCTGAAAGCCCAGTGGAGCGCATAGCCCAGGGCAAGCGAAGCGACACCCTGGGTCAAAGCACGTTCGTTAGTGACGCCCTGAAAGGGCAGAAGCTTTAAAGCTTTATATATATTTCCAACATTGAATGCTTTTGCCCTTACAGGGCGTCAATACTATGGTAATCCGTAACCCAGGGTGTCGCTTCGCTTGCCCTGGGCATCCTATGTTACCCACCAAATTTTA
>ERZ1034984.1105-NODE-1105-length-27340-cov-120.374858_pt1 | contig 27340 bp, 40 predicted proteins | sample MGYA00520589_ERZ1034984 | MGnify/ENA primary metagenome ERZ1034984 (study PRJEB33766, sample SAMN09781790) | gut metagenome | biome: gut microbiome | host: Homo sapiens | place: Madagascar | study: EMG produced TPA metagenomics assembly of the PRJNA485056 data... | reverse complement strand
ACAGCATTCTTCCGATAATGTCAAGTGTTCTTTTGATTTATTTAAAGTATATTTTATCAGAGCCACACTACGGACACAAAAAAGCACCCGCCTTTCGGCAGGTGCTTCCCGGAGCAGGACTCCGACGATTTTTCGCCCGATTTGATTTAATCAAGCGAATTTTCGTTTTCGTTTAAATCCACACACCTCGTGCCGAAGTCGAAAAAAGATCTTTATCAGGATCACCCCCGCAAATGCGGGGAAAGTCAACTTGTCGCACGTGGTGGACTTGACTGGGTCATCGCTGACCACGCATATATGATACCACCGTGCCGGCTGTGCGTCAATGCATTTTTGTGCACAGGTAAAATATATTAATTCACCGGGCTGCCCTGGTCGGGTCTTAGGGTGTTTATGGCATCCAGCACGGCAGACTCGTCCGGGTGGATATACAGCTGCGTCGTCGATAGCTTTGCGTGGCGCATGATGCGCTGTATCACGCTGGGTGCGATTTTTGCACCGACAGCGCAGGCTGTAGCCGTAGTATGGCGGCATGAGTATGGGGTCAGTCTGCGACATCCGCAGCGATCAAGACAATCGTAATATTTTTTGTAAAATGCTCTTTTGTACGTGTCGCATAGCAGCGGCGCATCCCCGGTGTAGTCTATCAGCGCCTGCACGACAGGCATCAAAAAATCCGCTATCACTATAGGTCTGTTTTTGCGCTCAGCTGTCTTTAACCCCGCACCGATAATCTGATGACTGTCCAGATGGATCATATCCTTGCGGCAGTGCAGCAGCTCTCCGGGCATCATGCCCGTGTAGATCATCAGCAGGATATAGCCTGCCCATGTGTCACCGCCGTCATACCCGCGCCATATAGCGCGGATCTCCTCGTCGCTAAACGGCGTTCGTTCGTGTTCGTTTTTGGGCGGTAATACAATATATTTAGACAAATCCCTGCTGGTCCATCCCTGCATCATGGCTATACGGTACATGTGCCGCAATATCGATTTTATATCCTGTGCGCAGTAAAAAGTCAGGCCGTCCACCAGCCCTTGCAGGTCTGCTATGGTCACGGCATCGATGCGCGTATAGATCATATCGCCGATCCGCTTTAGGGCAGTGCGATAGCTGCACTGCTTTGATGCACTGAGCTGCCTAAATTTTGTCTTTTCGTATTGTTCCCACAAATCGCCAAAGGTTACATGTTTTTTGGGCATGGCGGCATTTGCTAACTGCATACAAAACTCCAAAGCTTCACGCTTTGTTTTAAATCCGCCTTTTGTGCGGCGGACCTGCTGCACTCGACCTGTGTCCGGATCGCGCTTGATGCCAACGGTCACTTGCGCCGTCCACGTGCTGCCGCGCTTGTACGCCGTGCCGGTGCCGTTGGGACGCGTGCGGGGGCGCGTTTTTTTTGACGCGGACTGGTCCGCGCCGCAGGCTATGCAGTATCGGCCATCAGGCACATCTTTTTTGCACTTTTTGCAGATCATAAATTTTACCCCCGAAAACATTTTATATCTTTTTTTTGCTTTTTGCAACTGCAAATTCATACCACATATTACCACATGACATTCAGTGCTTCCGCATGTATAATCACCCGTGGAGGTGATATATATGGACTATGCAGATTATAGACAATCCCGCGATATGACATGGCGGCTGCTGCTAAAGCACGATGTCACTGCCCTGCCCGTCAGGGTCGGTGCGATATGCCGCGCCGAGGGGCTGACAGTCATCAGCTATCACGATGCGGATCCGCTGATCCGGCAGTACGGACTGGTCGATAACGCGACCGAAAACGATGGCTTTACTTTGGGTAAAATCATATTTTATGATAATACCCGCTGCACGCCGGAGCGGCAGCGGTTTACCATCGCACACGAGCTGGGACACATCATGCTGCATCATAGCGGCAGACTTAAAAATCGCGAGCCCGCCGACGGTGATGCGGCGGTCGAGCAGGCAGCAAACGTCTTCGCTTCGCGTTTACTTGCGCCTGCGTGCGTGCTTTGGGGCTGTGGTGTGCATACCCCGGAGCAGATCGCGGCGCTGTGCAGCATCAGCCTTCCGGCAGCACGCTTCCGTGCTGCCCGCATGGCGGAGCTGTATGAGCGCGAGCGAGCTTTTTTGATGACCCGCGGGCGGAGCTGTTTTTTGCTGTCGCCGCTGGAGCGGCAGGTATATGAGGCCTTTGCCGACTATATTGCGGCACATCGGCGCGGTAGCTGACACGGTCCGCAGCAGCTGCACAAAAAGCGTCCCGGAGCACATCCGGGACGCAGTGAAGACGTTTAATCGGCGTCGGCCTCCGTCTCCGCCGTGAATATATTCGCAACCGCACTATACAGCTGCCGATCGTCAAAATTATTTGAGTGCACACGCACTATGACGCGCACATCGGGCATCAGGGGCAGGATCTCCGGCAGGTCATCCCTGCCGATGTTGCCGATGCATCCGTACTGTGTGACGACATGCAGTGCCGGCTGCCCCTGATAGCTGTACCTGCGCAGTGCGCCGGGGACATATCGGCTGTCAGGATCATCATCCAGCACACCGCCGCCGTCAAAGGCCGCGCGAAGCACCGCCTGCCGGTGCGGTGCTTTCGGATCGTCATTGGGAAACGACACGCCGACAACTTTAACAGCAAAAGCAAAACCGAAGCGCTCATCCGGATCGAGGATCTCGTCCTCACGCAGCGGCGCATCGGATTTCTGACTGCCGTCCGAGGCGGCTGCGGCTGCTATGATGATGCCCAAAAGCGCGAGCAGTCCGACCAGCCAAAAAGCCGTTTTTGACATCATGACACCCACGACGATGACGACCACCGCCGCAAGACCGCCGAAAATAAGCAAAGCTTTTTTGCTGTCGTTCATATATTTCTCCTTTTTTATAAATCGCCAGTGTTTCCGCCGTTTGCGAGAACCTGAGCGATTTTTTCGATCGCCGCTATCCTGTCTGATGACATTTTTAACTTTGTCGTTTTCCCATCTCTGTGAAAAACAATCATATCATCAACGGTGACATCCGCTGTCGGTTCGTCCGTGTCGCGCGGCGGCGTTACTATATCCGTCTCTCCGCGCAGATACTCGGGCGTGGTGCCCAGATCGGCCGCGATTGTTTGTAGGTATTCTTCGGGCATTGTTAAACCCTTGTTTTTCACTTCGTTTAAGTAATTTCCTGCTCTGCCGATAAGTTTGCAGATATAAACAAGGGTTTTTCCTTGTTGTTTTGTCAAATTTATTATTCGTGTCGTGTCCATTTTTGCCTCCAAAATATATTATAGGAATCGCTATAAAAACGCTTGCATTATAGGGAATCCTATAGTATAATAACGATGTCAGATTTTGACAGGCAAAACGCCCGACAAAATTTATACGGTGTGGCAACCTTATTATACCAGTCCGGCGCAGTGTTGTCAATTCTTGACAATACAAAAAGTGAAGAAAAGGGAGAAAAAATGACAGGAACGGAGATAAAAATCAAACTTATCGCGCTGACGCTGTCCACAGCGTGGCTGCGCCGCCGGCTGGAGGATGCCGGTGAGCCCGTGCCGCATACGGTACTGTGCAACATCCTGCGCGGCAGTCGGACAGGCCCGCAGCCGGACCGTGTACTTGCAAAAAGTGAGCAAATCCTCAATGATTACATTTCGAAAATCGGAGGTGACACGCAGTGACAGCCGCATCGCAGCTCGATGTCATAAAAAATGATGACAGAATTTTTGTCACTGTAGCGGATATCGCGCCGATCCTTAAAGCCGATCCGCTCTACCTGCGCGAGACAGCGCGGCAAGCGCCGGAGGCGCTGGGTTTCCCGGTCTGCGTTGTCGGCAGACGCGTAAAAATCCCGCGCGTGCCTTTCTTGCGTTTTTGCGGGGTTGACGACTAAAAAAATGTGCCCTGCGCCGTGTTTATTACACACGTTCAGATGTTCGGGACCTCCTCCTTATCCGTGCCGCCATGCGTGGCGGTACGGCGCAGGGCATACCCACAAATAAAAAACGAGAGGTAAAACATGAAAAATCAAATCACAACGAAAAAACGTTCGTTCGCGCCGTGCTCACACTGCGTAAATGAGTGCACGCATCAGCCTATACAGGTGCTGATCGTGAAGCCGTACTTCCGTCCGTACGGTGCGACCATCTGCCCTAAATTGCATTCTATGCAGGACATCGTCGGCGGCTACATCCAGGTGGTCCATGACGGGCTCTTAAAAGATGATGTCGTAATCGTTTGCAACGAAGAGGGCAAGCTTGCCTGTGTTGAGTGTATGGATTGCATCCGTGGCCTGCCGGCAAACCGCGCTTTGCGCGACAGCAGGAGTAAAGTACGGGATGTCATATGCGGTACGTTTATGGTCGTCGGCACTGCCGGCGAGGATTTTACAAGCCTGACCCCGCGGCAGTTTGCGGACTGGAAGGACAGGTTTTTATATCCCGAAAGGTTTATATATTTCAACGACAAAATCGTCGCGGTACCTATTGCCGACGGCAGCGCGGAAGCGGAGGATGAAAAGCATGAGTAAGTGTAATATATATGCCCGCATAACGACGCGGACGCTGGTTGATGCAGCGCGATACTGCTACTCAGCCGGAGGCGGATCCTGCAAGGGATGCCCGCTTTGCGACATTTTTCCGGGCTGCATCGAGCACGATCTTGCGCTCGAGCTTGCGGATCGCATTGAAGCTCTTGCAAAGTATGACAGCAGAGTAAAGATACGCGGCGATGAAGATTGACAAAACACTTGTTGCTGAAATTCGCGGCCTTAACTCTCTCGGAGACAGATCCGCAAAGGTGAAATTTGCGGAGAAAATGCGCGAAGCTGTTGCCGATCTGTCAAACTCCAACGTTATGACGGCCTTCGGCGACATTTTAAGCAAGCACGGCAGGGCGGTTACCGCCCTGTGTGTGGCAGCCACGATTAGGAGCCGCGCCGACATGCTTAACTCCGCAGCCGTGGATTGGGCTGAAGCCGTGCTCGACAGCTTTGAGGACCCTGCCCGCGCTGTCAGACTGGGAGCGTATAATGACAACCTACACCCGAGCAGGGTCGAGACGTATGCAAGCAACCTTATGAAATATACAACGGAGGGATGATACAAATGAATTATTTTGGACTGTTTTTTGGCTTTTTTCTGCCTGGCCTCATCATCGGGATGTGGCTCGGCATGGGTGCAAAAGAAGGACGGAGGAAGACAAAATGAAAAGCGAATGGAGAGTGACCTGTAACTACATTGGCGGAGAACGGTTTTATGGTGTATACAGGCTGCGGGACCGCAAAGCGGTTGACCACAGCGGCAATCGCGAATGCGTTGACGACAGGATCATGTGTGCGCTCGAGCGCCTGATGCAGCGCAAGCTGGACACTGCGACCCCGATAGATATGGTGGCAGTCGCCGATCTGCTGAACGTCATCAACGAGGTTTTGAAAAATGAGTAAAAAATCCGGCGGAGCGCGAACAAAGACAAAAGATGTTCCTACGCTCTGCTGGAACTGCCAGCGGGCAGCCGGACCTGTCGCTCAGCGGTGCGAGTGGAGCCGAAGCTTCCGACCGGTTCCGGGGTGGATCGCTCTCCCTTCGCCCGTGTCTGTGGGTACCGGCGGCGGGAAGCACGTCGAATTGAGTTACCGCGTGATACGCTGCCCGCAGTTTGTGCCGGATGAGCGCATCAAGAGATGCCCGCAAGCGCAGCGGCATGGCTGCATCGAGGGTGCAACACGACTTTGTGATTCATGCAGGTACTACACAACGAACAAAAGCAATTATTAATTTGCTATCGCTGCTGCATGGCGGCAGATAGAGTCCCGGTGCGGCAGGTGTTGGCGCACAAAAAAGACGAAAGGAAAACCTTACGGTCATCGCCGCATCGGGATTATATAAGGCAAAGGAGGACATTATGACATCAAAAGTGAGGGCTGCATCGTCAGTCATCAGGGACAGCAACTTTGTGGTCATCCAGGGGTGGATGCTCACGCGGCTGGGGCTAAAAGGCAATGAACTGCTAATATATGCCGTGATATATGGGTTCTCTCAAAACGGCGAAACAGAATTTGTCGGAAGTATGAAATATTTGGCTGATTGGACGAACTCAACGATCGAATCCGTCAGAAAATGCATAAAGTCGTTAATTGATAAAGGATATATTATAAAGTCACTGGACGGCAGCGGGGTTAACGCTTACAAAGCCGTCCTTTCGGCAATTTATCCACATGAGGATAAAACTGTGGATAAATTCAGCAACGATGCCGAAAGACCTATGCAACAAAGTTGTATCGACCATACAACAAAGTTGCATGACCCATACAACAAAGTTGTATCGCCTATACAACAAAGTTGCATCAATAATTATATTAATAATAATAACATAGATAATAAAGATACACATACACCGCCATGCGGCGGCGAGCGCACGGATGACGCTTTTGAACGTCTCTGGGCGCTGTATCCGCAGGCGCGGAGACAGGGCAAGCAGACCGCAAAGCGGGCTTACATGGCGGCACTTAAGCGCGGCGTGCCGGCGGAGCGCATCGAGGCGGGACTGCGCCGGTATGCAGACTATGTCACGCAGGCGCAGGTCGAAGACCGCTACGTCATGCAGGCCGCAACCTTTTTCCGCGGCGCACGGTGGGACGATGAGTACAGCACCACAGCGCCGAGGCAGCAGTCACAGCGGGCGCAGCGAGCAAATCCCGCGTTAAATTACAGACAGCGCACATACACGGCTGACCAGCTGCGCGCTATGGGCGTGGATCTCGGTGATGACATGTACGATGACTGATGGGGGAGGGATGACGATGACGGCAAAAGATTATCTTAGACGCATCCGGCAGCTGGATGACGCTGCATCGGCCGCACAGCTGGAGCTGGAGCGCATCGAAAGCACCGTGACACGCGTCACGGCGTGCCACAAACGTTTTTTTGCGGGCAAGGGTACAGATGATGCCGACCGCATGGCAAACGCCGTAGAGAGGCTACAGCGTGCCCGTGAGAGGTGCAATCAAGCGATAGACGACTATGTGGACTATCGCGACCACTGCCGCGAGCTGATGGACATGCTTCAAAGCCCGCTGCACCGTGCAGTGCTGATAGGGCGATACATCGCCTACCAGCCGCTGGACAAGCTCGCGGAGACACTGCACTACTCGGCGCGGCAGATCGCCTATATCCATGGCGGCGCGTTGACCGAGTTTGCAAAAATCATGGACGATTGAAGACTGCATGTTTTTGCATGTTTTTGCAGTTTGTAGTGTGGTATAATGCTACCGTGGGAATTTGCAAAAAGAGATTTTCATGTTACCTCCTTTTTCGGCGCGGACGGGCAGGCATGTGCCGTGATTTTGCAACCGACATATAAGTCGGTCACAATCCTTTTTCGGCGCAGACGGGCAGGCATGTGCTGTATGTACTGCTGCCCGTCTGCTGCATCGATGGGCGGTGTGTCGGACTAAAATTGCCGGCGGTTGAGGATGGCGGGAAAAAGTTGCGTTTCATACTCAAATTCGTAATAAACTTATACAAACGCAATAAAAACAAAACGAAAGGAAACAAAGTATGACAAATCAAAGTCGTTCAAAATCCGCTCTCTTTTGGATCGGTTTAATATCCGCGGTGTACACCGCATTTGTCAGTGCCGGTGTTACTGCCGGCGTTGCTATGCCGTGGTATATCGGCGCTGTCGGCGTTGCACTGTCTGCCGTGCTGACATACTGCAACGGCAACAACCCGTCAATCGCAGACAAGTACTAAAAACATCTCCCGCAGGCCTCTGTCGGCGCTCGCCGTCATGCACACTTGCGGGCGGGCTGCTTAAATTTTATGCGAAAGACATGTAGATATTGCGGCGGCACACATGCAACCGGCGAGACCTGCCCGCAAAAACCTACGGCGCAAAAATATGTGCGCAAAAAAATTCGCCGAGACGTGGATGCTTTCCGCAGTACGGCGGCGTGGACGGCAAAATCCGCTGAGATACGCATGCGGGATCTGTACTGCTGCCGCCTGTGTCTTGCTGAGGGCAGGATCACTATGCACGACCTTGGTGTCCATCACATAGTCCCACTCATGGCGGATTTTGACAAAAGGCTGGACAACGACAACCTTATCACGCTTTGCGCATCACATCATCGACAGGCGGATGCGGGACGGATCCCGCGCGCGGAGCTTGCGGCACTGGCGGCACAGCCGGCAATGCTCGGGCAAAAGCAGCATCCCCCCGGGGGTAACGCGATCCTCTCACGCAAAAAGGCAAGACCGCCGTGCAACCCCGCTGCACACAAAATCCCCGAAATCGAATTTTAACCCGCCCCGCGAAACCGAGGCAGAAAGGATGACTGCATGGCACGACCGGCAAAAGCTGTCAGCACGCTGAGCAAAAAGCTGTCAAAAGAGGACGCGGCTGCACGCGAAGCGGCGGAAGCAAAAATCAGCACCGGCGAACCGCCGACCCCGCCCGACTACCTGACCGACGCCCAGCGGGAAATTTTTGAGACCGTCTGCACCGATCTGAAAGAAAGCAGCATCCTGTGCAGCATAGATAATTACGTACTGGCGAATTTTGCAATTGCGGTTGACCGCCTGCAAAACATCGAAAGGTCCATAAACGCGACGCCTGAAAAAATGCTTGAGAGATCGGTCATGGCAGCAAAGGACAGATACACAAAGGATTTTTTCCGCGGGTGCAGTGAGCTGTGTTTAAGCCCGCAAAGCAGGGCAAAAATGGCGCTTGCAAACGCAAATGCCGAAAAAGAAAAGAGCAATCCGCTGCTGAAAATCATCGAAGGGCTGAATGATGACGGTGAAGACCAGCAAGAGCTATGATCGGGCACGCGGCTACTGCGAAGCCGTCGTGGGCGGAAAACTGGAAGCGCCGAAGTACGTGAAATTGCAGTGTGAGGATTTTTTGAAGGTATGCAGCGGTGAATCCGAAAAGTACATGATAGACATGCGGCGCGGCCGCGTTATCGACCAGCTGACAAAGCTGATGATAATGCCGAAAGGACTTGCCGCAGGCAAAAGCGTATATGAGTGCACCGCTGATTTTCAATGGTTTTTTTACTTTACACCGTTGTGCGTTGTTTACAAAAATGAGAGACTGCGCAGGCGGTATGAGAGCGTGATATTGGAGATAGCCCGTAAAAACGGCAAAACCTTTATGATAGCTGTCGTTTTCATTCTGCTGTTTTTTCTTGAACCGCGTTTTTCGCGTTTTTTTTCGGTTGCACCGGACGGGAAGCTGTCGAAAGAGCTGCACGGCTCAATCCGCGAAATCGTGAGGGCAAGCCCCGCACTTCGCGATGCGTTTAAACTCAAGCGGGACGAAATCGTCTGCCCGGTGACGGATAACGTTTACACTCCGCTCGCGTACTCAAACGACCGCCTTGATGGCAAACTGCCGAATGTTTTTTTGATTGATGAGGCGGGTGCGCTGCCATCGACATACGCCATCGAGGCTATGCGATCCGGTCAGCTGACAATCCGCAACAAACTCGGCTGCGTAATATCCACAAAATATCCGCGCGAAGAGAATCCGTTTGAAGAGGAAGTTGCGTACGCGAAGCGCGTGCTTGACGGCACCGAAAAGGACGAAACGCTGTTTGCTTTGCTGTTTGAGCCTGATAGCCCGAAAGGCTGGGAGACTGACACGGCTATACTAAAGCAAGCTAATCCGCTGAGTTTGACAGTGCCTGAGGTGTATGATGACCTGCTAAAAAAACGGCGCAGGGCGATAACGATGCGGTCCGCGCGGGAAAATTTTTTGTGCAAGCATTGCAACATCTTGTATCAGGGCAGCGCAACCGAGACCTATGTAGCGATAGATGACCTTCGGCGCGGCCGTGTGGACGCTATCGACTGGCAGGGACGGCGCACTTTTCTCGGCATCGATCTTGCGATGACGGAAGATAATTGCGCGGCGGTTTTTATCAGCGAGAGTGCGGACGGCGGCCTTGACGTGCTGCCGATCGGCTACCTGCCGGAGGATCGCATCGCTGAAAAGTCAGCCGCCGAAAAGCTGGACTACCAGCGGCTGATTGAGGAGGGCTGCTGCTATCCATGCGGCGACCGAATCATAAACTACAACTTTATTGAGGAACATATTCGGAAAACGGCGCGAGAGCGGGAGATGGACATAGTCGGGTTCGGGTTTGACCGTTGGAATTGTATATCAACGGCGAATAAGTTTGAAAACCCGACCGACGGCTATGAGCCGTGGATCGGCACCATAGTCGAGCAAAAAAGTTATGTGCTGTCTCCGGCGGTCAAGTATGTGGCGGAGCTGGTTGCGGAAGGCAAACTGCATTTTGCAGATAACCGGATGTTTGTAATTAATTTTGCAAACGCACGATGCACGTACGACACAAACCTAAACCGTTACATTTCGAAGAAGAAATCAAACGGAAAGATAGACATGGTGGCCGCGCTTTTAAACGCGGTTTTTGTATATCTGCAAGATAAAAATGAAAACGAGACATGGGGAGCGCAGATATGATAAAAAGCGCAAAATTTAATCCGCTGCGATTTTTGCGGGCGAAAGCCGAAAAGCGTGAGCTGTCGCCGGATCTGGATGATGTGCTAGCATCCGCGCTTTTGCGCGGTGACAGGATCACGGAGGCGACAGCCCGCGGAGTGCCCGCGCTGTATGCAGGTGTCAGCTTTATCGCCGGCATGGTGTCCATGCTGCCGGTGCGGCTGTACTCGGAGGCGGACGGCAAAACTAAGCCGCTGGCAGATCCGCGCACGGCACTGATAAACGACGACACGGGCGACCTGCTGGACGGTGTGCAGCTAAAGGCTGCGCTGGTCACGGACTACCTACTAAACGGCCGCGCCTACGCCTATGTAAGCTGGCGGCGCAACAAGGTTGAAAGCATACATTACGTCAAGCAATCTGAGGTCGGCTATCAAAAAAATGCCGACCCGATTTTTAAGACCGCAACCTACTATATCGGCGGGCGGCAAATCGAGGGCGAGTACCTTGTCCGCCTGCTGAAAGATACGCGGGACGGCGTGACGGGTGCCGGCATAGTGGACAGCTGCAACGCCTGCTTAACCATCGCCGCCGACCTGCTTAAGTATGAGGGTGTCCTGGCTAAAACAGGCGGCACAAAAAAAGGCTTCCTGAAATCGCAAAAAAGACTTGATAAAGATGCACTTGATGCAGTCAAAAAAGCATGGGCAAAGCTGTGGGGATCGCCCAACTGCGATGCGATGGTCCTAAACGACGGCATGGATTTCATGGAGGCTTCGGGCACATCGGTCGAGCAGCAGCTGGATGAGCGCAAGCGTAACAATTATGCTGAAATCAGCAAACTGTTAAACTTGCCTGCGTCCGTGCTGGACGGGACCGCAACTGAGGCAGTGTTTAGACAGGTTGTAAAGACAGCGGTTACACCTATAGTCGCCGCATTCGAAACAGCCCTAAACCGCGCACTTTTGCTTGAGAGCGAGAAAGGTAAAAAATACTTTTCGTTTGATATGAACGAGCTGTTGCGCGGCGACATGAAAACACGATTTGAAGCATACAGCACCGCGATACAGAGCGGATTTATGACACAGGATGAGGTGCGCTACCGTGAGGACCTGCCCGAACTGGGATTTAATCTGATTCGTCTTAATTTGGGCGACGTTTACTACAACCCCGAAACGGATGAAATTTACACGCCGAACACAGGCGAAACGATGAAGATAAAGCGAGGATGAGCAAAATTGAAAAAGCCAATCACAACAGAAATCCGAGATGATGGCAGCGTAATCATCAGCGGATACGTCAACGCGGTCGAGCGCGACAGCCGACTGCTGCATGATGCAAAACACGGCGGTTTTTATGAGCGCGTTGCGGAGGGTGCTTTTGATGCGGCACTCCGCCGCGCCGAAAACGAGATCGAGCTAAAGCTTAATCACGATCGCGTCATCGGCAAGCGTGGAGAAAATCTTGTGCTGGATGAGGACAGCATCGGACTGCGTGCAGCGGCGACAGTCACGGACCCTGAGACTGTCGAGGCCGCCCGCGCAGGGAGGCTGACCGGATGGAGCTTCCGCTTTTACGTCCGCGCCGACGAGTGGACTGTAGAGGACGGCGTTAATCACCGCCGCCTGACGGATATCGACATAGATGAGGTGTCAATCCTGACTAAAATGCCGGCGTACAAAGCAACCACCGTGGACGTCCGCGCCGCATCCGGGGAGATCCGCGCTGCCGAGGTGCGCTGCACAGTCGCACTGGACAGGCTGTCTACATTTTTAAAACAAATTGAAATCATAAAGCTGAAAGGAAAATAAAATGAACGGAAACCTGAAAAAGATGCGCGAAAAGCGCAACGAAATAATCGCCGCGATGGAGGCTGTGGTAAATGCCGCCGCGGCGGAAGAGCGCAGCCTGACCGATGACGAGATCACTGCGTACAACGGCCACCGCGAGGAGCTGACCCGCATCGATGCAACCATCGCCGCACTCGAAAATGTGCGCAGCGCGGAGCGCAACGAAGAGCATCAGCCCGAAGGCGACGAAAAACTGACGCCCGAAGAGAGGAGTTTTGTGAGCTTTCTGCGCGGAGAGATCCGTGCGGACGTCAACACCACAAAAACCAATGCGGGCGCGGTAATACCCACTACCGTGGCCGACCGCATTGTCGAGTACGTCAAAAACGTATCCCCCATCGCAGAGTATGCGACACGCTATGAGGGTATCGGCAAAATCACCATCGCCTATGAGGACGACGCCAACGCGCTGTCCGCATCCTATGTGGAAGATCTTGAAAGCGCAGATGCGACCGCGCAGAAGCTGACGAGCGTATCTCTTGAGGGCTACAAGATCCGCGTACCCGTAAAAGTGTCGCAGCAGCTGCTGGATAACAGCCAGGTCGACCTGATCGCGTACTTGGTGCGCCGCATCGGCGATGCGCTTGCGGCAAAAATCGAAAGGGAATTTCTGATCGGGACAAGCGGCAAAGTCGCAGGCCTTGCCGGAGGCGTCAAACAGACTGTGACCGCTGCAAGTGCGACAGCCGTCACCACCGACGAGCTGATCGACGTGCAGGATGCTGTCCCCGATATCTATCAGGCTAACAGCATCTGGATAATGCATCCCAAAACGCGTACGGCAATCCGCAAACTTAAGGACGGCGAAAACCGCTACTTGCTTAATCTTGACCTTAACACAAAATGGGGGTACAGCCTGCTTGGCAAGCCCGTCTATGCGTCCGATGCCATGCCCGAGCCTGCGGCGGGGGCAAAAACGATTTTTTACGGTGACATGTCCGGACTTGCCTGCATCATTCGCGGTTTGCGCGTGCGAGTACTGAACGAGCGTTTTGCGGATGTTGACGCTGTTGGAATTTTCGGTTTTGCCGAAATTGACGCAAAGGTCGAAAACACACAGAAAATATCTGTTCTCACAATGAAGTCCGCTACCTGAGGCTGAGCCGAGTGAAACTGAGCGAGCTGACCGAGAGGGACGTCGGGATTTATTGCCGCATCGAGGGAGAGGATGTGGCACTGGTCCCGGCGTACATAGATGCGGCAAAATCTTTTATCCTCCGGCAGACCGGACTGTCGGAGGATGAAGCGGATGAGCGGCCGGAGCTGACAATCGCGGCTTTGGCACTGATCGGAGATTTTTACGAAAAACGCACTATGAGTGATGACACCGCAACCGAAAATCGCACAGTCGCGGCTATCATCGGGATGCACTGCCGGCATCTGGTCGCCGGAGACGGAGGCGAGGAATGAACCCGGGAAAAATGGACAAATGGCTGACGGTGACTGCGTTTGATGCAACCGCCGGAGTGTACAAAAAAGTGCGTAATGCTTACGGCGCATATCAGTATAAATCGCGGGTTGTACTGTCGCCGCACTCGACTGCACTGCCCGGCGCGGAAATCATCACGCGCAGGATCGGGACCGTGCGCGGCAGCGGCTTGACCATCGGCGGCAAAGATTATATTGTTGCGGATGTGGACGATACGGACCGAGGAAATCTGACGCTGACCGCGGCCGCCGTCCGGCTGCTGCCCTGCAAGGGCACGCGCACGGAGTCCGTCACCGGCACACTTAATCGTGCCGAAAACAAAAAAACGGCACTGCCCGATTTTGTGGCAGTGCTGAGCGAAAAATACATCGCGCATGACCAGCAGGTCGCGAACGCCGAACTTCGGACCGAGCAGGTGTTGATCACGGCAAAGGCGGTGAATCTGCGCAGCGGTGATGATGTCACGGTGGACGGCGTCGCCTACACCGTGATGACCGCGCACACGGCGGATGATGGGCTGAATGAGTATATAGTTTTACGTGTGGAGGATGCGTGATGGCGGTCGAGATCCGAGCAGTGTCCGAGCAAATGGAAGCCGCGCTGAAAAGAGTGCCTGCGCTGAGGCGGAAAGTCATCGAGAGCGTGACGCAAAAGGTGAAAGCGCGGCTGGATACCGAAATCGCATCCCGCGTCCGCGACACGCATGGTAAAATTCGGGGCTGGCAGGAAATCCGCATCGGCAGCAAAGCAGGCTATGGTGTAATCGCGCCTGTCAGGGACGGCAGCGGCAGGGACAGCCCCGGCGCAATCACGCGATACCTGGAGGTCGGCCACCGCATCCGCAAGCCTAAAAAAGCGGGCGCAAAAGGCTATCGACCGCGCATCCGCGTTGCTGCCGTTGCAGGGCGTTTTTTTTATAAATCGGCCGACGCGCAAAAGGAAGGCATCATAAATGCAGAACTGAAAAAGTTTGAAAAAGAGCTTGCGGAAAATCTGGATCTGGAAGGAAAAAACTGATGATAAGCGACAGCGATATGCTTGACGGCATCAATGCCGTGCTTGCAAAAAATTTTACAAACTATCGCGTGTATGTCAATTTGCAGAAAGAGGACTATGAGCGGCCGTCCGTGACGATTCTGTCTGGCAGCAAAAAAATGCAGCGCGAAACCCCGCACATCATCCACCGCGAGGAAGAGTATGAGATCATCATAAAAATCCCGACTGACAGTGTGGGCATAGCACCGCTGACCGATATGCAGACAGTGCAGCACAAAACGGCGGCCGCCTTCGCACTGCCGGTTGCGGTTGCGGACAGGATGCTTTTGCCACAGGTCACGCTGGTGCCGATAGAAGACAATGCTTTCGCTGAAATACGTTTGAATTTCGTTTTTTATGATTCGTTAATTGAGACCGCGCCGGCGGAAGACATGGAGCAGATAAACACCGCAGTTGCGGTAAAAATCAAAAACAAGGAGACTGTAAATGATTCCAACCTTAAATATTACATTTAAGCAAGCAGCAAAAAAGACCGCTGCAAAGCTAACTCGCGGCACGGTCGCTGTTATCGTAAAAGATACTGCGCAGGCCCTTGCGGGTACGGTGGCGGAGGTATCCACGGTCGCTGACATCCCCGCCGCACTGTCAGCGGACAACAAAAAATACATCGAGCGTGCGCTTATCGGCGGCGACCAAAAACCTAAGCGCGCGTACGTCGCTGTCATGGGCAGCGACGGCACCTATGCCGCGACACTGGCAGCACTGGCAAAGTACAACTGGGACTGGCTGGCGGCGGATCCCGAGTGCGGCACATCCGACGCAGCGACTATCGCGACATGGATCGCAACGCAGCGCGGCAAAGGTGCAGTGTATAAAGCCGTGCTTCCTAATAAAGCCGCAAACGATGCGGCGATCGTAAACTTTGCCGCATCCGATATCACGGCGGAGGGCAGCACAGTGACGACCGCCGCTTTTTGCAGCCGCATCGCCGGACTGATAGCCGGTACGGGCATCGCGCAGAGTATCACCTACTATGTGCTGCCCGATGTGACGGACTGCGAGAGACTGACAGCCGACGAAATGAGCGCAGCTGTCGCTGCCGGTAAGCTCATCCTGATGCACGACGGCGAAAAGGTGAAAATCGTGAGCGGCGTGACCAGTCTTGTGCCCACAGGCGGAAAAAGCGCTCCCCTGCAAAAAATCAAGACGGTCGAGGTTATAGACGCTATCAGGCGCGACATCACTCTGCTGGTGCAGGATGGGTATATCGGCAAACTGCCAAATACATATGACAACAAGTGCGTTTTGATTACGGCTATCCGTGACTACCTGCGCACGCTGGAGGCGGAGGATGTGCTGACCGAGGGCAGCACGGTCGAGATCGATGTAGCAGCGCAGCGAGACTGGCTTAAATCCGCCGGCGTGGACGTGAGCGACATGGACGATGATGCGGTTAAGACCGCCAACACCGGAACGCATGTATTTCTCGCCGTAAACATCAGCATTTATGACGTGATCGAGACAATCAACATCGAAATCACATACACGATGGAGGCATAAACGATGACAAAAGCAAAGTTTGACGCAAAACGCGTCATGAACGGCACATGGGGCGAGCTGTGGATAGAAGGTGTCCTTGCTGCCGAGGTGTACAAAGTGCAGGCAAAAGAGTCATACAGCCGTGAGAATGTACCGATTTGCGGTTCGCTTACAGACGGTAAAAAACTCACAAAGATAGAGCGCACAGGGTCCATCGGTATGCATCATGTCAATACACGCATGGCGGGACTGATAGCAAATCGCATCCGCGCAGGCGAGGACCCTGCCTATACGCTGATATCAAAAATCGACGATCCCGACGCACTCGGCGCTGAGCGCGTCGCCTTTACGGGGGTGCGCTTTGATGACCTGACGCTTGCCGACTGGGAGGCGGGGGTGCTTGGGAAAATCGAATCGCCGTTCTCTTTTGAAGATTACGAAATTCTTGATTCGGTGAGGTAAAAAATGAAAGAATCGAAAATCAACATTGTAGACCTTTTGCTGGCGCAGGATGCATCAAAGATCCGCGACCTGCCTACTGCGCAGATACGCATCACCCGCCTGTCAGACATCATCGGCGCAGATTTTTGCCTTGAGATCCGCGCACTGACCGGCGCAGAAATCGAGTCCATGCCCGACGGCATGGAGGGTATCGACCGAAAAATCCTGACGGCCGTCAAAAATTTTGATTTTACCGATGCACAGCTGCGCGGAAAATTTACGCCCGACGGGCGCTGCACGCCGCTGACGCCCACCGAGCTGATAGACGTACTGCTGCTGCCGGGCGAAAAAATCCAGATAGTGCGCAAGATCAACGACCTCAGCGGCTACACCGATGACGCGGTCGAGGTAATCCGAAAAAACTGAAAACAGACCCGGAGCTGCTGCTTATGTATATCCTTTTTAGGGACAAGGGCATCTGCCCCGGGGACTACTACAAGAAATCAACAGGCGAAAAACTCTTGCTGGCGGCTTTTGTGCAGCAGATGTATGACGACAGGGAGAACTAAAAAATGTCAAAAACTGCTGAAACGTTATTTGTATTGCGTGACAACTACAGCGGCACGCTAAAAAACATCGCGCAGATACAAAAAAGCTTTACAAAAGACTTAGACGGTCTGCAAAAATCGCTGAAAGAGCTGAATCGCGGCCGTGCCGAAATAAAAATCGATGCGGACAAAGCAAAGCGCGAGCTTAAAGCTGCACAAAAAGCCTATACCGACTACGGCGATGCAGCATCAAAAGCAGCGGCGCAGCAGGCACAGGTCCGATGGGATGATGCACAGCAGCAGCTAAAAGCCTATGATAGGCAGATCCGCGAGACCACCAAAGCGATGGAGGATCTGACAGGTGCGCAGTCAAAAGCTACTGCGTCAGCGGCAGCGTCCGAGTCGGCCGCACCGTCCGCTTCCGCGGGCGGGGTTGAATCTGTCGCAACGGCGGTTTTAGGGTCACAGCTGGCGGCGCAGCTGGGCACATCGGTCGCATCCGCTTTTGGCGCGGGCATATCCTCCGCTTTTGGCGACAGCGTCGGGGCATCCGTGTCCACCATCGGCGGAGCCCTGGCATCGGGCGCGGCAGGCGGTGCTGCACTCGGCAGCATCATCCCCGGACTGGGCACGGCCGTCGGTGCCGGCATCGGCGCTGCTGTCGGCCTGATATCCGGTGCGATACAGGACGCAGCACAAAAAAAGCAGGACCGTGACCAGTATTTTAAGGACGATGTAAAAAACATATACGATGAAGTAGTCACTATTCGCCAAAGCATGGTGACTACCGGCGCTGAAATCGCTGCGGAGCGCGAGACCACGCAGATGGCTTTTGCAAACTTGCTTAAAGGCGAAGCCGCAAATGCGCCCGTATACGCCTACAGCGCAGCGCGGGACGGCGGCAGCCTTGCATATCTGCTACAGCAGACGCAGGTCGGCGCGGGCATGGACCGCAACGCGTATGCCGCTGACTTTTTGACAAAACTCAACGAGTTTTCCCGCGAAACTCCGTTTGAGTACGATGAACTTGCGTCCATCAGTAAAACGCTGCTGACATATGGTTATAATTCAAGCAACATGTTTGATATGCTGACCAAAATCGGCGATGCCGGCAGCGCGCTGGGCTGGGATTCATCGTCCAAAACCGCCGTTGCGACATATATCGGCCGCATGAATTTGACCGATAAAGTCACAATGGAATATATAAATCCTCTGATTGAGCGCGGCATTGATGCAATCGGATATATCACAGAAAGTCTGAAAACGTACAGCGGCAAAGCCGTCACCGAGCAGGATGTCATGCAGATGATAAGCCGCGGCGAGCTGAGCGGCAAAGCCGTGGCGCAGACGCTGATCGAGTACATGGGCAGCGACTTTGCGGGGTCGATGGAGGAAATGCAAAACTCTTACGCGGGACTTGAATCGACGATTGCCGGCTGGGAAGCCGACATGCAGGCCGCCTTCGGCGAAAAATTTAACGAAAAGCGCAAAGAGCAGATGCATGAGCAAATCGACTGGTACGAGGAAAACGGCGATGCGCTGAAAGAAATGTACGGCAAGGTCGGTGAGTACGAAGCAAACCTTATCGGCGAAAAAGAGCGCACCATGCGCGAGAGCATGGACGAGCTGCTGGAAAAAGCGGGAGAGATCCCGACAGGCGAGCAGATGAGCGACGAGCTTTATGCGGCTTTAGTCGATGCGCAGGTCAAGTACAACCAAAGTGACGCATATAACGATTACTTTGACAGTCAGCTGTCTTTGATACAAACTACCCGTGACAAACTTGTGTCAGAAGGGACATACCGTAATTTCGGGTATGAGATGGCGCAAGAATTTACAAAAGGTTATAATGCCGCGCTGTCGGCGAGCATGGGCATCGGCGAAGCCGAGCCGAACGCAGCCCCAAACGCGACGCCCGAACCGATAGTATCCCCGGGTCCGCTGCCGCCGCCCGCTTTTGCGTATGGTATCCGGTCCGTGCCGTACGATGATTTTGCGGCGCGACTGCATCAGGGCGAGCGCGTGCTGACAGCAGCGCAGGCACGATCCGCGGACATGGCTGCATCCCCGCAAGTGACTATTACAGGCAATACTTTTGTAGTGCGCGAGGAAAGCGACATAGACGCTATCGCGCTTGCACTTTATGAGCGTTTTGCGACGGCAAGCGCAGTTTACACAGGATAGTACAACTATGAAACGTATTTTCAGCATTTTGCACGAAGGCACTGAGTATCGCCTGCCGGTGACACCGGCATCCATCCGGCTGGACACCGGCATAAAAATCGACACCGCCGCTGTATACGGACTGGGCGATATAAATCTTGCCGGTGACCGCACGGCGGCAGCCGTCAGTATCAGCTCTTTTTTCCCGGCGCAGGCCTACGATTTTTGCATAGGTCAGCATCGGGATCCGTATGACTGGGTAAAGCTTTTTAAAAAAATAATCAAAAAGAAAAAGCCCGTACGTTTGATAATTTCCGACACGGCGATAAATATACGCGTGCTGATAAAATCAATCGAGTACGGCGAGGACCCGGGCACCAATGATATTAATTACACATTGACGCTCGTTGAGTATCGTCGCGGCATTGCGGCAGAACCGCGGCCGCAGGAGGATGACCCGTACACGCCGGAGACCTACACTGTCGTATACGGCGATACACTGTGGTCCATCGCTCGCCGTTTTTACGGCGACGGAAAATTTTATAAAAAAATTGCGGCCGCAAACGGCATCCAAGATCCAAACGTATTGGCCGTCGGGCAGGTGCTGCGACTGCCCAAGGATTAAAGCATGTTGGTATTTTATGACAATAAAAATATTTCGAAATTTGTGCAAAAAGCAGTTGCGTCCGGCAGCAAATCGTCGTGCGCCCGCACGCTGAGGCTGTCGATCGTCCAAAGCGCGACAGACAGCAGCATGCCGCAACTTGAAATATCGACAGGTAAAAAATTGCAGTTTGCGGCGGACGGCATGGATTTTTTCGGGGTTGTTTCGAGTGTCACGCGATCCACCGCGAGCAGCACGATAGATGTCACGGCGCAGGATTTTGGACTGTACATAAAACGCAACACTGTGACGCACAAAATCAACGGCATGACGCCCGCTGCTGCCGCAAGGGCACTGTGCAAAGGCCGCGGGATCACCATAGGCTACATGGCTGACTGCGACGGCTTCACATTCCGCCGAAACTTTTCAAATACATCGTTATATAGTGCAATCATGACCGGCTATACGCTGGCTGCCGAAAAGACCGGACAGGTGTATCAAATGATTTTTGACGGTGCGCTGATGACTGTCGTGCAGCGCGGCGAAATCATCGGCGGGACAATCCGGCCGAAAGAAAACCTGCTGACGGCTACATACTCCGAAAACATTGAAAATGTCGTAAACAAGGTTTACATGTATGACAGCGACGGCCGCAGCGCCGGCACCGTGACAGGCGATACGTCCATCGGCATCATGGGACAGGCTATGACGATAACTGCCCAACGCGGCAGGGATGCCGCCGAAAAAATCATCCGTGACAAAAAAATCGCAAGATCCGGCACGGTCGATATACTCGGCAATGCGGAGTGCGTGACCGGGAATGCAGTTTTTGTTTACGAACCGTATACGGGGCTGTACGGAAAATTTTTTATCGATGCGGATACGCACACATGGGCAAACGGCAAGTATACAACAAGCGTAACACTTAATTTTGAAAATTTGATGGACGAACAGCAAGCGGGATCCGAAATCCAAAAAAGCAGCCGTAAAAAGCAGCAGAAAGCCGCCGAAAATCAAGCGGCGCAGGAAAGCAGTGAAAACGGCGTGCCGGGCATGTATCATGTCGGACCCAACGGCGAGATCATCTACACATACCCGCCGCGACCGTAAAGGAGGAACTACGATATGTTTCCTTATGATGAAATTATTGCGCAATTTGCAAAATGTATACAAAAAGACGATAACGACAGCACCGTGCGCATGGCGATCGGCACAGTGCAAACCGAAAGCCCGCTGACCGTCCGAGCAGATGGGCTGGAGCTGGATGAGGCGGATCTGCGCATAGTCGCACCGCCGTACAAATCCATCGAGGCAGACAGCTTGACTTTCGAGCAGGGCGATACGGTCCTGCTGCTGACATCGGACGGACAAACCTACTACATCGCCGGAAAGGTACGGGACGGGCATGTCTGATAAAATTTATCCCTTTTTGCATAATGCGCAATATGTAGAGACACCGACGGATGAACTGCCGCTGTATGTAGATGTCAAATGGGACGATGAGCGGTGCTGCGCCGTACTCGGGGATGACGGCGATCCAATCCTTTGTACCGGAGCGGATGCACTGCACGGATGGATTATGCGTGCACTTTTGACCGACCGCTACGCGGACGAGCACTACTCGGCGGCCTTCGGGTCTGAGCTGCGCCGCCTTATCGGGCGGACATGGCAGCCGTCTACCCGCATGGCAGAGGCCCGCCGCTGCATCGAGGACTGCCTGCTGCAAAATCCGTACATCAAAAGTGTGTCGGTGGATGATGCAAGCCTGCACGGCAACGCACTGCACATCGCGTGCAGCGTGCAAACAGTTTATGGCAATTTGACGGAGAAAATCGATGTTTGAAAACAAAACGTTTGAATCAATAAAGCAAAGCATAATCGATAAGCTGACAGGCACGGCAGCCACCATCGAAGGCAGCTACACCGGCGACATCATCGCCGGCGCGGCGCTTGAAATCGAAAAGCTATATGCCTATATCAACACGCTTAAATCCGCTATGTTCCCGACCGCCGACAGCGGGGAATATTTAGAAATGCGCTGCGCCGACTACGGCATCGCGAGGAAACCCGCATCGAAGGCTGTAATCGCAGTCACACTTTCGGCCGCATCGGCAGTGACGCTGCCAAAGGGCACGCTCTTGCAGTCGCAAAGCACGGGTTTAAATTTCGGCTTGACAGCCACTGTATCGCTCAAAGACGGAGAAAAGACGACCGCTCAGGCGGAGTGCACCACGGCGGGCGCGGTTACGCTGCCCGCCAACGACCTGCTTCCGGCGGCGGTAATAAAAAACCTGACGGTCACAAACTCAAAAACTTCCGCCGGCGCGGATGCCGAAACTGATGCCGAGCTGTACAGGCGGCTACGGCTACGCCTGCGGTATGCTCCCGGCTGCGGCACGGCAGCGGACTACCGCCGATGGGCTTTAGAGGTGCCCGGCTGCGGCTACGCAAAAGCAAGTGTAAATACTGCCGGGAAAATTGTCGTTGTTGTTGCAACGCCGACTTTCGGCTCGATGGACAATGCCACTCATCAAAGTATAATTGATAATATTAACGCAAAACGGCCGCTGGGCGCGTCGGTGCAAGTCCTGACCGCGTTTAACGTCGAAAAAACGCTTACGGCGACGGTGGATCTGTATGACGGCTACACGATAGATATCGTGACGGCGGCATTTGACGACAGTTTGAAAAAACACTGCGGAGAAATTGCTTTTGACGGCGAAACCGACAAACTGACAATTGCACGTATAACCTATCTTTTGATGGCTACACCGGGCATAAAGGACGCTACCGACGTCAAAATCAACGGCAGCACAGCAGATCTCGACTTATCATCGTCCATCCCAGCTTTTACAGTGGCGCTGACGGCCACGGACAAAGACACGGGGAGCAAAACATGAACAATCCTACCGCCAAACGCAAAAAATTTTATTGTGCGGCCGTCTACACATCGGATGCATATGCGCTGGACGTGACAGACGCAATCGCAGCGGCGGGCACCGAGCCCGCATGGCAAGATGCTGAGATTTTTAAAAAACAGCTTTTTGCAAAATCAGTCAATGCAGACGGCTATGCACTGTGGGCGGAGTATATCGGCACACCCAACACCGTCATGCCAGCCAACGGGGACGTATCCGCGCTGACAGACAAATTGCAAAGCACAGGTGATTTTACACGTGCCGCCATCGATGCCCTGATAGTCGCAACCATGGGCAAAGCAAAATACACGCTGTCGGAAAGCGTCAATGCGTTAACAATCGTTTTCCCGGCAGGGTCCGACACGGTCGGTATTGCAAAACTGCGTAGTGCAGTCAACCGCATCAGGCCGCTGCATGTCACTGTGGACATACATGCGGATACCAATGACAAACCGATAACGTAAACCGAAAGGAAATAATTTTATGCCGACTATAGACATCATCATCCGCAACAAAACCGCAAGCGCAGTAGACCCGCCCTGCATCGTGTGCGGCAACAGTGACTATAATGTAAAATTTGATTTTGATGACGAGTGGCAAGCTCACAACAACAAAATCGGCGTTTTTGCATATAACCGATGCGGCGAATGGCGCAGCGAAAACGTCCTTTTTGAGGGCGATACCTGTCCGGTGCCGGCGCTGCATGGTGTGCGCAGCGTGTGGATCGGCGTGACAGCCGGAGACGTCCGGACATCCACCCCGGCGGACGTGCCCTGCCGCATGGGCGCAACGGATTTTTCGGACACAACCGAAAAACCGCCAGCCGATATATGGGGACAGATCCTTGATAAGCTTGATGCGGTGGGGACGGTGCAACGCATAAACACTGTAATTTCTTATGATGGAGACCGCGGCGACTACGTTTCATCGGTCGATTTTGCAACCCTGCTCGCGGCGGCGCAACAGCCCGAAAAATATATAGTCACTGCGGCGAGACGGGAGGGCGGCGTGGAGAGAGAGTATGCGCTCAAGGAGATAAAACAGAACGCAGATTTTACTTATTTGTGTTTCTTCTGCTCCGTGCCACAATACAGTGGTTCCGAAATGAGTGCACCGCTCGTTAAATATATTTTAATATCGTCAACGGGGCATGTTTCTTTTTTTGAAACAGACATTTCGGCTTTGGCGGTTTCCGAAGCCGGGGCTTTGCATCGAGCGTCCATGGATCCTTTTACTGCCAACAACTTGGGAAAGAACGCAGTAAATTTCGGGCGGGAAGCCGGTGCTATAGGAGTTATGTCATTTGCTACAGAGTACGGGTTATATCATCCACGCTATGGGTGGAGTTATAACTCAAATGTCGCAAGTGGTAATTTTTCAGCAGCCTTCGGCAGCAACACAAAAGCAACGCAAGAAGCGCAGTTTGTCTGCGGAAAACAAAACGAAGAAGATGTCGCAGGGGTCTATCAATTTATAGTTGGAGTTGGCGGAAAAAACGGTTTTGCAGTAACCACTCGCGGCGAAATCGTGATGCCTGATCCGAACGCAACGTCTACAACGTATATGAAAGCCCGCTTTAACTCTGACGGAACAATAACCCTATCGCCTGTCGCGGACGATATAACATCGTACACAACAGAATGCACAGCAAACCGCACAACAAGCATAACCGCCGAATCTACGGATACACAATACCCGACTGCAAAAGCCGTGTATGACGCGATTCATTCTCTGCCGGCATCCACGGCGGAGACATGGACCACAGTCGCGGAGACCACCACCACGGAGGTTACATCCACTATATATCTTACTTTCCCGGCGTGCCGAAAAGTGCGGATACTGATAGATACGCTTGGCGGGGTTACGTCCGGACAGGTACAGGTCATCCTAAATGCCGGGCAGGACCCGTACATCGGTGAGGCGCGTGCTGCCATCGCAAAAACGAGTTTTAGTACATCGTCGAGGTACATAGCCGGGGTCGTGCAAGTCGATGCGGACTGGTGCATCGGCGGTATGCAGTACGGATATGCCGCTATCGGAGCACGTGCCGACGGCGCACAAAAAGACCTTATGCAGCCGCCTGTCAGCATGATGTGGGCAAATGCCACAGCATATACAACCGCAAAAAAGACTTACAAAGAAACGGGGATAACTGAGGTTTGTATCAAAGGTGTATCTCTGCCGACGGACGCGGGCTTTGATGTCGGCGCACATATCATCGTGGAGGGAATAGCAAAATGACAAATTTAAAGGTGATTGATTTTATCAAATGGGCTTTGACCCATGCCAAAAGTGTACCGACTGGTGCCGCCATGCCGCTGCCGATTGATGCGTGCTGCGCGGATCCGTGGCACTACCTTTTTGGCAGCGTACGCGTGCAGACAACCCCTGCAACGCTCGCCCGCTATCGGCAGGCATACGTCAACCGCGGCTGGGCAGGGGCGGATTTTGATGCAGCGGTTGCGGGCTGGCGCAGCACCGACTATGCGACCGACTGTCAGGGGCTACTGGATTCGTATCTGACATATGTCTGCAACGACAGAACGGACATTAACGCAGATATGAATTACCGTTTGTGGTGCAACGCAAAGGGTCCTATCGATGATATCACCCGCGATTACGTCATCGGAGAGGCTGTTTTTGTCAGCAATAAAAACGGCAGGATGACGCATGTAGGCTGGATCTGCGGGTTTGACAGCGACGGCACGCCGCTGGTGGTTGAGGCACGCGGTCTGCGCTACGGTGTGGTAGTCACACGGCTGGATACGCGCCCGTGGACACACCGCGGGATTATGGTCAAAAAATTCAAATATTCGGAGGAAATCGAAATGGAAAAGATAAAATTTGAAGTGAGATCACCGATGCTGACCGGGGATGCGGTGCAGGCCATGCAGACTGCGCTGTCCGCTGCCGGCTATACCGATGCGGACGGCAAGGCGATCGCTGCCGATGGTAAATGGGGCAAAAAATCACAGGCCGCCTTTGATGCCATGATTGCGGACTATGCTGCGCCCGCCATGGACGGACCCGCACCTATCGAGGCAGCGGATGCGGCTACCGTACTGATGCACGGCGTCAGGATCACGATCTCGCGGGACGGGGACGGGGGTGATGCCTGATGCCGCAGACCGTCAGCATCATCATCGCGCTTATCGGCGCAGCGGGGACGGTGTACGGCATCGTGACCGCCGCCATGCAGATGCGACGCGCTGCCCGCAAGGATGACACAGCCGGAGGGCATACCACCGGCACAATCTGCACCGAGCTTGGATATATAAAAGCCAATACTGACGAAATCAAAGCCGAACAGCGAGAACAGCGCAAAACCAACACGGAGGTAGTATCCCGCCTGACGGCGGTGGAAGCATCCGCAAAGCAAGCCCATCAACGCATCAACGGGCTTGAAAATCGAATAAAATGAAATATATATGCCTAACTTGCCGGCAGCTTGCCGGTAACTTGCCGGTAACTTAAACAATGCCCGCCATGCGCTTTGCGCAAGGCGGGGTTTTTGTTTTGATTTTTTATTACATTCGCGTACCGTCCGGAAACTCGAAAGCTGCCGGGATGAACCGGCACCCGAGCACCTCCGCGATCGCTGCGAGGTCTTCATCGCTGACTGTACCTCGCGTAATTTTAAAGCTAAAATTCGCGGGAGTCATCCCGAGCGCCTCCGCGACTTTGCGTTGATTAAGCCCTGCATAGGCAATGGCAGCCTTTATACGGGCTGTTTTTTTTATATCTTGCATTTAGTATCTCCTTTCCGGCGGAGCGGTTGCCCGCTCTGCCGGCTTTTGATTACGCCAACTGATCTTGACCGTTTACTCTGCTTTGATGATCTTTTTAAAATCATCGGTTACATTGGCGTACTTATCGCCATTGATCACGCCGCTTATCTCGGCGGCTACACTATGTCTGTAAATTTCCCGCGTTACTGGGTTAAGCCAGTATACATATCCGCGGTAGGTTATTTTTTTGCCTTCGGCCAGCTCTCCGATTCGGTCTTCAAGATATTTCATGTTGTTTGCCTTTCCTTTTCGATGTCTTTCTTGTACTGCGCGGAGCGGTTGCCCGCCCCGCCGTGTTAGCCGCTCTTTACGGTCGCGTTTCGCCTTAAATCTCGACGCCGAGGCTCTCGGCGGCCTTGCGAATCACGGTTTCAAAGCTTTCACCGTCAGCGGCTTCATACTCTTCGATCATGCCTGCTGCTTCGCAGAGGTCTTTGATCTCTGCTTCGACATCTGCCCAAGTCTGTGCGTTTTTGATGGTCTCTGCGATTTCGTGGATGTTCTTCATGTTGTTTACCTTTCTGGTTTTTGGGATTTTCCTTTCCCTTTGACGTCTATAATTATACAGCATTCTTCCGATAATGTCAAGTGTTCTTTTGATTTATTTAAA
>ERZ1034984.1103-NODE-1103-length-27353-cov-8.492161_pt1 | contig 27353 bp, 30 predicted proteins | sample MGYA00520589_ERZ1034984 | MGnify/ENA primary metagenome ERZ1034984 (study PRJEB33766, sample SAMN09781790) | gut metagenome | biome: gut microbiome | host: Homo sapiens | place: Madagascar | study: EMG produced TPA metagenomics assembly of the PRJNA485056 data... | reverse complement strand
TAGCAGCTGTCAGAGTGGTCTTACCGTGGTCAACGTGGCCAATAGTACCCACGTTTACGTGGGGCTTGGTACGCTCGAATTTTTCTTTTGCCATTTTTTCGACTCCGAAAAAAACCAAATGCTAACGAGGTATCGGCGCAACCATCTAACACAGAAGCACCCAAAGAACTGGTGCCCATGGGCAGGATCGAACTGCCGACCTCTCCCTTACCAAGGGAGTGCTCTACCACTGAGCCACATGGGCATAAGCCTGCCTTCCAGCAAACTTATACAAATTATTGGAGCGGGAGACGGGAATCGAACCCGCGTCATTAGCTTGGAAGGCTAGGGTTCTACCATTGAACTACTCCCGCAAACCTTGTGTTTGCGCGCATCGCCTTGCGATGCAAGATATTCAACCACCTCTAAAGATGGTGGAGAGGACTGGATTCGAACCAGTGTAGGCGTAAGCCAACAGATTTACAGTCTGCCCCCTTTAGCCACTCGGGCACCTCTCCGTGAAGATCTCAATTGTAGCACGATTTTTTAGTCTCAAAAAATACTGCTACATATTTTTCTTAACTTTGGTTCTTGGCGCGGCTGGCGGGGATCGAACCCACGACCCTTGGCTTCGGAGGCCAATACTCTATCCACTGAGCTACAGCCGCTTTCGACGCCTGCTGCACGAGAACCAGTAAAAATCAGCAGGCGCAATTCTAACCTGCACTTTGTCCTTTTTTCGGGAAATTCGCATTTTTTATTGCATCCACATGAAAACCCAAGCCCTGCAAGTAACAAGAGACTGCCAGCATCCCTTCTTCTTCTAGAGCAAAAGGAGCCTGCGGATAAAGCAGCCATGCATGCAAGACGCCACAGAACACGGCATGCAAGCCTCGGGCGGCACTCAGTACAGGCATACGCAGCTCCAGTTGCTGCTGTTCAGCTGCCTCGCTCAGTACATGCTCCATGTGCATGACAAACTCCTGCGCTTCCTGCATACGACGCTCACGCACCGCCAGAAGCTCGCCCACACACTCGGTTTTATGGATGGCAATATCAAAAACTCGCCGGGTATCCTCATCCGTACTGACGCTGTACAACACCAAGCGAAAAGCGTCCAGAACCACCGCCAAAGCAGGGCAATTGCTGTCTGCAATCTCCGCCGCCTGCAATGCCTGCTCAAAAGGCAGCGTGGTTCTGCGCAACAAGGCATTAAACAAATCTACCTTGTCTTCAAAGTGCCAATAGATAGCGCCACGCGTTAGCCCGGCCTCTTTAGCCACTTCAGCAAGCGAGGCGCCGGCCACTCCTTTTTCGTAAAAAACAGTTTGCGCCGCATCCAATAACTGATCGCGTGTTGCCTCTGCGTCTGCCTTGGTTCTACGCACCATTTCCCTTATCCTTTCCTGCACATCCTAGGCGCAACATCTGCTAGCGTTTAAAATCCTCGCCAAGATACATACATGATTGTATGTATATGCAAATACGGAGTTTACTGACTCTTTGCCGCAACGCACTTCAGTATCTTTACGCTGAGTTATCCAGAAGGACTTCCATGAAATCACTTCCACTGAGGCATGTCCTCACATGGCTGCGCTGCGCGCGCCCAGCCCCTTTGGCTTTAGCATGCGCCCTCGCTCTGACCGCCTGTAGCAAAGAAGACCCGGCTCCACAAGCCAGCCAAGGCGCTCCTGCACTGCCTGTCGGCGTTATTACGGTGCAACCCACACAAGTGGGGGTAATGACAGAGCTTCCAGGCCGTGTGGATGCTTCGCGTGTCGCGGAAGTACGCGCACGAGTCGCGGGCATCGTGCAAAAACGCGTTTTTGCCGAAGGCTCGGATGTCAAGGCTGGACAGCTGCTGTACGTGATTGATTCAGCGCCTTATGAAGCAGCGCTGCAGAACGCCCAGGCTGCACTGGCTCGTGCAGAAGCAAATCTACAGCAGACCAGCTCGCAGCTCGAACGCTATCGCCCGCTGGTGGAAGCCAATGCCATTAGCAAGCAGGATTTCGTCAACGCAGAAGCCGCACAAAAGCAGGCTCAGGCGGAAGTGGCTGCAGCCAAGGCCAGCGTTCGCAGCGCCAAGATCAATCTGGACTACGCACGTGTAACCGCCCCCATCTCTGGCCGTATTGGGCAGGCGCTGGTCACAGAAGGTGCGCTGGTAGGTCAAGGTACTGCAACACCGCTGGCCGTGATTCAGCAGATTGACCCTGTCTACGTGAACTTCACCCAGTCTGCAGCCGACTCTCTCAAGCTGCGTAAGGCTTTGAGTGATGGACAATACACCTCTGCTGGCAAAGCGGCCACAGAAGTCACAGTGCTGCTCGATGATGGCACGGAGTACGAACTCAACGGCAAGCTGCTGTTCAGCGATATTTCGGTAGACCCCACTACGGGCCAAGTCACGCTGCGTGCAGAAGTGCCCAACCCCAAAGGATTGCTGCTGCCTGGTCTGTACGTGCGCATCCGCATGGAAGCCGCCAAGGCTGATAACGTGATCGCTCTGCCCCAGCAGGCCGTGACACGCACCCAGCAAGGCAATACCGTGACCGTTCTGGACAAGGACGGCAAGCTCAGCACACGCAATGTGCAGATCAGCATGGCGCAAAACAACCAATGGATTGTTCAGGAAGGTCTGCAGCCTGGTGAACAGGTTGTCGTGGATGGTCTGGAGAAACTGCAACTGATGCCACCGGGCACGGCTGTAAAGCCCGTTCCATGGAAGTCAGGTGCTGCAGAGTCTGCTGCGCCCGCTTCTCAAGCCCCTGCAGCCACGGCCAAGTAAGCACGAGGACCTTGTCACATGGCTAAATTCTTTATTGAGCGTCCCATTTTTGCATGGGTGGTGGCGCTATTTATCAGCGTGCTGGGGGCAGTTGCCATCACCCAGCTGCCTATTGCGCAGTACCCACCTGTCGCACCGCCTTCCATTGTGGTGAGTGCAGCCTATCCTGGCGCCTCTGCACAGACACTGGAAGAAAGTGTGCTGGCGGTGATCGAGCGCGAAATGAACGGCGCCACAGGCTTGCTGTACATGGAGTCGGTCGCCCAGTCCAACGGTACAGGCTCACTGACCATCACTTTCGAGCAAGGCACTGACCCTGAACTGGCCCAGGTGGACGTACAGAACCGGCTGGCGCGCGCCACGCCGCGCCTGCCCTCCATCGTGACGCAGCAGGGTGTCACAGTCGATAAGTCCGCATCGGACTTTCTGCTGTTTGCCATGCTGGCCACCTCAGACCCCGAATGGGATGTGGTGCGCCTGGGTGACTACGCATCGCGCAACGTGGTGCCAGAAATCCAGCGCCTGCCTGGCATAGGCCAGGTGCAGCTGTTTGGTACCGAACAGGCCATGCGCATCTGGCTGGACCCCGGCAAGCTGGAAGGCTTCAAGCTGTCGTCTGCTGAGGTCATCAGTGCCATCCGCGCACAGAATGCGCAGGTATCCAGTGGCTCCATTGGTGATCTGCCCAGCCTGCCTGGCCAGGCCATTACTGCTACGGTCACCATCCCCGGCCAGCTCGGTACGGTGGAGGCCTTCCAGAACATCATTCTGCGTGCCAATACAGACGGCTCCACCGTACGCCTCAAGGATGTGGCTCGCGTGGAAATCGGTGGCCAGAGCTATGCCACATCGGCACGTCTGAACGGCCATCCTGCGGCGGGCATTGGTGTGCAGCTTTCGCCCTCCGGCAATGCTCTGGCTGCATCCCAGGCAGTACGCGCCAAGATGGAGCAGTTGCAGCAGTTCTTCCCCCAAGGCATGACCTGGTCCATCCCCTACGACAGCTCAACCTTTGTGTCCATCTCGATCACCAAGGTGGCCCATACGCTGATTGAAGCCGTGGTGCTGGTGTTTCTGGTGATGTTCCTGTTCCTGCAGAACTGGCGCTACACACTGATCCCAACCGTCGTAGTGCCTGTGGCCCTACTGGGTACGTTTGCAACACTGCTGGCGCTGGGCTTCTCGATCAACGTGCTGACCATGTTTGGCATGGTGCTGGTGATCGGTATCGTGGTGGACGACGCCATCGTGGTGGTGGAAAACGTCGAGCGCATCATGAGCGAGGAAGGTCTGCCGCCCAAGGAGGCCACGCGCAAGGCCATGGGCCAGATCTCTGGCGCGATTGTGGGCGTGACAGTGGTGCTGATCTCGGTGTTCGTACCGCTGGCTTTCTTCAGTGGTTCTACCGGCAATATCTATCGCCAGTTTGCAACGGTGATGGTGGCCTCGATCGCTTTCTCGGCGTTCATGGCGCTGTCGCTCACGCCTGCGCTGTGCGCCAGCTTGCTCAAGCCTGTCAAGGCTGGTCACCACCTGGAAGGCAAGGGCTTTTTTGCCTGGTTCAACCGCAGCTTCGCCAAGAGCGCCAAGCGCTACGAAGGCGCTGTCAATCACATGCTGCACCGCGCAGGTCGCTACATGCTGATCTACGTGGCCATCATTGGTGCCGTGGTCCTGTTCTACAACCGTCTGCCCACGGCCTTCCTGCCCAATGAAGACCAGGGCACGCTGATCGTCAACGTCCAGCTGCCTGCGGGTGCAACCGCTGAGCGCACTGAGGCAGTTGTCGAGCAGGTCGAAAAGTTCGTGCTGGCACAGCCTGAAGTCACCGACATGGTCAGCGTGGTGGGCTTCAGCTTCTCGGGTCAGGGCCAGAACGCTGGTCTGGGCTTTGTCACGCTGAAAAACTGGGACGAACGCACCAAACCAGGCGAGCAGGCCGAAGCCATTGCCGGGCGCATCATGGCTGCCACAGGCGGTATCCGCGATGCCATTGTGTTTGCACTGAGCCCACCGCCCATCCCCGCGCTGGGCATGTCTGCTGGCTTTAACGTACGCCTGCAGGACCGTGCCGATCTTGGTCACGAAGCACTAGTGAACGCACGGAACATGTTCCTCGGCATGGCGGCACAAAGCCCCATCCTGGCGCAAGTGCGTCCAGATGGACTGGAAGATGCACCACAGATCCGCGTGGACATCGACCGCGAAAAGGCCAATGCACTGGGTGTGCCGTTTGACAGCATCAATGCTGTCATCTCGACGGCCATGGGCTCGTCCTACGTGAACGACTTCCCCAACCGCGGTCGCATGCAGCGCGTCATCGTGCAGGCAGAAGCAGCTGCGCGCATGCAGCCTGATGAGCTGCTCAAGCTCAACGCGATGAACGTTCAGGGCCAGCCCGTGCCACTGTCGGCATTTGCCACCGTGTCCTGGGTAAAGGGTCCTCAGCAAAGCGTGCGCTATAACGGCTATCCGGCCATGCGAATTTCCGGGGCACCTGCACCGGGCTACAGCACGGGTGATGCCATGGAAGAAGTGCAGCGCCTGATGGCTCAGCTGCCTGACGGCTTTGGCTACGAGTGGACCGGTCAGTCCTTCCAGGAAAAGCTGGCAGGCTCGCAGTCCATCATCCTCTACAGCTTCGCCATCCTGGCCGTGTTCCTGTGCCTGGCTGCGCTGTATGAGAGCTGGAGCATTCCGCTGTCCGTGATTCTGGTCGTGCCTCTGGGTGTGATTGGTGTGTTGCTGGCGACCTTGCTGCGCAACTACTCCAATGACATTTACTTCCAGGTGGGTCTGGTCACCGTGATTGGTCTGTCTGCGAAGAACGCGATTCTGATCATCGAGTTCGCCAAGGACCTGCAGGCAGAAGGCAAGAGCGTGATTGCCGCGGCGCTGGAGGCAGCCCACCTGCGCTTCCGCCCCATCATCATGACCTCGCTGGCCTTCGGTCTGGGTGTGGTGCCACTGTTCATGGCCAGCGGCGCCAGCGCTGCCAGCCAGCGTGCCATTGGCACCAGCGTGCTGGGCGGCATTTTCACGGGCACTTTGCTGGCCGTGTTCTTTGTGCCCGTCTTCTTTGTGGTGGTGCGGCGCTTCTTCAAGGTCAAACCCCATCAGCCGCAAGGCCCTGCCTCCACTGCAGGCAGCACAGCAGAGGAGCATCATGCGTAATTCACTGAGTATTCTGACTCTCGCCGCAGCGAGCACCCTGGCAGGGTGTTCGCTGATCCCAGCCTACGAGGCGCCGCCCCTGCCCGTGCCCAATGCCTATCCGGCTGCTGCACAGGCAGATGCGGCTCCCGTTTCCATGGCATGGAGCGACTATTTCACCGACCCACGCCTGCAGCAGCTCATCCGCATTGCGCTGGAAAACAACCGCGACCTGCGGGTGGCGGCCCTGAATGTGGAAAAAGCACGTGCCCAGTTCCAGATTGAGCGCGCAGCGATTTTCCCCAGCGTAGGTGGCGTAGCCTCCGCCAACCGCGGCAACAGCCAGGTCACTGGGGACCTAGGTAACACCTTCTCTGCAGGTGTGGCCATCTCTGCCTGGGAGCTTGACTTCTTCGGCCGCCTGCGCAGCCTCAAGGAAGCTGCGCTGGCGCAATACTTCGCGACCGATGCCAGCCGCCAGGCCAGCGAGCTGGCCCTGGTCAGCAGCGTGGCCCAGGGATGGCTGACGCTGATTGCGGACGAAGAGCTGCTCGACATCTCGCGCCGCACGCTGGAAACACGCGAAGCCTCCGCCAAGCTGGCACAGCTGAGCTATGAAGCAGGCGTCACGTCGGCGCTGGATCTGAGCCAGATTGAGTCGCTGGCACAGGCGGCACGCGCCACCTATGCCCAGCAAAAGCGCCAGCGCAGTCTGGATGAAAGTGCCCTGACACTGCTACTGGGTCAGCCCATTCCGGCCGAGATTCTGGCCAGCCTGACCGGCAGCAAGCTGGCGGATATCGCGCCCATGGCCGACATCCCTGCTGGACTGCCTTCGGATCTGCTGGCCCGTCGCCCCGACCTGCGTGCGGCCGAACAGCAGCTGCTGGCGGCCAATGCCAATATTGGTGCGGCACGTGCGGCCTTCTTCCCCAGCATCTCGCTCACCGCACAGTACGGCAGCGTCAGCAATGAGCTGTCGAATCTGTTTAACAGCGGTACCTGGGGCTTTAATGTAGGCCCTACGCTGAACCTGCCCATCTTCACAGGGGGTCGTCTGACCGCGAATCTGGAAGCCAGCAAGGCTGCACGCGCCATCGCCGTTGCGCAGTACGAAAAGGCCATCCAGACCAGCTTCAAGGAAGTTTCTGACGCGCTCAACAGCCAGTCGGCACTGGCCGAGCAGCAGGCTGCACAGCTCGCGCAGACCGAGGCCGAGCGCCGCCGCCTGCAACTGGCCGAACTGCGCTACCGTAACGGTGTGTCCAGCTATCTGGACCTGCTGGATGCGCAGCGCTCCCTGTTCGCGCTGGAGCAGGCTGACGTGCAGGTGCGCCTGGCACAGCGCCTGAATCAGATCAACCTGTACAAGGCCCTGGGTGGTGGCTGGACACAAGCCAGCCTTGGCAAGCCTCAAGACCACAATCATTGAGGTGCATCAACTCTGCCCCAGAGTGCCTATTCTTTGGGCACTCTGGGTAGAGGCAAAAAAAGCCGACTCGATATAATTTTTCGTTGGTTTTTCCTGCCCACGATCACCTGAGGATGCCATGAGCGAAAAGCACCACCAAGAAGGCCACGCAGGCTCTCACAAAAAATTCAATCCACTGCTTGTTACCCTAGTTCTCGCACTTGTTCTGTGCGTTGGTTTGGTCAGCCTGTTGAAGTCATCGCACGAACCTGTCTCGCACTCCGCTGCTGCGGAGCTGGCACAGGCCAAGCGCTTGCAAAAAGTTGGCTCGGTGGAGATTCGCTCCAATGTTGACCGCCCTCTGGTCAATGGCGAAGAGGTCTACAAGGGCCAGTGCGCTGCCTGCCACGCAACCGGTGTGTCTGGCGCGCCCAAATTTGGTGATGCTGCTGAATGGGGCCCTCGTCTGGGTCAAGGTTTTGATGCCCTGGTGCAAGCTGCGCTCAAGGGCAAGGGAGCCATGGCCCCACAAGGCGGTGGCAACTTCAATGATCTGGAAATTGCGCGTGCTGTGGCCTACATGGCCAATGCGGCAGGCGCCAACTTCCCAGAGCCACAGCCTGAAGCCAAGGAAGGTGAAAGCGCTCAGTAATACTGCGCTGCACGCTACAAAAAAAGGATCCTTTTTCTGGATCCTTTTTTATGCGCTCTGCATCTGCTGCGGGCTGCGCACAAAGCCAAAACGCTGCGGTAGCTGCTCGGCCTGCGCTTCCTGTACCTCCCAGATACCGGCTTCGATGCACTGGGCCACCTGCAGCATGTCCTGTGAATGCACCAATCCCAGCACGCCATCGCACAGCAGATAGACCCTGCCGTCTTCATCCATCAGGCATTGCTGCACCTGCTGCGCCTGCATGCCTGTGTGTGCGACCACTTTGTCTGCCTCATGCACACGCCACACCATGGGTGTGTTTTCAAGTTCCACATAGACACGCTGCGGGCCGTTCTGAAAAAACCATTCCCCGTGCTCGTTGGCCTCGTAATTGCGGGCAATAAAGGCTAGCAGCTTCTCGTGCTCCACACGCGTGCCCTTGCTCTGCGGGAAAGCACCCTGAGCCTGCGTCTGCGCATCACGCAGCCACCATTGGCCGCGACTGTCCAGACCCAGCCAGCCCCAGCAGGCAGGCACATTCGGCCACTTGGCCAGCGCTTGTTTCACGATGTCATCCATGCTTGCGTATCTCCCTTGCAGATCTTGCAAAGATAACCGCAACACGCCATGCTTGGCGCTCTGTTGCCCTACAAACTGCGGCTGCGCCCATATGCACAATGGACAGCCATCGGCTTGCCCCATCTCATAAGGAAACACTCTATGAAACGCATGCTTGCCACCGTGCTGGTAGTGTCCGCGCTCACAGGTTGCGGCTACAACGATTTCCAGCGTCTGGATGAAGCGACCAAGTCCAAGTGGAGCGAGGTCCTGAACCAGTACCAGCGGCGTGCCGATCTGGTGCCCAACATCGTGGCTTCCGTCAAAGGGGAGGCCAATTTCGAGCAGGAAACGCTGACCAAGGTCATCGATGCACGTGCCAAGGCCACATCTATTCAGGCAACACCTGAGCTGATCAACGACCCCGCTGCCTTTGAAAAATTCCAGCAAGCCCAGGGCGAGCTGTCCAGCGCGCTGTCGCGCCTGATGGTGGTCGCTGAGCAATACCCGCAGCTGCAGGCCAATCAGGCCTTCCGCGATTTGCGCGTGACGCTGGAAGGCACGGAAAACCGTATCACCGTGGCACGCAATGCCTATATCCAGGCCGTGCAGGAATACAACGTACTGGCTCGCAGCTTTCCCACGAACCTGACCGGCATGGTGTTTGGCTATGACCCCAAGCCTAACTTCACCGTGCAGAACGAAGCAGAAATCTCACGCCCACCCACCGTGGATTTTGGCAGCAAATAAGGCCATGCAGCCTGCTTCTGGCTGCAGATAGACGAGGATGCAAACATGGCTTTAACGCTTATATGGCGGGCGCTGACAGCTCTTATTTTTGCTGCTCTGCTGCCATGGCAGGCTGTGCTTGCTCAGCCCTTGCAGCCCGTGCCTGCGCTGACGGCCCGTGTGATCGACCAGACGGGCACCCTGAGCGCAGAGCAGACCGCAGCCATCGAAGCACGTCTGCGCAGTCTGGAAGAACAATCAGGCTCGCAGGTCGTGGTGCTCATGGTCCCGACCACTGCACCAGAAGACATTGCACCCTATGCCCACCGCGTCGCCAGCGACTGGAAGATAGGCCGCAAGGACGTTGGTGATGGCTTGCTGATCGTGATTGCCAAGGATGACCGCCGCATGCGCATGGAAGTCGCACGTGCGCTGGAAGGCGCCATTCCTGATCTGGTAGCCGCACGCATCATTGACCAGCAAATGGCGCCCTTCTTTCGCCAGAACGATTACGCGGGGGGCATTCTGGCGGCGATTGACCAGGTGGGCGCCCGGATTGCAGGCGAAGCTCTGCCACCACCGTCGCAACAGCCCAGCCATGCAGACGAGGCAGATCTGGAAGGGCTGGCCATCTTTCTGTTCTTTGGCGTAATGGTGATCGGCCCTGTCATTCGCCGTATTTTTGGCAACAAGTTCGGCTCGCTTCTGGTGGGCGGCGGCACTGGCTTGCTGGCCTATCTGTTCACCGCCAGCCTGCTGCTGGCAGGTGTGGCCGCCGTGGTGGCCCTGCTGTTGACCTTGCTCTCCAACAGTGGCAAGGGCGGTGGTGGCGGCCCCTTTATTGGCGGCGGCGGTTTCGGCAGCGGCCGTGGTGGTGGGTTCGGAGGCGGCAGCTTTGGCGGCGGTGGATTTCGCTCCGGTGGCGGCGGCAGTTTTGGGGGCGGCGGCGCTTCCGGGAGGTGGTAAGCCATGACAACGCTCAGTCAACGCATGGCCCGTCTATGGCGCCACCGCTGGTCAGAAAACGCCGTCGCTCACGCTTTCCCAGCACAAGTGCTGCAGCATCTGGAACAGCAGGTTGCACACAGCGAGCGCCTGCACACCGGACAGATTCGCCTGTGTGTGGAAGGCGGTCTGCCCTACAGCTACATCTGGCGCGATGCCAGCGCACGCGAACGTGCCATTGGCCTGTTTGGCAAGCTGCGCACCTGGGATACGGAACACAACAATGGTGTCCTGATTTACCTGCTCTTGGCCGACCATGCGATTGAAATCATCGCTGACCGCGCGCTGGCACGTGCGGTGCCGGAAGCTACCTGGCAGGCGCTGGTGCAGGACATGCGCCAGTCGTTTCAACACGGAGTATTTGCGCAAGGCATGGAAACCGCTCTGGTACGTGTGACGGAGCTGCTCGCCACGCATTTCCCACGCGATGCACACACCGCTGTGGAGCCAGATGCAGGTCTGCCGAATGCACCTGTGGTGCAGGGGCGATTTGCCAAAGATTGAATCATTCTTTTCAATCCTGGCGCTGCATGCCACTATCTCTCTCGAGGAGGCAGTGGTGCAGCGATGCAAAAGCTGAAAAGTTCTTTTCGTCTTTTCCAGATTTGCACTGCTTCAACAACATGAGCAGCTAGCGCTTGTAAATCAAGCACTTCAGACAGATTCAATTCGCAAAACAAGAAATGACAAGCGCTGGATGCTTCTTTTTTTGAAGCGCTTCACATAAAAAAGCCACCTTGCGGTGGCTTTTTTGGTTCGGCTTTGCAGCAGATCAGTGCTTGCCGCGGAACTTGCGCAGGGCGGCCATCTGGGCTGCCAGCACAGCCAGTTCAGACTGGGCCTTGGCCAGATCCACGTCATTGCTGGCGTTTCTCATGGCTTCTTCGGCAGCCGCCTGTGCAGCGCGTGCTTTTTCTTCGTCCAGATCCTTGCCACGGATGGCGGTGTCGGACAGCACGGTCACACAGTTGGGTTGCACTTCCAAAATGCCGCCAGCCACGAAGATGAACTCTTCGCTGCCATCGGGCAGTTCGATGCGCACGGAACCGGGCTTGATGCGAGAGATCAGCGGAGTGTGCTTGGGCAAAATGCCCAACTCGCCTGCTGCACCGGGCAGAGCCACAAAGCGTGCCTCACCCGAGAACAGGGATTCTTCTGCGCTGACCACATCAACATGGATGGTGTTCATCTTTGCTCCTTGAAAAGGTGGGACTGGGCTTTTTTGCGAGGAAAACCGAGAGGCTTGCACCCCGGTCTTCACGGCAATTAAGCAGCCAGCTTCTTGGCCTTTTCGAAGGCTTCGTCGATGGTACCGACCATGTAGAACGCCTGCTCGGGCAGATGGTCGCACTCACCGGCAACAATCATCTTGAAACCACGGATGGTTTCGGCCAGAGGCACGTACTTGCCAGGAGCGCCGGTAAACACTTCAGCCACGTGGAAAGGCTGCGACAGGAAACGCTGGATCTTACGAGCGCGTGCCACTGTCAGCTTGTCTTCAGGGGCCAGCTCGTCCATACCCAGAATTGCGATGATGTCACGCAGTTCCTTGTAGCGCTGCAGCGTACCTTGCACCTGACGAGCCACCTTGTAGTGCTCTTCGCCAACCACTTGAGGGTCCAGCTGACGGCTGGTGGAGTCCAGAGGGTCCACAGCAGGGTAGATACCCAGAGCAGCGATGTCACGAGACAGCACCACGGTGGAGTCCAAGTGCGCAAAAGTGGTCGCTGGCGAGGGGTCGGTCAAGTCGTCAGCAGGCACGTACACGGCCTGGATCGAAGTAATCGAACCCACCTTGGTGGAAGTAATACGCTCTTGCAGGCGGCCCATTTCTTCGGCCAGTGTAGGCTGGTAACCCACGGCAGAAGGCATACGACCCAGCAGAGCGGACACTTCGGTACCAGCCAGGGTGTAACGGTAGATGTTGTCCACGAAGAACAGCACGTCACGGCCTTCGTCACGGAAGGCTTCAGCCATGGTCAGGCCAGTCAGCGCAACGCGCAGACGGTTTCCTGGAGGCTCGTTCATCTGGCCGTAAACCATGGCCACCTTGGACTCGCCCAGGTTCTCCTGGTTCACCACGCCTGCGTCAGACATTTCGTGGTAGAAGTCGTTACCTTCACGGGTACGCTCACCAACACCAGCAAACACGGACAGACCCGAGTGTGCCTTAGCGATGTTGTTGATCAACTCCATCATGTTCACGGTCTTGCCCACACCGGCACCACCGAACAGGCCCACCTTACCACCCTTGGCGAAGGGGCAAACCAGGTCGATCACCTTGATACCGGTTTCCAGCAGTTCCTGCGAAGGCGACAGTTCGTCGTATGCAGGAGCCTTGCGGTGGATGGAAGCAGTCGTGGTTTGATCCACGGGACCGCGTTCGTCGATGGGGTTACCCAGCACGTCCATGATACGGCCCAGGGTAGCGGGACCCACGGGCACGCTGATGGCAGCACCAGTGTTGGTCACCATCAGGCCGCGCTTCAGGCCGTCAGAAGAACCCAGCGCAATGGTACGGACGATGCCGTCACCCAGCTGCTGCTGCACTTCCAGAGTCAGGGCCGAGCCTTCCAGCTTCAGGGCGTCGTACACCTTGGGCATCTGGTCACGTGGGAACTCCACGTCCACCACGGCGCCGATACATTGAACAATCTTGCCTTGTACTTGAGCCATTCTTTGCTCCAATCTGTTTGTCTGTTAAAGCCGTTTACACAGCAGCGGCGCCGGCCACGATTTCCGACAACTCGGTCGTAATGGCTGCCTGACGCGTCTTGTTGTAGACCAGCTTCAACTCGCTGATGACGTTGCCCGCGTTGTCGGTTGCGGCCTTCATGGCCACCATGCGCGCCGATTGCTCGGACGCCATGTTTTCCGCAACAGCCTGGTAAACGAGGGATTCCACGTAACGCACCAGCAGATCGTCGATCACGCTCTGTGCGTCAGGTTCGTAGATGTATTCCCACGATGCACCCGTCTTCTCGGCTTGCATTTGCTCGTTCGACAATGGAAGCAGCTGCTCCACCACCGACTCTTGCTTCATGGTGTTGATGAACTTGGTGTAGCACAGGTACACCGCGCTCAGCTTGCCTTCAGCGTATTGATCCAGCAGCACCTTGACAGGCCCGATGAGCTTGTCAAGCACGGGCGTATCGCCCAGTGCTGTAGCTTGAGAGACCACCTTGGCACCAATACGGTTCAGGAACGCCAGTCCCTTGTTGCCAATGGCGACGGTCTCAGCAGAAACGCCTGCATCTTGCAGTTCGCGCAACTTGTTGGTGACGGCACGCAACACGTTGGTGTTCATGCCGCCGCACAACCCCTTGTCCGTCGTCACAACGATGACGCCGGCCTTCTTTGCATCTGCATTCACTTTCATGAATGGATGCACGTACTCGGGGTTGGCTTCGCCAAGATGGGCTGCAATATTGCGGACTTTCTCGCTGTATGGACGGGCGGCCAGCATCCGCTCCTGCGCCTTGCGCATCTTGGAGGCTGCCACCATTTCCATGGCTTTAGTGATCTTCTTGGTGTTTTCCACCGATTTGATCTTGCCGCGTATTTCCTTGCCTGCTGCCATGATGGCTCCTCGTCCGAATTAAGCGAACGACTTCTTGAACGCAGCGATGGCAGCGGTCAATTCAGCTTCGTCCTTGCCTTCCTTGTCGAAAGCACGGTTTTGGTTCAGACGGTCCAGCAATGCGCCATGGCTGGTCTTCAGGAACTGGTGCAGACCAGCTTCGAATTCCAGAACCTTCTTCACATCGATGTCGTCCATGAAACCCTTGTTCACGGCGAACAGCGAAGCACCCATCAAGGCAGTGTTCAGAGGCGAATACTGGGCTTGCTTGAGCAGTTCGGTCACGCGTGCACCACGGTCCAGCTGCTTGCGGGTTGCTTCGTCCAGGTCGGAAGCAAACTGCGCGAAAGCGGCCAGTTCACGGTACTGCGCCAGGTCGGTACGGATACCACCGGACAGGCCCTTCACCAGCTTGGTCTGAGCAGCACCACCCACGCGGGACACGGAGATACCAGCGTTAATAGCGGGACGGATACCAGAGTTGAACAGGTTGGTTTCCAGGAAGATCTGGCCGTCAGTAATCGAAATCACGTTCGTAGGAACGAAAGCGGACACGTCGCCAGCCTGTGTTTCGATGATAGGCAGAGCAGTCAGAGAACCGGTCTTGCCCTTGACTTCGCCATTGGTGAACTTCTCAACGTAGTCAGCGTTCACGCGAGCAGCACGCTCCAGCAGACGCGAGTGGAGATAGAACACGTCGCCAGGGAAAGCTTCACGTCCTGGAGGACGACGCAGCAGCAGCGACACTTGACGGTAAGCCACAGCCTGCTTGGACAGGTCGTCATACACGATCAGGGCGTCTTGACCGCGGTCGCGGAAGTATTCGCCCATGGTGCAGCCTGCGTAGGCAGACACGTACTGCATAGCAGCGGATTCGGAAGCCGTAGCTGCCACCACGATGGTGTAATCCATCGCGCCAGCTTGCTCCAGAGAGCGCACCACGTTCTTGATCGAAGAAGCCTTCTGACCAATAGCCACGTAGATACAGGTAACGCCTTGGCCCTTCTGGTTGATGATGGCGTCGATAGCCACAGCAGTCTTACCAGTCTGACGGTCACCAATGATCAGCTCACGCTGACCACGGCCCACGGGAACCATGGAGTCAATAGCCTTGATACCAGTCTGCAGAGGCTGGTCCACGGACTGACGTGCGATCACACCAGGTGCAACCTTTTCGATCACGTCGGTCATCTTGGCGTTGATGGGACCCTTGCCGTCGATTGGCTGACCCAGCGCGTTCACCACACGGCCAACCAGCTCGGGACCAACAGGCACTTCCAGGATACGGCCGGTGCACTTCACAGTGTCACCTTCCGCGATGTGGGTGTACTCACCCAGCACCACGGCACCCACGGAATCACGCTCCAGGTTCAGAGCCAGGCCGTAGGAAGGCTGGCCATCTGCTGTAGCGGGGAATTCCAACATTTCGCCTTGCATCACGTCGGACAAGCCATGGACGCGCACGATACCATCGGTCACCGACACCACGGTGCCTTGATTACGGATATCGCTGCTGGCTTCCAGACCTTCGATGCGGCTCTTAATCAGTTCAGAAATTTCTGCGGGATTGAGTTGCATGACTCTTTCCTTCTTTCTTTAGTTAGCCGAGACCTCAATCCGCGTACTTACGCAGTGAGGGCCGCTTTCATTTGTTCCAGACGGGCCTTGACGGAGGTATCCAGCACCTCGTCGCCCACCACAACGCGAACGCCGCCAATCAAAGATTCGTCGATCTCTACAGACAGGTTCAGCTTGCGTCCAAAGCGCTTCTCCAGCGCTTCGCCGATGCCTGCCAGCGCAGCATCATCCACAGGGAAAGCGCTGTAGACGATGGCATCCGACGAGCCGTTGCGGCGGTTCACAAGACCACGGAACTGCAGTGCCACTTCGGGCAGCGCATCCAGACGGCCGTTCTCAATGATGACGCGCAGGAAGTTGCGTGCAGCATCCGGCAAAGCCGAACGGGCCACGCCGGTGATGACTTCGAGCACCTGCTCGTTCGTCACCTTGGGGCTGTCAGCCAGTTGGCGCAATTGTGGATCGGCGGCAATCGCCGCCAATTCCTCCACCCAAGCGACAGTGCTGCTCAAGTCAGCGCCGGTGTCGGCGCAGGCTTTGAACAAGGCTTCGGCGTAAGGGCGGGCAATGGTGGCGAGTTCTGCCATATTTGCTTTCCTTACAGCTCTGTCTTCAGGCGGTTCAACAGATCAGCATGAACGCCGGCATTCACCTCACGGCGGAGGATTTGCTCAGCGCCCTTCACAGCCAATGCGGCGACTTGCTCACGCAATGCCTCGCGGGCTGCGACAGCTTGCTGTTCGGCTTCGGCACGGGCAGCGGCAACAATCTTGTTGCCTTCTTCTGTCGCGCGCGCCTTGGCTTCTTCAATGATGGCCTGGGCGCGGCGATCGGCGTCCGCAAGCCGCGATGCTGTCTCGTTGCGTGTCTGGGCCAGTTCTTGCTCTACGCGCTTGTTAGCAGCGCTGAGCTCAGACTTAGCCTTGTCAGCAGCAGCGAGGCCATCGGCGATTTTCTGGGCTCGCTCGTCCAACGCCTTCGCGATCGGGGGCCACACGAACTTCATCGTGAACAGCACCAGGATCAAGAAAACGATGCACTGAACGAACAGGGTCGCGTTGATACTCACGGCAACACCTTTCTTTCTAGGGCGTTGATCGGAGCTTAGGCCAGGACGAAGGGGTTGGCGAAAGCGAACAGCAGAGCGATAGCAACACCGATCAGGAAAGCAGCGTCGATCAGACCAGCCAAGATGAACATCTTGGTTTGCAGTTCGTTGATCAGCTCAGGCTGACGAGCCGAGGATTCCAGGAACTTACCGCCCATCAGCGCGATACCGATCGAAGCGCCGATAGCGCCCAGACCAACGATCAGACCACAAGCCAGAGCGACGAGACCGAGAATGTTTTCCATGATGACTCCTAGAGATTAAGGGAAAGTTGAAGTGAAAGGGAAAGGTCAGTGGGCTTCATGCGCCTGGCCGAGGTAAATCAGCGTCAGCATCATGAAAATGAAGGCCTGCAGGGTGATGATCAAGATGTGGAAGATCGCCCAGATAGAGCCCGCAATGATGTGCCCCACGGGGAGCAACACACCAGAGAGCGACATGGCAGCCGCACCGCCCATCAGGGCAATCAGGCAGAACACCAACTCACCAGCGTACATATTGCCGAACAGTCGCATACCGTGCGAAACCGTCTTGGCAACATATTCAATGATCTGCATCAGCAGATTGACTACACCCAGGATCAGGGCGAAGACAGGATTCTTAGAAGTACCAAAAGGAGCAGTCACCAGTTCGTGTGCCCAGCCACCTGCGCCCTTGATCTTGACGCTGTAGTAGAAGCACAGCAGCAGCACACCAACCGACAGACCCAAAGTGGTCGACAAGTCAGCAGTAGGCACAACACGCAGATAGGCATGAGGATCACCCTGGACGCCTTGCCACAGCACGGGCAGCAAGTCCACGGGCAGCAAGTCCATGGCGTTCATCAAGAAGATCCAGACAAACACGGTCAAAGCCAGAGGCGCGATGAACTTGCGCGATTCGTTGCTGTGAATATTGGCCTTGGCTTGGTTGTCCACCATTTCCACCAAGATTTCTACGGCAGCCTGGAAGCGGCCGGGTACACCGGATGTTGCCTTGCGGGCACCCAACCACAGCAAGAACAGACCCAGAACGCCGCAGATCACACTGACCACGACCGAGTCGATGTTCACCACCGAGAAATCGATGATGGAGTTCTGCTTGATATTTTGCAGGTGCTGCAAGTGGTGAACAATGTATTCACTTGCGGTTGGAGCGTGCGCGTCGGCTGCCATCGGTGAACTCTTCTCTCAATATCAATCGGTTTTTCGGACACTGGCTCGACCTGTAATCAGAACGAGCCAGTACGTTTTCATCGTTACCACCATTCCTGCCAGCAACGCCAGCCAGTGCAGGTTTGGCACCAAGCGAGGAGCGGCCGCCAACATGGCAATGCACAGCACCAGCTTGACAAACTCCCAGGCGAACAGCCTTGCGATCGCGCCCGATGCCTGCGCTGTGCTGCCGCTGTTGCGCGCCACTCCCCGGGCGAACAATGCTGCAGGCACCACGATGGCCAACGCACCATAGGCGGCTGACCAAGCGGCTGCACGACCCGCAATCCACCAAGCCAACAGCGCAACCGCAGCGCCCATCAGGGTTTGCAGCACCAAAATGCGCCACATGGACATCTTGGGCTGGCGCTTGCGCCACGCTTCAGCCTCTTCAGGCGTCAGGGGCTTGATTTGCGACTCTTCGTCCTCAAATTCCAGTTCAGGGGCTTGATGTTTCATGTGTTCAGCGAGCCAAAACTCAAACCGGAATTTTTACAAAGCCTCTGATTATACGTAGAAACCCCTTTTCAACCGAAGATCTTATGGCTTTGGCAAAGGGTTTTTACGGACAATCCCATGCTGTCTGTCTCTAGACACCAACACGGTCCAAGGCATTTTTCTGCCGGGCAGACCTCCTCAGCGTGATCCTTCCACCTGCAGCGCCGGCCTTCGGACCGAAGCTGTAACGATAGCGCACAATGCGCCTGAAACCAAGCAAAGTCCTTTGACTTCAACCCCATCACAGCCATGAACGACACCGCATCTCCCGAACCCCGCAAGGACTCGCTGATCGAGTACCCCAGCCTGTTTCCTGTCAAGGTGATGGGTCTGCACACTGACGACCTGGTACACCAGATCACAACTGTAGCCAAGCAGTTTGACCCTTTCTTTGACGCCTCTACCGTGGAACTGCGCCCCAGCAGCAGCGGCAAATATCTGGGTGTGACCATCACCGTGACAGCGACCAGCCGCGAGCAGTTGGATGACCTTTACCGCGCGCTGACCAGCCACCCCATGGTCAAAGTGGTGCTCTGATTACGAACTGCTGCTACTGCCATGGACGCACGTCTGATCGGCCGCGTGGACTACGCCGCATGCAATGCGGCCATGCAGGCCTTCACCGCCAACCGCGATGCTGCTACTAGCGATGCGTTGTGGCTGGTCGAACACAACCCCACCTTCACCCAGGGCCTTGCGGGCAAGGCGGAGCATCTGCTCGTGCCCGGCAATATTCCCGTGGTCTCCACCAACCGTGGTGGACAGGTGACCTACCATGGGCCCGGTCAGGTCGTGGCCTACCCGCTGCTGGATCTGCAGCGCCTGGGCTACTTCGTCAAAGAGTATGTGTACCGGCTGGAAGAAGCCGTCATCCGCACACTGGCCTATTACGGCGTGACAGGCCATCGCGTAGCGGGTGCGCCCGGCATCTATGTGCGCCTCGATGACCCGCGCAGCCATGCCATGCTGGAGCAACGCCCTCAGCGCCGCGAGCCTGGCAGCGCCGCACCTGAACCTGACTTTGCAGGCCTGGGCAAAATTGCAGCCTTGGGCATCAAGGTCAGCCGCCACTGCACCTATCATGGCGTGGCACTGAACGTGGACATGGACCTAGAGCCCTATCAGCGCATCAATCCATGCGGGTACGCCGGCATGGCCACCGTCGATCTTTCTACAATCGGCGTTCAGACAACCTGGAGCGAGGCCGCGCAAGTGTTCGGCCACGAGCTGATCGCCCGCCTGGCTCCCTGAGACTATCTACCATGAGCAGCAACGAAGTCGTGCGCGAAGCGCAGTCCGCCGAGAACTACAACCCGCTGGCCAAGCAGAAGGCCGCCGCCAAGCTCTCCCGCATTCCCGTCAAGGTCGAACAGGCGCCCGTGCTGAAAAAGCCCGAGTGGATCCGCGTCAAAGCAGGCAGCCCCACGACACGTTTTTACGAGATCAAGGACATTCTGCGCGAGCAAAAGCTGCACACCGTCTGCGAAGAGGCTTCCTGCCCCAACATCGGTGAATGCTTTGGCAAGGGCACAGCCACCTTCATGATCATGGGTGACAAGTGCACACGCCGCTGCCCCTTCTGCGACGTGGGCCACGGCCGCCCCGATCCGCTGGATGTGGACGAGCCCCGCAAGCTGGCCGAGACCATTGCCCGCCTGCGTCTGAAGTATGTGGTGATCACCAGCGTGGACCGCGACGACCTGCGCGACGGCGGCTCTGGCCACTTTGTGGAGTGCATCAAGCAGACACGCGCCCTGTCGCCCGAGACGCAGATTGAAATTCTGGTGCCCGACTTCCGTGGCCGTGACGACCGTGCGCTGGAAATCCTCAAGGCAGCACCTCCCGATGTGATGAACCACAACCTGGAGACCATTCCACGCCTGTACAAGGAAGCTCGCCCCGGCTCGGACTACCAGTTCTCGCTGAACCTGCTCAAGAAGTTCAAGGCGCTGCACCCTGATGTGCCCACCAAGAGCGGCCTGATGGTGGGCCTGGGCGAGACGGACGAAGAAATTCTGGAAGTCATGCGCGACATGCGCGCCCACAACATCGACATGCTGACCATTGGCCAGTACCTGGCGCCCACCAACAGCCACCTGCCTGTGCGCCGCTATGTGCACCCCGACACGTTCAAGATGTTCGAGCAAGAGGCCTACAAGATGGGCTTTACGCACGCAGCCGTAGGCGCCATGGTGCGCTCCAGCTACCACGCCGATCAGCAAGCCCACGCGGCTGGCGTGTAAGCACCCAGCAGGCACCCACAAAAAAAGCAGCTTGAAGCTGCTTTTTTTTATAGCTATTAGCGCTTGAAAATCAAGCAATTGCAAGCTATTTATATTTAAAAAGCTTGCAGCACAAGCGCTGAAAGCTTCTATTTTGAGAGCGATATTTCATCGAAAAAAATGCGTGGCTAACCGGGCAGTCCGCTGGCTGGCAAAAACGACTGCAGGCTTTACAGGCCTGTTCGTCGCCCCACGATGAAACCAGAACCACTGCAGTCCCTTGGAGCACCCCACCAGAGCAGCATCTCAGGACTCAGTGCTGTGGATACTAACACTGATTGAGAATTATTCGCAAATAAATTTGCGTAACAAAGTGTCCTCAGGCCACGGCTTCCAGCATGGTCGCGGGCTCTTCCGCTCCCAGCACCTGCTGCGCCCAGGGCTGCAGGCGTTGGGCATCGGCGCGCAGCACTTCCTGCTTGACGCTCAGAATCTGCGCGGGGTGCATGGAGAAGCTGCGCAGCCCCAGGCCCAGCAGCAGGCGCGTCATGCTGGTGTCGCCCGCCATTTCGCCGCAGACACAAACCTGCTTACCCATTTCATTGGCGGTGCGAATGACCTGCGCCACCAGCTCCAGCACGGCAGGGTGCAGCGGGTCATACAGATGGGCCACGGCTTCATCGGCACGGTCAATGGCCAGCGTGTACTGAATCAGATCGTTGGTGCCAATGGAGACAAAGTCAAAGTGCTTGAGCAGGCTGCGCACCATGAGCGCTGCGGCAGGCACCTCAATCATGGCGCCCAGCTGCACTTCACCGCAGGCAACACCACGCGCCTGCAGCTCTGCCTTGGCCTGCCTGACCTGCGCCAGGATGCTGTGCGCCTCATGCTGGTGCGAGACCATGGGAAACAGCAGCTGCACCTTGCCAAAAGCTGCCGCCCGCAAAATGGCACGCAGCTGGGTGCGGAACATGGCAGGCTCCGCCAAGCTCCAGCGAATGGCACGCAGGCCCAGCGCGGGGTTGAGTGAGGTTTCCTTGCTGCCTTTTTGCAGGGGTTTGTCTGCCCCCACGTCAATGGTGCGAATGGTCACAGGCAGGCCCTGCATGCCTTCGACAGCCGTCTTATAGGCTTCAAACTGCTCGTCTTCACCGGGCAGCTTGCCTTCGCGCCCCATGAAGAGGAATTCGCTGCGAAACAGGCCGATACCCGCTGCCCCGGCACGCAGGGCCACAGCCGCATCATCCGGCTGCTCGATATTGGCCAGCAGTTCGATGTGCTGCCCATCCAGCGTGACCGCCGGTGTATGGCGCAGGCGCGCCAGGCGCTCACGCTCGAGCAGGTCCTGGCGCTGGCGAAAGCGGTACTGCTCCAGAATGACGGGGGAAGGGTCTACCAGCACGATACCGAGATTGCCATCAATGATGACCCAGTCGTCCTGGCGGATCAGCTGGCTGGCTGCACGCGCGCCCACCACGGCGGGAATGTCCATGCTGCGTGCCACGATGGCGGTGTGGCTGGTCTTGCCACCTACGGCCGTCACAAAACCCGCAAACACGCTGCGCCGGAACTGCAGCATGTCAGCCGGTGACAAATCCTGCGCCACCAGCACCAGCGGTGCCTCGGTCATGCCATCGAGTGCCGGCTGCTGGGCCACTTTTTCGGCCAGCACGCTAGGCGCCAGCTCACTGGGCGCCATGCCGCGCATGTAGCGCAGAATGCGGTCGGCCACCTGCTCCAGATCGGCCTTGCGTTCGCGCAGATAGGGGTCTTCCATCTCATCGAACTGGCGCGAGATCTGCTCGAGCTGCGTCATCAGCGCCCATTCGGCGTTGTAGAACCGCTCGGAAATCCAGTGCCGCACGCCAGATGCCAGCACCTCGTCCTGCAACAGCATGAGGTGCACTTCCAGCAAGGCTGCAAGCTCGCCCGGCGCATCGGCGGGCAGATCGCTCACCAGGCGCTGCAGCTCATCGACCACCGCATTGCGCGCATGGCGCGCACGGGCGATTTCTGCCTCCACCTGAGATGCTTCGATAAAGTAGTGTGGTACTTCAACGCGGCTGGAAGCCACGACCACAGCGCGCCCGATCGCAATACCGCGCGAAACCGCCAACCCGTGGATGGCAAATGTCATGTCCTAGTCCTTCTTGACTGCGCGCAGTCTGCACAAAGCTAGGTGTCGGACCGCCCCAAACAAACTGCTCAGCAATTGTTACTGGTCTTCACCAAACTTGTCGTTGATCAATGCCACCAGCGCATCCAGCGCTTCCTGCTCCTGAGGCCCATCGGTTTCCAGCACCACCACCGAGCCCATGCCAGCAGCCAGCATCATGACGCCCATGATGCTCTTGGCATTGATGCGGCGATCGCCCTTGCTCATCCATACATCGCAGGGGAAGCTCGCAGCCAGCTTGGTCAGCTTGGCGGAGGCACGCGCATGCAAGCCCAGTTTGTTGCTGATAGTGATCTCGGTCTTGACCATGTTAATTCTGAGAAGTTGATTGGTTCGGTGCAGCACCGCCGGTCTGCAGCATGCCCTGCTGGCCGCCCGTCAACGCGCGCTGCGCCTGCTGTGCCAGCGGTTCATGGCGGTAGCAGATGGCGCGCAGCAGCATGGGCAGGTTCACACCCACCAGCAGACAGGCCGCCGTGCCTTCCACCAGCCGGTGTGCCACATTGCTGGGGGTGGCGCCCAGCACATCCGCCAGCACCAGGGTACGTTCGGCTCCGCTTTGCGCCAGCAGCGCACGGGCCGTGGCCAGCGTGGTTTCCGGGGCTTCATCGGGGGGAACGTCCAGCACGCTGATATCGCTCACACAGTCAGCAAACACATGGACGGCGCAGTCCCGCAGCGCTTGTGCCAGCGGTGCGTGGGCGATTAGCAGAATGTGATTTGCGGTGCCAGACATAAGCATTCCTCTCTATTATGACGCCAGCGCCCGCGCGCCCTGCCGGGCATCACCGCATGCTGCGCGTCAGACATGACGCAGGCACTGTGCCCTATTTCAGCACGATGCTGTCAAAAAACGTCTGGGCATTGCCGTGGTAGGCCTTGGGCGCGTAGACCACGGCGTGGAAGATGCGTGCCTTGTCGCCCTCCTGCCGCGCAAACCAGACGCCGTGCGTTGTCACCGTCCAGCCCGCACGGCCTACGCCCTCAACCGATGCCAGGATGGAGCGCGGCAAATCCATGGCCCCTGCTGGCACAAAAGGTGCACCGCTTTTCTTGCCCTCGCCGTCCACCGCCTTGAACTGCGTGAGCGTGGCGGCCTGCCAGAAGGCCAGCGCTTCATCCGCGCGCTCGGGGTCATCCAGCAGCCAGTGCGAGATGGCAAAGGTCGAGTCCACCGCATCACAGCCCGCCATGCTGACCGGCACGCTGCCAATGTCCATGCCAAAGTCCACCGGCGTACGGGCGAACTGCGGGTCACAGGGGAACTGCATCTCCAGCCCCGCCTCATCGAGTGACAGGGGCTGCCACGCCAGTTCTGGCTCGGGATTGCTGCAGGCGCTCACGAGCAGCATCGTGCAGGCGGCGGCCAGGTATCGCATCAAGGTCTGGAGCTGGGTCATGTCTGCATTATCGGCAGCCGCTCCACGGACCTAAGCACAAACAGCATCCCCATAGACCCGCACTTTGCCCGACTTTGCCCCCGCCGCACCGGGCAGCACGGCACAATAGAACGCTATGGCAATCAAACACATCGTGGCAGGCGTAGCGCTTGCAGCTTTTGCGGGTCTGGGTGCTTACGTCTATTTTGGCGAAGGGGCGCAGCAGGCCCCGCAGACCCAGTTTGTACTGCTGGACGGCTCCAGCAAGACCACGCAAGACCTGCGCGGCAAGATCACGCTGGTGAATTTCTGGGCCACCAGCTGCACCACCTGTGTGGCAGAGATGCCCGAGATCGTTGCCACCTACAACAAGTACAAGGACCAGGGCTACGACACCCTGGCCGTGGCCATGAGCTACGACCCGCCCAGCTATGTGCTGAACTTTGCCCAGTCGCGCCAGCTGCCGTTTCAGGTGGCCATCGACAACACCGGCGCTGTGGCCAAGGCCTGGGGCGATGTCAAGCTCACGCCCACCACCTACATCGTCAACAAGCGGGGCGAGATTGTGAAAACCTATATCGGCCAGCCCGACTTTGCGGAGCTGCACCAGCTGATTGAAAAGCTGCTGGCAGAGGCCTGACCCGCCAAGAATCAAAAAAGAGAGCTGCCAGCGCTTGATATTTCAAGGTTTCAACATTTTTTGATGCTGAAACCTAGTAAATACAAGCGCTGGCAGCTCTACTTTTTATGCAAAGCGCTTTTCAGCGCAGCCCATCAACGGTTGCGGAAGGCGTCGTGGCAAGCCTTGCAAGTCTGTGCTGCAGGGCCAAATGCGGCCTTCAACTGGGCCAGATCGCCTGTCTTGGCGGCAGCGGCCAGCTTGCCCATTTCGGTTTCGTAGTTCTTGGCCGCTTCGTCAAACTTGGCCTTTTCCTTCCAGATCTCAGCCTTGGCCTTGCCACCTTCTGTGCCCGCGCCAAAAGCCTGCCAGGGCAGTGCCGCCAGCGTCTCCAGCACCTGCGCATTCTGCTTGGCCAGTTCCGCATCAAACGGCGCGCGGCCATTGGCCATGGCACCCAGGGTGCCAAAGTGCTGGCTGGTCACAAAAAACACATTCTGGCGGTACTTGATGGCATCTTCGGCCTTGGCAAACTTCAGCGTATCGGCCGAAGCAGCCATGCTCACCACCGCTGCAGACACTGCCAGCACGGCAGCAGAGAGGGACTTCAATCGCATGGGGTCACTTCCTTTCTTGCTATAAAACACACAACAATATGCAGGTGCAGCGGGAAGTATCGCCGCGAGCGCAAGGTTTCCCCAAACGGAATCCCCATGCTTTGATACACCACAGCGACGCACTCCCACCAGCCACCTATATTTCACGCATGCGCACATCCAACACCACCCGCCTTCGCATCTGGGATCTGCCCACCCGTCTGTTTCACTGGCTGCTGGTTGCCAGCATCATTGCGCTGGTTGTCACCGCCAAAATCGGCGGCAATGCCATGGAGTGGCACCTGCGACTGGGCCATGCAGTGCTGGGCTTGCTGCTGTTTCGCGTACTCTGGGGCTTTGCAGGCGGCCACTGGTCGCGCTTTACCACCTTCATCCCTGGCCCGGCCCGGCTGCTGCGCTATCTGAAGGGGCAAGGCACTGCGGCGGACAAAGCCGGGCACAACCCGCTGGGTGCCCTCTCCGTCATCGCCATGCTGCTGGTCATTGGCATCCAGGTGGGCACGGGCCTGATCAGCGACGATGAAATTGCCTTTGCCGGCTCACTGGTGCGCTATGTCTCGGGCGACACCATTGCCTGGGCTACCACCTGGCACAAGACCTGGGGCCAGTGGCTGCTGTACACCGTCATCGGTCTGCACCTGGCGGCTATTGCCTGGTACAGCCTGATTGGCAAAGAAAAGCTGGTGCCTGCCATGCTGCATGGCGACAAAACCGGCCTGCCCGTTGACCTGCCCCCCAGCCACGACGGCTGGCGCGCCGTGGTGCCGGCCCTACTGTTTGCGGCAGCCTGCGCCGTCATGGCCTATTGGGTCTGGACACGTGCCACATCGTTTTAACCCTATGCCCTTGCTGCGCGCATGGGGCTACACTGGCAGCTCGTCTGTTTCCAACCCAACACACGCGCTTTGACTGTAGAACAGCCCTGTGTGGCGATCCACATCGCCACCTCCGCCGAAGACATCCAGCACACCGCCCAACTGTTTCGCGAATACGCCGACAGCCTGGGCCTGGACCTGTCCTTTCAGAACTTTGATGCCGAAGTCGACCAGCTACCCGGTGACTACGCGCCCCCACGCGGCACGCTACTGCTGGCCTATGTAGACGGCACGCCCGCAGGCTGCTGCGCGCTGCGGCCCCTGGATGATGCAGACATTCCCAACGCCGCAGAAATGAAGCGCCTGTATGTACGCAAAGCCTTTCGCGGCTTTGGCCTGGGCCGCCAGCTGGCCGAAGCCACGCTGGACGCTGCCCGGCAAGGCGGCTACAGCTGCGTGCTGCTGGACACCCTGGACGACATGGAGGCCGCGCGCAACCTCTATACCGACCTGGGCTTTGAAGAGACCGAGCCCTACTACTTCAACCCCATTGCCGGGGCGCACTATCTCAAGGCAGAGATTGACTGAGTGCGTGAAGTGACAGCGGCAACCTCACACGCAACAAGTTGTAATTTTTTGCAGCGCGCATTTAAGACCTGTTCTCATCAGGTCGCCTAAGAACAGCAAGAGCGCCACGGTGGCGTTCGGTTTGTTATCAAAAACACTGTTTTTAGGAGCTTCTCACCATGTTGAGCTTGCACACCAACGCCGCTTCGTTGAGCACACAAAATTCTCTGGGTTCGACCAACAAGGCCCTGTCTACTTCTATGACCCGCCTGGGTACAGGTTTCCGTGTGAACTCGGCGATGGATGATGCTGCTGGCCTGCAGATTGCAACCCGTCTGAATGCCCAGACATCGGGCATGAAAGTCGCGCAAAAGAATACTCAAAACGGTATCTCCATGTTGCAAACCGCAGAAGGTGCGTTGAGCGAAATCGGCAACATGCTGATTCGCATGAAAGACTTGGCCACCACATGGAACAAGTCATAGACAACCTTGGCTTTCGGACACCAATGCTTGACCTCTGCGTCGAACGCCGTATTCATGTCCATGGCGACAGCTTGGAGACGCTGGCAGCCCTGTTTGCCCAAGGCTTCAAAGAAGGGGCGCAAGCTCTTGCGGCTGCGTCCCGGCGCTATGTAGAGCACTCTGCGCGTATCGGCATCCAAGATCACGCTGGCGTAGCGATGCCCCTTGAACATTGCAAACTCATCCATGACCAGACGCT
>ERZ1034984.1102-NODE-1102-length-27363-cov-5.346199_pt1 | contig 27363 bp, 49 predicted proteins | sample MGYA00520589_ERZ1034984 | MGnify/ENA primary metagenome ERZ1034984 (study PRJEB33766, sample SAMN09781790) | gut metagenome | biome: gut microbiome | host: Homo sapiens | place: Madagascar | study: EMG produced TPA metagenomics assembly of the PRJNA485056 data... | reverse complement strand
AGGCCGGAGCGCCCTGGCTGCTCCCGGCGGATCAATTTGCGGTGCAGGAGGTCCGGCCACTGACGCTGTCCGACCTGGCGCTCGCGGACTTTGTCAAGCTGGACAAGCAGACCGTGGCCACCATCCTGGGACTGCCGCCCTTTGTCCTCGGCGTCGGGGACTTTAAGCGGGACGCCTGGAACAGCTTTATCTCGACCCGCATCATGCCGCTGGCCCAGCAAATCCAGCAGGTGCTCACAAAGGACCTCCTGTACAGTCCGGATCTGTATTTTAGATTTAACGCCCGGAGCCTGTACAACTACGACCTCCAGGAGCTGGCCAACATCGCGGACGAGCAATACATCCGCGGCATCATGACCGGAAACGAGGTCCGGGCCTGGCTCGGACTGCCGCCAAAGGACGGCCTCGACGAGCTGGTGATCCTGGAGAACTATCTCCCCATCGACAGGCTGGGGGACCAAAAAAAGCTTTACAACCCGGGAGGTGAGACAAGTGACAAATCGGACGATGCGGATGCGTGACATGCGCGTCCGCGAGGAGGACGGAACCCGGCGGCTCGAGGGCTATTTTGCGGTATTTGACCAGCCCTATGAGGTGTGCCCGGGCTGGGTGGAGACCATCGCGCCGGGGGCCTTTGGCAGGGCGCTGGGCTCCGGGGAAGACACCAAGGTGCTTTGGAACCACGACACAAACATCGTGCTTGGCAGCACCGCCAACAAGACCGCGGACCTCCGGGAGGACGAGCGGGGCCTCCGGGGTGGCGTGGAGATCAACGACCAGGACCAGGACGCCAAGAACGCCTACGCGCGGGTGGACCGCGGCGACGTGGACGGCTGCTCCTTTGGCTTTGACATCTCCCGCATGGAGGAGAGCTGGGACGAGGATGGGACATACCGGACGAGGATCCTTGAGGTGTATCCCCTCTACGAGGTGAGCCCGTGCACGTTTCCGGCTTATCAACAGACCAGCATTTCGGCGAGAGCCGCTGAGGAGCTGGCCGCGGCCCGCGAGAAGCTCGACCGGGCCAAACGAGACAAAGTAAACCAGCGCCGCGCCGAGCTTATCGCGCGGCTGAAAGGAGAACACCATGGCACTTAGAGCAATCATGCTCCGCCGGCAGATCGAAGCGAAGCGGGGCCAGCTCGAACAGCTGCGGGAGAAGGACGCCGCGTTTGCGGAGCGCCGGACGGCGCTGGAGACCGCAGTCAACGAGGCGGAGACCGACGAGCAGTTCGAGGCGGTCCGTGCGGAGATCGAGACGCTGGAGGGAGAAGAGACCGCGCACGGCGGCGAGGTGACGCGCCTGAGCGGCGAAATCCAGGAGCTGGAGGAACAGCTCGCCGAAGCCGAACGCGGCAGACAGGTGCCCCAGGCACCGGAAGGAGAAAGGAGAACCAACACCATGAGCTTTGATATCCGCGCGCTCCCCATGAGCCGCCGGGCCTTTGACGCCTTGCCGATGGAGCAGCGCACCGCGATCCTGGCCCAGGAGGACGTCAAGACGTTCCTCGGCCAGCTCCGCAGCATGAGAGGCCAGAGCCGGGCACTTACCGGCGGCGAGCTGACGATCCCCGTCGTCATGCTGGACCTCATCGCGGAGAACATGTACCGCTACAGCAAGCTGCTCAACCGGGTCCGCGTCCGCAACGTCAACGGCGAGGCCCGACAGACCATCGCGGGCACCGTGCCGGAGGCCGTGTGGACCGAGATGTGCGGCGCGATCAACGAGCTGACCTTTGGCTTTAACCAGATCACGCTCGACGGATACAAGGTGGCCGGTTACATCGCGGTATGCAACGCCCTCCTTGAGGACAACGACGTCAACCTCGCCTCCTGGATCGTGGAGATGATCTCCGAGTCCATCGGTCTGGCCATCGACAAGGCGATCCTATACGGCAAGGGCGCGGCAAGCAAAATGCCCCTCGGCATCGTCACCCGCCTGGCACAGAGCAGCAAGCCGGCGGATTACCCCGCCAACGCCCCCACCTGGACGGACCTGCACACCAGCAACATCGTCAAGGTGGACAGCACCAAGACCGGCGCGGAGTTCTGGGCAGCCCTCATGATCGCAGCCGGCAACACGTTCACCAGATACAGCCGCGGCGAGCAGTTCTGGGCGATGAACTCGAAGACCTACGCGCTGCTGCGCTCCAAGGTCATCACCTTCACGGCCTCGGGCGACATCGTCTCCAACGTCTTCGGAACCCTGCCGATCATCAACGGCCCCATCGACGTGCTGGAGTTTATCCCGGACGGCGACATCATCGGCGGCTACGGAGACCTGTACCTCTTCGCGGAGCGCTCCGGCATGGTCATCGAGTCCAGCCGCGAGGTGCAGTTTATCCAGGATAACACCGTCTTCCGCGGCAAGCAGCGCTGCGACGGCGCGCCCATCATCCCCGGCGCGTTCGTGGCGATGAACATCAACGGCAACAGCGTCACCACGGCGATGGACTTTCCGGCGGACACCGCCAACGACGCGGACCTCCAGAGCCTCACCGGACTGACCCTCTCCCCTGCCTTTGATGCGGGAACCCTGAGCTATACCGCCACCGCGCCCACCAGCGCGGCGCCCATCGAGGCGACCCCGGCCAACGCCGACGCACAGATCGGCATCACCTACAACGGCAAAAACCTCAACAACGGCGCCACTCCGACCTACGCAACCGGCAGTCTGCCGATGGTGGTAACCGTCAAAAACGGCAACGCTGTCAAGGTGTACACGATCACCGTCACCAAGTCCTGATGACGGCCGCGGACATCCGGACCCTGGTAAAGCTCAACCTGTCGCTCACGTCCGCGGCTTATGACACCTACCTCAACAGCCTGATCGAGACGGCAAAGGCGGCCATCCAGCGCGAGGGCATCGCGCTGGATGACACGCCGGAGAGCGTCAACCTGATCGTGATGTATGCGGCGTACCTGTTCCGCAAGCGCGCCAAAGACAACCCGATCATGCCGCGGATGCTCCGCTACGCGCTCAACCAGATGCTGTTTGCACAAAAGGCAGGTGGCACATGATGACGCTGGACACCGGCACGCTCTGGCTTTGCACCGTGGCCAACACGGCGGAGCCGGGCGAAATGCCGCGGGAGCAGGCCACACGGACCACGGAGCACTTTTTCGGCGACCGAGCTGTCGGCTATGGCCGACAGTACGCTGCAAAGGGCGTCAATGAGCAGGTGGACCGGCTCGTCCGCATCTGGTGGGAGCCGGGCGCCCGCATCGGCATGGTGGCCGAAATCGACGGGGAGCAATACCGGATCGACAACGTGCAGCACCTGTTAGACGATGACGGTTTGCAGGTGACGGACCTGACGCTGAGGAGGCTGAACACGCTCTATGATATCACAGACAAGACTTAAGGCGCTGGGGGCCATGTTTGCGGACGTCTGCAAGGCCTACCACTACCGGCGGCCGAAGATGGAGCCCCCTTATCTCATCTGGGCAGAGGACGGCGCAGACAACTGGGGCGCCGATCTCACCGTCAAGGAGCAGCGTTTTACAGGCGTTGCGGACTACTACACCAAGGACGAGTACGACGCGACCATCGACGCCATCCAGGCCGAGGCGACAGCCTCCGGCATCTGGCTGGCTCTGGACAGCGTGCAGTACGAGGAGGAGACAAACCTCATCCACTACAGCTGGAGGTGGGTGTTGTAATGGCAACATTACGCATGCAGGGCCTCAAGGAGTACGAGGAGATGCTCAGCAAGCTGGACAAGGACACTGTCCCCATGATCGGCCGGGCGCTCTATGAGGGCGGCAGGATTGTCGCGGATGAATTCCACCGCGAAGTGGAGGCGCTGCCCGTCGTGCCGCCGAACGCCCAGGGCACAGAGGAGCGCAAGCTGGCGGGCATCACCTCGGAGCAAAAGCGCGGCCTGCTCCAGGGGCTCGGTATCGCCAAGATGCGGAGCCGGGACGGCGTGCATGACATCAAGATCGGCTTTGACGGATACAACAGCGTGCATACCAAAAAACACCCCGGAGGCCAGCCCAACGCCATGATCGCGCGGTCGATCAACACGGGGTCCAGCTTCCGCGCGGCCACCCATTTTGCGGACCGCGCGGCCCGGAACGCCAGGGCGCGCGCAGAGAAAGCAATGCAGATCCAATTCGACAAGGACCTTGAGAAAATCTACAGCATCAAACACCCATAAACCAAGTCTAAACATCAAGGAGGGCTGATTTTATATGGCAAACGGAAGAGTCTGCACCGGTTACAGCCACCCCATGGCGGCAAGCTACGCCGCATCGGCCGGCACGGTGACCTACACAGACCCCTTTATCATCGCCCGCGGCGTCAAAGTGGATATCTCGCTGACCACGTCGAGCGGTACATCCTTTTACGCCGACAACTCGGCACAGGAGACCTCCCCCGGCAAATTTGTCTCGGGCACCGTGACGCTCACCAACGACGACCCCCTCCCCGGCATCGCCAAGAAGATCTATGGCCTGCCCGAGGAGAAGACACTGACAATGACCGGCTCCACGACGGTGAAATACCAGGGCTACGGCGAGCAGGCAAGCTACCCGTACCTCGGCGTTGGCTTTATCGTCCGATTCCAGCAGGACGGCGTGGAGAGCTTCGTCCCGGTCGTCCTGACAAAGGTGCGGTTCTCCGCGCCGAACACGAGCCGGGAGACACAGGGCGAGGAGATGAGCTACCAGACCACGACGCTCACCGGCACCATGGCCCTGGACGACGGCGCAGACAAAAACTGGAAATTTGTCTTTGACGAGCAGACCACCGAGGCAGCCGCTGTGGCCGTCCTGGAGAAGTTCCTCGGCAAGGCGTCCTAAATCGGCGGGAGGAAGAAACATGGAATACGCGCTCACTGTGCTCGCCATGGCGAAAATCACGGACATTCTCGGCGGCGAGTTTGACATGGGAAAGCTCAACGACGGGAACACCGAGGAGCGGACCGTCCGCCGGGCCGAGATCATGGCTGCCCTCTCTGCCGGAGCCGCCGCAAAGACGCGGGCGGAGACCGGCGAGGACGCCCGGGGCCAGTCTGTGGACCACTACCTGAGCCTCGACGCCGCCACATTTTCGGACGAGTTTTCCACGGCCATGAAGGCCGTGGGGGAAGGGCTCAAACGCAGGGTAAAAGCAAAAAAGCAGTAAGCGCCCCGCCATAAAGCTGAATCATACCTGGCTGGTGTTTTACGGCCACCAGATGGGCATGAGCAGGCAGGAGATCAACGGCACCATATACGGGCAGATGCTGGACTTGATCTCCTGCCTTGCCATTTATGGCGGGGCGGAGCCAGAACCGGAGGAAAAGAGCATGGGACCGCTCGAATGGATGGGGGTGCAGTAAGTGGCGATCAACATCGGGCCAAAGATCAAGGTGGACGGCGAGGCCGAATACCGCCGGGCGATGCGGGATATCATCGCGCAGACCAAGGCCCTGGACAGCGAGATGAGGCTGCTTACCAGCAGCTTTGACAAAAACACATCCAAAGAGGAAAAAAGCGCGAAGACGTCCGACGTCCTCACGAGAAAGATCACCGCGCAGGAGCAGGCCGTTGCAGAGCTGGAAAAGCAGCTTGCAAAGGCACAGCAGAGCTACGGAGCGGGCTCCTATGAGGTGCAGAGCTACCAGCAGCGCCTCAACGAGGCAAAGGCCGAGCTGAACGACACAAGAAACGCCCTTGAGAGAATGGGTGAAAGCGCAGATGACGTATCGGACGGAATGGACGACGCAGGAGGGTCAGCGCTGGACCTTGCGACGGTGTTCAAGGGCGGCTTGCTGGCGGACATCGCAAAAGAGGCGCTCGATGCGCTGCGGGAAGGGCTGAAAAAATTTGCAAAAGAATCCGTAGAGGCTGCCGCACAGGTGAAGGCGCTGAATTCCAGCTGGTCCCAGACCTTTGGGGGCCTGGAGGGAACGGCCAACGAGGCCATTGACCGCGTATCGCAGAGCACCGGAATCATGGCCGAACGGCTCAAGCAGGCCGGGATGCAGATCTACGCCTTTAACAAGGCATCCGGCGGCGACAGCGTCGAGGCTCTGGGCATGATGGAGCGGGCACTGGCCACGGCGGCGGACCTGGCCGCCTATTACGACAAGAGCGTCGAGGATACCACGGACAGCCTGCTCTCGTTTTTAAAGGGCAACTACGCCAACGACGCGGCCCTCGGCATCTCCTCCACGGAGTTTACCCGCAACGCCAAGGCGGCGGAAATGTTTGGCACCGAGTTTAAAAACCTCACAGAGGTGCAAAAGCAGAGCGTCCTCCTCCAGACGGTCGAGGACGCGGCAAAGCTGTCCGGGGCCATGGGCCAGGCTGCCCGCGAGGCGGACGCCTGGGAAAACGTCCAGGGCAACCTCAACGAGGCCTGGAAACAGTTTGAGGCAACCGTTGGAACGCCAATCCTCTCGCTACTCATTCCAATTCTAAAGGGTGCAACTATTGCCGTCGGGGCCCTCACGACGGCGCTCAGTCCGGACGAATATCAAAAGGCGGCGAGAAGTGCGTCGGCCTTTGCCGAAAGCGTGGGGCAGATTGAACCGGAGGCAAAGAAGACAAAAAAAGAGGCCTACGACCTGGCGGACGAAATTCTCGACCTGAGCGGAAAGGTAAAAGCTGGGACTCCGGCCTGGGATGACTTTAGATACAAGGTCCAGCGTCTGAACAATCAGTTTCCTGGGCTAAATCTTCAAATCGACGAGAACACGGGGGCTGTCAATCTGAGCGCCGAGGCAATCCGGGATTTCATCGCGGCAGCATCCGGATACGACGAGTACATCAAAAATCAAAACGCGATCAAGGAAATAGAACAAAAAAGATATGAGCTGGACAAACTGCTGAAAGAGGCCCAGGATGAGCTGAACACAAGCATGAAAGACGGCGCATCCATGTCCGGCCTCGCAGCGACAAACAGCGCATATGCCAACGCCGCAGACGGACAGCGCACAAAGACTGTTTACGAACTGGAAAAAGCAATCGGGGAGCTGGACACACAGGAGGCCGCCCTCAACGACCGCCAGACAGAGCTCGCCGAGAACGGCTACGCCGTAGAGGAGAGCGCCGACGCACAGGCGGGGGCCATCTCCGCGGTGAGCGAGGAGGCGACAAACTACATCGCCAAGCTTGCAGAGGTCGGAGAGCAGTATCAGGCGGCGTATGAGGATGCGCTCTCCAGCATCCAGGGCCAGCAGGACCTTTGGAAGGAGTTTAACGCCGAGTCCGAGATGACGGTCAACGAGATCGTCGCCAACTGGCAAAAGCAGGCGGAGTACTCGGACCAGTACGCGGCCAACATGACCGCAGCTCTCGCCCGCCCCATCGACGGGATGCGGGAGCTGGTGGCCTCAATCGACGACGGCAGCGCCGAGAGCGCCGCCATCCTGGAGACGCTGGCCAACGGCACCGAGGAGGACGCAAGGGCCATCATCAAGGCATTTGACCGCCGCAAGGACGCGCAGGAAAACATGGCGCGCACCATGCAGGGCGCAGAGGTCGCCCTCCAGGAGGAGACAAATAAGATCCTCCGCGACGCGGGCGAGTACGCCGACGAGATCGTCAATGTGCTCAAAAATCCGGACCAATACTCCGAGACGGTCCGGGAGAATATGGAGGCCTACAGGAACGGCCTGACGGCCATTGCGCCGGACGTCCTCAACTCGGCTCATAACCTCGCCCAGCAGGTCCGGCAGGCCCTCTCGGATATCCAAATCACGGTGAGCCCGAGTATGGCAATCAACGGCGGGCGGCTGGACATCAACGCCGCCAAAAATGGGCTAAATAATGCGTATAACAGGAGGTCGATGGTCTACAAATGATAAGCGAGATTGTATTCGACGGCCGCAGCTCCGCGGACCTCTGCCTCTTCGTCGAGCGCCCGCCGGACCCGACAGGCCCGGCGCGGAGAATCACAAAATATCAGATCCCAGGGCGGAGCGGGGACGGCGTCCTCGACCGCGGGGAACTGGACAACTACGACCAGGAGTATACTGTCTACCTGTCCGCCGATCCAGGCATGGTGCAGGAGTATGCGGCGCTGACCGCCGAGTGGCTGATGGGCCCGCGGGGCTATGTGCGGCTGGAGGACAGTTACACGCCGGACACCTACCGTCTGGCCATGTTCGCCGGGCCGCTGGAGGTAGCCAACACGCTGGGCTCCTTTGGCCGGGCGACGCTCAAGTTTGATTGTCTCCCCTACCGGCGGCTGAAAAGCGGGGACTATCCAGCGGACATCTCCGGCGGCGGATGGCTCGTCAATCCGACGCAGTTTGACGCCCTGCCGCTGATCGAGCTGACCATGAGCGGAGCGGGCACCCTGACCGTAAACGACACCACCATTGAGATCGTGGCCATGACAGGCAAAATCGCAATCGACTGCGAGACTATGGACGCCGCCGGGCCGGACGGGACCAACCTCAACAGCAAGCTCACGGCGGAGGTCTTCCCCGTCCTGGCGCCGGGCGGAAACCAGATCACATACACCGGCGGCGTGACGGACATCCGTATCACGCCGAGATGGAGGACAGTATGAGCGACCAGATCAAATACCCCCGCCTCTACGGAGCGGGCGAGATTGCCTTTGCGGACAACGGCCTCGGATTTCTCCCGGACGCGCTGAGCTGCATCGTCCGGGAGGAACGCAACGGGGAGTATTACCTCGAAATGACATACCGGGCGGACGGCCTCCATGCGGAGGACATCGCATCCCGGAGCATCATCCTCGCGCGGCCAAACCCCTACGACCAGCCGCAGCCGTTCCGGGTCCAGCAGATAGTCAAAACGTCGGAGCGGGAGATCGAGATTTACGCGCCGCATGTGAGCTATGACCTGTCCGGGACGCCCTGCGAGCCGTTCACGGCCGCCAATGCGCCGGCGGCCATGCAGCAGCTCAAGGCAAAGCAGATCACCGACACCCCATTTACGTTTGAGACGGACAAGCAGACCGTGGCCACCATGACCAACGCGGTCCCGACGTCCTGCCGGGCACTCCTGGGCGGCCATGAGGGCAGCGTGCTGGACACCTACGGCGGCGAGTGGGAGTTTGACCGATGGAGGGCCATTCTCCACGCGTCGCGGGGCGAGGACCGCGGCGCGGCGCTCCGGTACGGCAAAAACATCGCAACGCTGGAGCAGGAGCAAAACATCGAGTCGATGTATACTGCGGTCTATCCCTACTGGCTCGGCACGGACGGCGTCCTCGTGACGCTGCCGGAAAAGACCGTATCCGCCGGCGGAACATACTCCTTCAGCCGCGTCAAGGTCCAGGATTTTTCCGCCGACTTTGAGACGCCGCCGACCGAGGCCCAGCTCCGGGGCCGGTGCCAGACCTACATCGGGGCGAATAAGATCGGCGTCCCGGCGGTGACGCTGGACGTTACGCCGCAGGTGATATCCGGGGCCGACGTCATCAAGCTCTGCGACACCGTCCACATCTACTTTGCGGAGCTGGGCGTCAAGACCTCCGCGGAGGTCATCGCCGCCGAATACAACATCCTGACGGGCCAATATAACGAGCTTGAGATCGGGACGCCGCGCTACACCTTTGTGGACGCCGTCATCGACAGTCAAAACTACGTAGCGACCGCCCCGCGCACGGTGCAGGAGGCCGTCAACATCGCAACCGGCAAGATCGTCGGCAATGTCGGCGGCTACGTCGTCCTCAACTCCTCCAGCGGCGGAAAATACCCGGACGAGATACTCGTCATGGACGCCCCGCGCATCGAGGACGCCGTCAGCGTCTGGCGCTGGAACAAGTCCGGCCTCGGTCACAGCAGCAGCGGCTATAACGGCCCCTACACTCTGGCGGCTTTGGACGACGGCTCCTTTGTGGCCGACGTCATCAAATCCGGGACGCTGGCCTCGGCGGACGGGACGGTTAAATTTAACCTACAAAACGGCACGATCTCCGCGGAGGGGACCTTATCAAACGGCAAAACCGCAAAGGTGGAGATCGCCGGGCCGACCATCAAATTTTACATCGACGGCGTGCTCGGCGGATGGATCACAGACACCGGGGCGGGCATCGAGGTAAGCGGTCGAGACGGGAGCACGGCCTCCATCGGAGGCGCAGCCGGGACCGGTGTGGGAAATCTGAGCAGCGCAACGCGGGTCTACGGCTCCGAGGTGTGGATCGCGGGCAAAAAGGTCCAGTGGGTCCAGAGCACCGACTTTGGCGGCTATGTGCTGGTAAGCAAATAAGGAGGGATGCAATATGAGCATGCAGGCGGTCACACCGATCATCCTGCGCATGGACAGCCCAAACACCCTGCAAAGGGTATACGCAAAGCAAAACGACAAGCTCAGCCGGTATATTGTGGCCTCACTGGCCTGCGGGGCCGCAGCCTGGACACCGCCGGAGGGCATCGCCGGGGCCATCCGCTACAAAAAGCCGGACGGCACCGCCGGATTTTACGACACCGCCGAGGACGGCACGGACGCCATCACACTGAGCGGCGCGACGGTAAGCATGTACCTCGCAGAGCAGGTCCTCGCCGTGCCCGGCGAGGTGGCAATGGAGATCAATTTTTACACGGCGGACGGCGCGAAGCTCACGTCCTTTGGCTGGACGCTGATCGTCAAGCCCAGCGTGATTCCCGACTCGGCCATCCAGTCCACGGACTACTACAACACCCTGACGGCCCAGATCGCCAAGGCACTGGAGTACAAAAACGCCGCCGCCGCATCCGCAGCGGCCGCGGCGGCGAGCGCGGGAGAGGCGGCGGCGACGCTGGCCTCCGCCGTAAAATCCGTAAACGGGATCGCGCCAGACTCCACGGGCAACGTGGAGCTCACCGCTGAATACGAGATCGGGACCTCCGGGATCTGGACCTACTGCAAGCACGCAAACGGACTGTATGAGTGCTGGGGGAGCCAATCGTGCTCGGGCCTGACAAGCGCCGCGTGGGGCACGATGTTTGTGCTGGAGTGCGAGATACCGGACTACCCGATCACGTTTACGGATTATCCCGTCGTACTGCGTGACGTGATCCCAAACAATGCCGCGGGCTGCTGGCTGGCGGGATACGGAGCAGGATCAAAAACAAACTGCGGCCCCGTAGGATTGGTCCGGCCAACGAGCATGCAGATCAATGTAGCAGTAAAAATATACGCCCGCGGGCGCTGGAAATGAGAGAGGAGGATACCATGCTTGAGCTTATCGGCAGCGCCGAGCTGTGGCAATGGGACACCGGACGCCAAGTCGATTGCACCGGGCTCCAGGTCGGGGCAAAGGTACAATTTGCCTATGACAATAACCAGACGCTGACGACCGCCGTGAAAACTGCGGACGGGGCCAACGTGGCGGACGTGCCAAACCAACTGCTCCTCCGGTCCGGGGCGCTGATGGTATACGCCTACGTGACGGAGGCCGCCGGCGCGAGCTACACCAAATACGCGGCCCGGCTTAACGTGCAGGCCCGGCCAAAGCCGGACGATTACGTCTATACGCCGACCGAGGTGCAAAGCTGGCAGACGATCCGCGGCGAAATCGGCGACCTGGACGACCTGACAACGACAGCCAAAAACAACCTTGTCGCGGCCATCAACGAGGCAGCAGCATCCGGAGGCGGAGGCGGCGGCTCCGTCACAAAGGACAGCATCGTCACGGCCCTGGGCTACACGCCAGCGGACGCGCCAGGCGCGCTCATCTGCACGATCACAGGGAGCGGGACGGACGCCAGCCCGTATGCCTGCGACAAGACCACCGCGGAAATTGATGCCGCGATCCAGGCCGGGAAGACCGTACAGGCGAAGCTGGAAGGATTTTACTATCCGCTTGTCGCCCGCACCAGCGTCCAATCGTGCGCATTTGCCGGAGCGCACATGGCGGCAAACACCGTGCGCACGATTATCGTAAACCCAAACGGGACGGTGATGGTCCGGTCGATTAATATGGAGAACGAGGCCAACAAAACGACGGCCCTCTCCGCAAGCTCCACCAACACCCAGTACCCCGGCGCAAAGGCCGTGTGGGACGCCATCCCGCATCCGGAGGCCAAGACGGACGCCATGACCCAGGCCGTGGGCAAGGACGCGGACGGCAAGCTGTGGACCGCGCCGGGGGGCGGCTCGGGCGGCGGTGGCTCCGCGTTTTCGCTGATCCGTTCGCTGACACTGGCCGAGCAGACGGACCGCGTGGACATCACGACGGGGGACGGCGGCAGCGCGTTTGCATTGACGGAGGTGTATGTCGCCGTCGAGGCCCAGAGCTACACGGAGACTGCTGAGGCGGTGATCTTTCTGCCGAACGGGCTGTGGACAACTAATAATCCGTACATCACAAGCTCGAACAAAACCACCAAGGCCTCCGACACATGGAAAAACGGCATGAGCTTCCATGCAGCTTGTCTCGGGAATCAGATGGCGTTTGCGGAGCAGTGCCCGACGAAGGGAAATAATAACAATCTGGAATCAAAGCTCGGAACCATCGGAGGCGCGACGATCACGAAGATCAGCCTGGCATCGAAGCTCGCGGCGGGCTGCACGGTGACGGTTTACGGGAGGTAGAAGCATGAGAATCTGCGAAAACGGAGTGATTCGGGACATGACGCCGGAGGAAGAGGCGGAATACAACGCCATGCTGGCCGCGCAGCCTGCGCCGGGGCCGACGGCGGAGGAGCGGCTGGAGGCGCTGGAGGCGGCCATGCTGGAGCTTGTGATGGGAGGCACGGAGTAAATGGTACAGTTTTTGACCTTGCAGGTGCGGCTGGGGCGCATCACCCTTGCCCAGGTGCCCGCAAAATACCGGGAGGCCGTCCGGGCCGCCCTGAACGCATAAGGAGGGACAAGCCATGCAGATCACAGAGGCCATCTGCACCGGGAACAGCCGGTACAGGGCAAACCAGAGGCTCACGCCGCGGGGCGTGGTGCTGCACTCCATCGGCACGCCGCAGCCGGATGCGCGGGTGCTCCGGCAATGGTGGCAGGACGATAAATCCAAGTACGTAGTCCATTACATGGTGGACGATCAGCGGGTGCTGCACTGTATGCCGGACGACCGCAAGTGCTTCCACGTCGGCGGGCTGGGCAACGACAAGTGGCTCGGCATCGAGATGGGCGAGCCGCGGGAGATCACCTACACCAGCGGCGCGCGGTTTACCGTCAGCGACCTGGAGGCGGCGCGGAGCTACACGCTCCGGACCTACAAGAACGCCGTGTGGCTCCTGGCGCAGCTCTGCCGGCGGTACGGCTGGGACCCCTACACGTGCATCGAGACCCACTACGACGTGACCAGACGCGGCCTCAGCAATACGGACCACGTGGACCCGCAGCACCTGTGGGACGGCCTGGGCCTTGGCATCGATCTTGCCAAGCTCCGGCGGGACGTGGCGGCGGAGCTGGGCGGCGCAAGCCCGGCCCCGGCGGACGAGCACCCCACGCTCTCCAGGGGCAGCTCCGGCGAGGCCGTGGTGAGGATGCAGCAGCTCCTCATCCGGGCGGGCTACAACTTCTCGCCCTGGGGCGCGGACGGCATCTTTGGGGACTACACGGACAGCATCGTCCGGGCATTCCAGGCAAAGAGCGGGCTTTCGGCGGACGGCATCTGCGGCAGGCTCACCTGGGCGGCGCTGGAGGCGGCAGGGACCGCGGCGGGCAGGACCGGCAGGCTGGTCCGCATCAAGGCACAGAGCGGCCTCAACGTCCGCAGCGGCCCCGGGACAGGGTATGACGTGGTCAAAACGCTGGCCTACGGCGGCGCGTACACCATCGTCGAGGAGCAGGACGGCTGGGGCCTGCTCAAGGCCTATGCCGACAAGCGCAACGGGTGGGTTTACCTCGCGCACACCAAGGCCGTGACGTGAAACATACAGGCCAAAACGTGAAACATACAGGCCAAAACGCGAAACATACAGGCAAAAACGCGAAACATAAGGAGGAAAAATGAAACATACGATTATGGCAATCATCGGAGCGCTGGGCGCGGCAATCTCAACCGCGTTCGGCGGCTGGACAAGCGGCCTCACAACACTGATCGTGTTTATGGCCATCGACTACGCCTCCGGGCTGATCGTCGCCGGGGTGTTCCACAAATCCGGCAAAAGCGAAACCGGGCGGCTGGAGTCCGGGGCCAGTTGGAAAGGCCTCATCCGCAAGGGCATGATCCTGCTGATCGTCCTTATCGCATGCAGGCTGGACATGCTGCTCGGCACAACGTACATCCGGGACGCGGTCATTATTGCATTCTGCGCCAACGAGCTTTTGTCGATCACCGAGAATGCAGGGTTGATGGGCGTACCGATTCCCAAGGCCATCACCGGCGCGATTGAGGTGCTAAAAAAGCGGGAGAGCGTGAGCACGGATGCAGACCATCCTCCCGACAAAGAGTGATTCACAAGCGGCCACCCGCAAACGCGGGCGGCCGTCTTTAAGATCATGAACAACGCCATCTACGGAGCCGCCACCAACCACGGCGCATACACTTACAAGGCAAACGTATTCACCGGCGAAATCTTCCGCTGCCGCCGCGGCGACGAGGATCGCGAGTGGATCGACAACGATGGCAGCGCCTCCGGTGCCTGGACGCTGGTTGCTCACGCATAAAAAAACAAAAGCAGCCCCGCAGGGAACGCCTGCGGGGCTTGCTTTTTTGCCATTAGGTCCGCGCAAACTTGATGCACAAGGCCCCGGCCGCTGTGATAATAACTCTTGGTGCCGGTGGGGCGGCACCGGGAGTTATTGGTACTGAGATTCCGGCGTCGGTGGGGTCGGTGTGGACCTTGCCGCCGGGGTCGGTGTCCAGGATAGTCCAGACGGTGATCTCGTCGCGGCCTACCTCGACGCGGGCCACGACGGACAGGAGCGCGGCGGTGTCTCCGGAGGCGGTAATGATCGCCAGCAGCTCGCGGAGCCGGTCCTCGGGGATAGCCGAGGCATCGACCTGGCGGCGGAGCGCCTGCATGTCGCGCTCAAGCTCCGCCTGCTCCTGCTCCAATGCCTCGATCTTCTTTCGGAGGGCCGGGCTGTCCAGCCCTCCGAGGATCGCGTCCACGGCGTGGCCAAGCTGAGCGGCCACGCTGTTTTTGCGTACGATGAGATCGGCGAGCCGCCCGGCGGCCCCGGTCTGGATCGCGACTGCCTCCTCCCGCAGGATGCGGATGAGCGCGGCGCTGTTGGACGGCTCGTCGAGGACGGTGCGCACGGCTTCGGCCACGCGGGCCTCCAGGTCCTCGACTTTGATGGGCATATTGTCACAGGTGTGCAGCCGGTGGCGCGCGCCGCAGCTGTAGTACGTATAACGCCCCTTGGAGATGCTGACCACCATGGCCGTTTTGCACTCGGCACAAAACACCTTGCCGCGGAGCGGGTATTCCCGGAGCTCCGGCGGCCTGCCGCCCTGCGCCCTCTTATTTTTTGCCATGCGCCTCTGCACCTCCTCAAAAATCGCTTGATCTACAATGGCCGGGACCGCACCCTCGACGCGGATCAGGTCCGACGGGGCGCTCCCGTGGGTGTTGCGCTTGCCGTCGGGCCGCTTGCAGGTGTGGCCGTACTCCAGCACGCCGATATATTTGGGGTTGCGGAGCAGGTCGTGGAGGCTGTTACTCCCAAACGTCCCGCCGCGCTTGGTGCGGATGCCGTCGCGGTTTAGGCCATCGATGATCTCCCGATAGCTCCGCCCGGAGGCGTACTCGCCAAAGATGCGGCGGACCACGCCGGCCTCCTCCGGCACGACCTCCAGCCGCCCATCCTTGACGCAGTAGCCGAGGGGCGGTGTGCCGCCGGTGTGCTGGGCGGAGCGGGCCATATAGCGCATTTTGGCGATCACCTTTTGCCGCGTCTGGAGCACCCAAATCTGATTAAAAAGTGCCGTCGCGCCCTCGGCCAAAAAATTGGCCGGGTCGCGCAGGTCGCCGCCCACCATGGGCTGGGTGGCCGACGCGACGGCCACGCCAAGCGCGGCCAGCTCGTCCCGAAACTCAAACCAGGCCGTCATCTTGCGAAACATCCGACTTTGATCGTAGACGACGACGGTGTCCGCGCCGCCGAGGCGCAGCTCCTCCATCATGCGCCGGTACTGGGGCCGGTCGTCCCGCATACCGCTGACGGCGAAGTCGGCATAGACGCCGAGGACCGGCAGCCGGTTGGCGCGGCACCACTCGGAGCACTTATCCACCTGTACCTCGATGCTGTCCGGGTTTTGGTTGTCTGTGGAGTAGCGCGCGAGGATATACGCGCCGTGGGGCCTCTGCATCAGCGACACCTCCAGGCCAGGGGGGCCAGATACGCCGCGCCAGCGGGACGGGCGGCGTCCAGGCCGAGGCCGAGGGCATCGCGGAACCAGCCGACGTCACGGTTTAGGAGATCGACCACCAAAATGAGTACAAAAAAAATAACACAAGCCGCCAGGGCAATGGTCAGGTGCTTAATGCGGGCCTTGGCCTCAGCCAGCTGGGCCTCCAGGGAGGCGAGCTGCCGCTCATACATTGCCTGGGCGACGGCCAGCGTGGAGGCGGGGACCATCTCAACGCCCTGCGGGATATCCTGCGGGGCATGCGGAATACCATGCGGACTTTGCGGAGCCTGCGGAACAGCCTGCGGACCCTGCGGAGCGCCCTGCGGGTCCATAGCGGAGCGGGCCGCATCGAGGATATCCTGGTCCGGAGATTTGACGCCGCCGCCCATGTGGTCCCGCAGCGTCGAGGCCGGGACGCCGGTTGCCTCCTCCAGATCGGCCCAGGACATGCCGCTTTTGCGCTTTGCGTCCATATAATCAAAAATCATGCACGTATAACCTCCCGTCCATCATTCAAAGCGGGGCCTGCGGAAAACCCGCAGGCCCCGCAGGCAATCCCGCAATTGACACGCAAACCCCGCAGGGGTTATGCTGATATCACAAAAGATCAATCATCGGAGGCGAAATCCTCCGGAGGAAGAAGGAGCTTCAGCTCGTCGTAATCGTCCATAAAGGAATGAAACGCGGCATTACGCCCGTCGCCGTATGTCGTAAGGGAGCCGTCCGGGTCGGTGGCGAACCGCAAAAACGTCGAATAAGAGGAGTACATATCGCGGAGGACATCGTACTCCTCGGCGTAGGCCCTGGGCGGGTTTTTGAGATCGTTGACGGCAATACGGGCGCTGTCAAGGTCCTTGACCAAGCCGTCCCGCGCAAACTGATAATCGGCGCTGTCAAAGTAGGCAGAGAGCGCGTCGTTAAAATCACGCCAAGAGCCATTTGGGCGGGTATATGGGTCGGTGGCGGTGTCGTACTCCTCATAAATGGCGTTGCTCCAGACGGAATAAATCATGTCGGACACGGAAGCGGCGTCCGAAGCGCTGAGCAGCATATCCACCCGCGCCTGATGCAGAGCCTCGGCATAGTCGCGGTCGCGCTTTTGGACGATGAGCACGACAGCGATTGCGATGAGAGCGACGGCGAGAACTGCGGCGGCGGCAATTGTCTTCCAGTCTGCGCACTTCTTCGGCGCGGGCTTGGGCGCATCAGTCGGAGCGGGCGAAGCGGGAGGCGGGGCTGCCGGAGCCGCTGGCCGGGGCGGGTCCTGGAGGGCCGAGAAGTCTATCGGGTTGATACGATAGCCGCAATTCGGACACGCAGGGGCCTTGTCGGAGACCTCTTTCCCACACTCGGGACAGTTGATGAGGGCCATAAAAGCACCACCTTATATAAAATTTGCTGGATTATATAAAAAAGTTTAGCACTATTCGACGCAGAACGGAACCCCCGGATGCAAAAATCGTATGGACGTACAAAAATGAGCCGAAAGGAGTGGTAAAAATGACGAAAGAACGGGAGGTTTTAGCGGAGAGACTGGGCCAAATCCTGCGGGATGCGCCGCTTGAGGTGCTGCGGGAGCTGTATCTGATTGCGAGGACGCTGACCGGATAGGACCGGGACACAAAAGAGCAGACAGACCGTCAAGGGTCTGCCTGCTCTTTTTTTGCGTCGAGGCCGTCCACGATGGCGCGGACCTTCGCGGCAAAAAGCTCCCACTCCTCGGGCGTGGTCTCCGCCATAACGGCGAGGACCGCGGCCTCGGTGTCGCTCAGGTCGCCGCCCAGGATGCGCCGGGCGTAATCAAAGAGATCATCCCGCCGGGAGCGCTCCACAAACATCGGACCGACACCCTCACGCAGCCAAACCTCATTGACGCTAAATTCGCGGCAAAGGTCCATCAACGTGCGGTCACTGGGCGTGCGGTCTCCTCTCTCAATCATCCAAATGTAGTTTTGAGAGAGGCCGAGCCGTTTGCCGAATTCCGCCTGCGTGAGCTTCAGCGCGGCGCGTATTGCCTTGATACGATCATTCAAAAAAATCACCTCCTCTGGGGACTGATATTATTATAGTAATTTAATCTAACTTTGTCAATAAAAATAATCTAAAAAGTTATTGACAAAATCTAACTATGGTGTTATTATAATCATACAAGTTAGACAGCAAATCAAACAACCGGGACGAATGAGGAGGATTCAAAAATGGAAACCACAACTGGAAGAGACCTTATCAAAGTGATCCGCGAGAATTCCGCCCGCGGCCATTACACCTATGTCGGGGATTACGTTTACTGCGAAGCCATGGACACGGGCGCGATCTACGCCTGCGAGCGGGGGAAAGAAGACAAGGAATGGTACGACGAGGAAGGCAACATGCGCGGTTATTGGTATCTGGTCAGCGGGCGCGGACGGAGGCAGAGATGAATGGGGAGGAAATCAATGAAAGAGACCGCGAATAAAACAGACGATCTCGTCGAGACGGCTGAGGATATGGCCGACGAGCAAAGGTACTACCGACGATATTACCGCCGCTACTATGGTTGCATGGCAGGAATCAATATGATGTCGTTCGTCGCGGGCGATGTCCTGGGTGCGCTCGACAAGGCGTGCGGCCTCCTTGGCCTTATCCGCGGCCTCCTGCTTTTTGCGTGCGGCATCGGCTGCGGCCTCCTCTTTAAGACGCTTCTCACGCTCTGCCGACAAAAAGGAGCGGAAGCGGACACCGTCGGGCGATAAGCGGCACGGGACGAGATCGTCCGGCCCACCGCCCCACCAACCATTGGAGCCGTACACCAGCCGATGACGGAGCAGGACCTTACAGACACGGAGCGGGACATCGACCGGCTGGCTCTCGCTCAGAGAGTCAAAAGCGGCCAACTCCTCCGGTGTGAGCCGGATCTGCGAGAAATCAACATCAGACACACAAACACGACCTTTCGAGCAGACATATCCCAATAATAGCAAACGCTTTCCAAAACCGCAAGGAGGTGAGGACACATGATGAGACTGACCGAGCAGGAGACCGAGTTTTTGGACAAGGTCTTTCCCCTGTTCCGGCAGCTGCCGGAGCAGAAGCAGCAGGAGGTAAAAACGGCTATGGAGTGGTACCTGGCCGGAAAAAAGGCCGGGAAGGCCGAGGCCGAGGACAAGGCCGCGAGCTGATGACATGAGAGGAGGCGGCGACCATGCCAATCAAGATCAAACGGGACGGCACCCAGGTCAGCGTGCCGGAGTACACCGAGGCCCAGCGCGAGCGGCTCTGGTGCGCCGCCGTCCAAAGCTGGTGCAGGCAGCACCCGGACAAGCTCCGGACCACGCTTGCCGAGAAAAAGGAGGTAACGGCGGATGAAGATGCCGGATAAGGACCTGCGGACGCGGGACTACGGGGAATGGCTCTGCGAGGTCGGGAACGCGCTCATCGCGGAGCTGCGGGGCGCGGAGCTCAGCTACCGGGACGCCATCCACGTGCTGGAGGCGGCGGCCCGGGTGCTGGAGAGCGAGGCCCTGAGCCAGGGCATGGAGGCGCGCCATGGGTAAGCGGACAAGGGAGCCTCAGCTGGAGCGGTGGCGGTACGCCATGCTGTTCCGGGTCACCGTGTCCGGGGAGGAGCCGGTGCTCGTGCCGGCCTACGACGAGGCGGACGCCGTGGAGCAGGCGGCGGAGGAGCTGGGGATGGACCCTTGGCTCTGCCGGAAGCTGGGGGCAGAGGTCACGGTGCCCCAGGCCCAGGAACTGCTCCGGTACGCCAGGAACAAGCGGCGGACTCTCAGGATGCGGGTCGAGTGCGAGGGCTACACGCCCCACGAGTGCCGGGCCTACTGCCGGATGGACGCCGTCATGGACGCGGCCAACGCCTGGGGCGCGGACTATATGCAGATCAAGGACAAGGCCAGGGTCGGGGTCTCGGCCCGGCTGCCGGAGTGACATATGGACAAATTTGAGCAGCAGCCCCTGTTTGACGACAATCCCGCATACAGGGACTTTACGGACAAATTTAAGCCCAAGCTGACCACGGACGACTGCTACACGCCGCCGGAGGTCTACGACGCGGTGCGGGACTGGGCCTGCGCGGAGTACAGAATCGACCCCGCCGGGATCGTCCGCCCGTTTTACCCGGGCGGAGACTATGAGCGGCACGAGTACCCGGACGGCTGCACGGTGCTGGACAATCCGCCGTTTTCAATCTTAACAAAAATCTGCGAGTTTTACCTCCAGCACGGCATCCGGTTTTTTCTCTTTGCGCCGGGACTGACGGCCTTTTCCGGCCGCAACGTCGTCATGCGGACGACGCACATCGTCTGCGAGGCAAAGATCACCTACGCAAACGGCGCAGCTGTAAGCACCGCCTTTATTACAAACCTGGGCGGGGACGTCATCGCAAGGACGGCTCCGGAGCTGCGCAGGGCCATCGAGGCCGCGCAGAAGCGCGCGGAGCAGACCAAGCAGATGCCGAAATACGAGTATCCGCCCCATGTTCTGACCGCCGCCATGCTGCAAAAGTACAGCAAGTACGGCATCGAGTTTGCGGTGACGGCCAAGGACTGCATGCCGATCAGCAAGCTGGACGCGCAGGCCGGGGCCGGGAAAGCGATCTTCGGCGGCGGGCTGCTCCTATCCGAGAGGGCCGCCGCAGAGAGGGCCGCCGCAGAGAGGGCCGCCGCAGAGAGGGCCGCCGCAACGGTCTGGGAGCTGTCGGAGCGGGAGCGCCGCATGGTCGCGGCGCTGGGAGAAGAAAGGAGATAAAGGAAATGGCGTGGAATAAAGCGATGAAGGCTTGGGCCAGCGAGGGGCCGAAAAAGGCCGCCCGCCGGAAGGGCGGACGGCGCGGCGGGTGGCTGATCGTCTCGACCACCTGGCGAGGCGAGACGCACAGCAGATTTTACTTTACGGACGAGCTGGGTTGCCGGAAGGCGCGGAAGAGGCTGGAGAAGCTCCGTTTCCGCTGAAAAGGTCCAGCGTTTTCCCGCCGGTCAGCTTTAGGATCATGATGGCATAGCGGGACCCGCCGAGCGCGGTCTGACAGTAGTGCTTGAGCTGACTCGGGGAAATGAAGTGAGAGCCGAGCAAAAATGAGTTGGGGAAAACCTGGGAGACGTGGACCTCATCGCTCTCCGGGAAAATCGCCTCGATCTCCTCGACACTGCGCGGCAGCTCCAGATGAAGATACGCATCTACCACAAAAATCACCTCCTTCCACCGCCAGCATAGCACAGCTTCCGGCGGCCGGCAAGGGGAACACCATCAAAAAAAGGAGAAGATGAAGCATGAAAAGCAGCGTGCGGCCCATTGCGTACCTGGTGACGAGCATCCGGGACGGGGTCAAGGAGAGCCACTACGAGGTGCAGGAGGGGCTGGGGCTCCAGGAGGTGCTGGAGCACGACACGGCGGTGACGCTCTACGCCCAGGCCCTGGAACGCAAGTGCCACGCGCTCCAGCAGCGGGTGAAGCTCCTGGAGCGGATGGCGGAGGCGGTCCGGGCCCGGGAGGAGGAAACATGACGCCCCGGTACGGGCGGTGGAAGGGGCACCCCTGCCGCCAGGACTGCCCGCAGCGGCGGGCCGGGTGCCACGCCGAATGCCGGGCCTACCGGGACTACGAGACGGACAAGCGCCGCCGGTACGAGGAGGAGGAGCGGGTCAGGCAGGCCTACGCGCTCAACGCCGCCGCGGAGCGGTGGGGCGTCGAGGAACAAAAAAAGCGGAAGAAGGGAGACCGAAAATATGGACAGGGAAAATGAGCTGATCCTCAGCGGCATCGGGGTCTGCCCCTACTGCGGCCAGGCGGTGGCCGTTGACCGGCGGGAGGGCGAGACGCCCGCGGACGCGGCGGCCCGGGTCTGCGACTGCATCGGCGCGCGCCAGGCCCGGGAGGACAAGCGGCGGCGGGAGAACGCCCGGGCACTCATCGAGGAGCTGTTCGGCGAGAGCTGCCGGGAGGTCTACGGCCTGGAGCCGGTGACGCCGGAGGCCCAGGCGCTGCTCGTGGCGGCGGCGGACCGGATCATCGAGGGGAGCGTCTCCTCGGCGGTGGTGGCCGTGACGGGCATCTGCAAGGCGACGCTCCGGATGGACGGCTTCGGCAGCATCCGGGCCAAGCGCCAGCAGGGGCGCGTCATCGAGCGGACGGAGGGACACTGACATGGCGACCAAGTCCAACACGCGGCGGCGGAAGGGCCGGAGGGAGGCCGACGTCCTGGCGGCCATCGACTCCAACATCCGGGCCGGGATCACCGCCGAGGGAGAACGGAACCTCGCCATCTGCGCGGCGAAGGCCAACGCCCGGGGCATGAGCTACGGCCAGTACATGGCCGCGAAGCAGGCGGGGCGCGTCCGGTAACGCGCGGAAAACACGGAAGCATCACGACAAGGAGGATACATATGACACGGGAGGAGATCATCCGGGGCCTGCGGGCCTGCTCACACCAGCAGCCGGAGTGCCGGGACAAGTGCCCGCTGTGGATGAGCGATTGCAGGGACGGGAACCTGGTCAGCCTGGACTGCATGGGGCGGCTCATGGCCGAGGCGGCAGCGCTCCTCGAGGGGATGCCGGAGGAGGACGAGGCATGACGGCGGAGCACGACCGGCGGATGAAGCTGCCGCTCCGCAAGGACGCGGACGGGCTGCTGCGGATCCATGTGGAGGAGGAAGCGGAAGAGAGCACACGCTAACGGCGATCAAGTGGTGCGAATTATACTATTACGGAAGCGGTGGAATGAAATGACGCATCTGAGCCTCTTTTCGGGGATCGGCGGACTGGATCTTGCGGCGGAATGGGCGGGATTCACGACTGTCGGGCAATGCGAATTTGCCGAATACCAGACGAAGGTGCTGGAAAAACACTGGCCGGACGTACCGCGCTGGCGGGATATCCGGACGCTGACAAAGGAGAGTTTTTATGAGCGAACCGGACTTCGAACAGTTGACGTTGTTTCCGGAGGATTTCCCTGCCAGCCATTTTCCGTGGCTGGAAAGCAGAAAGGCAAAGGGGACGACCGTTATCTTTGGCCTGAGATGCTGCGCGTTATCCGCGAGCTGCGCCCGCATTGCGTCGTCGGTGAGAACGTGGCTGGAATTCTCAAGATTGCCGCCGGGCAGGTGGTCGAGGATCTGGAGCGCACAGGATATCACGTCGTCGTGTTCAATTTTGAAGCTGCGGCTGTCGGCGCATGGCACCGGAGAAGCCGGGTGTTTTTCGTGGCCTACGCCGACGGCGCTCGATCCTGCAAAGGAGAAAATGAAAAGCACCCAGCAGAAGGGAGAATCAAGGCACAGCTTGGACTTACCACAAGCGGTGAAGCTATGGCCGACACCGAGGGCGAACGAGGGCAAGGACAGACTGCAACACGTTCCGCCGAGCCGGATGAAAGACCATGGGAAATGCAACCTGACGCAGGCGATAGCGATGGAACGACTGTTTACGACACCATGCGCGGCGGATGCAACGGGAACGACCGGAGGAGCGAATCACAGGCGTTTGCGGACGGACATTGCTGGGCAGCTGAACCCGGAGTGGGTGGAAGCATTGATGGGATTTCCGCTTGGATGGACAGAATTGGAGAAATGACAGATGATGCCACGAAAACAAGAGCCGGAGAAATACTGCGAGATGTGCGGGAAACGTTTAACGAGAAAACGGTACAATGGTACACTGGAAGATTTTATGGCGTTCAGCCGGAGGAAATATTGCTCGCTTACTTGTGCGAATACTCGGAAAAAGCCGACAGCAGCAGGAATGAGATGGCGAGCGGAGCAGTTGCGGAAGCCATATTGCGAGATTTGTGGCACACAATCGAGGCTGCACGCGCATCACATCAACGGGAATATCGCAATAAATACGCCAGAAAATATTCAGACGCTCTGCTTCGATTGTCACATGGCGCACCATCGTTGGTGCCGCAAGCATGGGAGAACGGTTCCTGGGAAGATGGAATTGAGCGAGTTGGCAGAAATATTCCAGCAAGGGTGGACAGAATTAAGTGCCTCGGAAACGCCGTAGTGCCGCAGCAGGCATATCCGATTTTCATGGCACTGATGGACGAACTGAAAAAAGAACATGACACTGACGGAACTGGTGCGAATTATACTATGCAATCAAAACAGGAGGGTGAACGATGACAAATCTTGAATGGATGGTCGCAACAAAGACCGATGAAGAAATCATCACCGCGATTGTCCACAATTGTCCATATGGAACAGCGGTCTGCGCCCACAAATAAAATTATTGAAAATTACATAAATAAACTTGAAAAGGAGGATTAAAATGGAGCGATTAACACAAAGAGAAACGAATTGTCCAGACCCAAACGAAGTTTATGGCGTTAGTGTAAAAGACCATGATTATATTTCTGCGGCAAACAGACTTGCTGAGTACGAGGACACGGAGCTGACACCGGAGGAAATCGAAAGAAGCAAGATGGAAATTGAAGCCGGATGTGTAAAAGCAATCGCAAGGACGTATGGGATAGACATCAACCGTCTGCGCCAGCTGGCCGCGGCCGATAGGGATGGGCGGCTGGTGGTGCTGCCGTGTAAGGTGGGCTAGCGGGTGTTCGCCTTGATGGACACGGATAAGCATATAAGCGAGTGCGAGGTCAAGCAGATTGGTATGGGCAATGAAATCGGCTTTATTGGCCTTGAGCCAATAGGCGCCAGAGGGCGGAAGCATGGAGTAGCGCTAAACGGATGTGGAGGTACTCCGGCCCTTTGCTGGAATGCCAATCCTGCGGCGAGATTTATTCAAGGGTTGGAGGAAATGCCGGGAAGTTGTGGAATTATTGCCCCAACTGTGGCGCAAAGATGGACGGAGGTGCTGACAATGGATAAATACATCGAGCGCGGAACGGCGATTGCCAAACTAACCGCATTGGAGGTCATCAAGCCAAACGCCACAATGACGGACGCGAAGAGATTGCTTGCGGATATGCCTGCCACCGACGTCGCGCCGGTGAAGCATGGGCGATGGGAATTTCTTGGCCCCAACATGCTTAACAGAGGGTGTATGTGTGGGACGTGCTCTGCTTGCAAAGTCAGAAGCGAGTATATTGTGAATACCGGACTGTGCCCCAACTGCGGCGCGAAGATGGACGGAGGTACTGAAGATGCTGGCTGAAAAATGTATGACTTGCGCAGAACATTGCCAGATGGCTGAAATGGCACATGAAGCAGCGAAAGGCAGAATGTATGCAACAAATGAGTTCGTTTCCTTGAACAAAAAGGTGGAAAATGGGCAGCTTGTTGAGGTGGTGCGGTGTAAAGACTGCAAGAAAAGTGGCGTGACTGAATTCGGAAAGAGGTACTGCTCCGAACCGATGGGTGCGTTTTATGGCTGCATCCCCGTAGAGGACGATTTCTTTTGCAGCGGTGGAAGAAGGAAAGAGGTGGCAACCGATGACTGAGCGTGAAAAACTGATTGAGATTCTCAGTACCCAAATACACCTGCGGTGCAAAGATGGACGGAGGTGCAGACCGTGAAGATGATTGATGCGGATGGGTTGCGGTGGATTCCCGTAACGGAGCAGCTGCCGTATAGAATCCCGTGCAACGCCGGAACGGCCTATTCGGAGGCTGTGATCGTGCTGACGTCCGGACGGAAAGTGATGGTGGGCGTTTGGGATGGAACCGACTGGATTGTTCCGTTCGATTTTTGGGAGGCCTGGGGCGAAGAAATCACCCATTGGATGTCATTGCCAAAGCTGCCAAAGGAGGACATGAGCGATGGCTGACCAAATGCAGTTATATGACACATCGGAGAAACAATCAAGTAACAACACAGGTAAAGCTAAACGGAAGTGGGAAAATGGTTTCCAGAGATGGAGCAACCGGCACAGTGCAGATGGTGGTAGCTCTTTTGGGTGCTGTGGATTCGGCAGCATGTGTGACTATTGTGAGGATAATTCGTATGGACGTCCGTGTGTCAGGTCGCTGAACGCCATGATCCGCGAAAAGCGTCTGAAAATCGACTACGAAAAGACTAGTTATGAAGAAGTATGGGAGGGGATTTTTGAAAATGGCTGAATGCATTTAGCGGGAAGCAGCGATGACGGTTCCGGTGCTGCCGAAGGAATACCGGACATATCAGACAGCGAACCTTGACGATGCGTATGAAGCAGGATGGAACGATGCGCTGGAGAATCTCAGGAACATCCCGGCGGCAGAAAATGTTCTGCTGGTCGTGCGGTGCGCGGCGTGCCGGCACCGGACGGAGCCGAAGTGCAACAAGGCGGACAATACGGCGCGCGGGATCGCGAAGTGCGGTAACACAAAGTCGCCGTGCTATGGGCGGCTGGTGTATCTCACGGAGTTTTGCAGCCACGGAGAGCGGGAGGAGAACACATGAGTGACAAAAAGCGGGAGAGCCGGAGCAGGCGGCTGGTGACGATCCGGGTGACGCCGATGACCTACCGGCACCTCTGCGCCATGGCGGAGGTGAGCGGGCTCAAATTTCCTGGCCAGGCCGTGGACAAGCTGGTGCGGAGCCTGGCGCTCCAGGCCCGGGACGCGCGGAGGGGCGTATGGAGATCCGAGTGATCAAGGAGCCAACCGGCGTGCTGCCGGAGCTGATGCCCGAGGTGGGGCGCATCTACCGGGCCACAAAAAGCGTCCGGCGGCCCGGAAACCAGCAGTACCCGGAATTCTGCTGGATCGAGATGAAAGGGAAGAAGCTCGTCCTCCGGAAGGGGGAATATGAGGTCGTGGCGGAGGACCCGCCGGAGGAGGAGACCATGCACAAGGAGCAGGAGCAGGAAAAGACACCGGTCCAGGAGGCGCTGCCGGCGGCGGAGGGCCACAAAAAAAGAGAGCCGAAGCCGAAGCAGAAGGCGGAGACGGACCTCATGCCCCAGGACACGCGGCTCGCCATGCTGCGGGCGGAGCTGGAGGAGCTGCTGGACGCGCTGACGGCGGAGCGGGCCAGAAGCAGCCGCCTGGAGCGGGCGCTGCTGGCCCTCACCCTGGAGCACTACGGCAGATAACGAAAAAGCCCGGCGCCGGGAGACCGGCGCCGGGGCTTGCGCTCCGTGCCCGCAGCGGCGGGCACAGAGCGGAGGCCAGGCCGCCTTGAGGTGGCGCATACCTTATTTAAATAACGCGCGCACGCGCGTTTACGCGGACTTGTTTACCGCCTAAGTTTAGGCCCAAATCTCATCAGAGGCAAAAATG
>ERZ1034984.1100-NODE-1100-length-27377-cov-23.239807_pt1 | contig 27377 bp, 31 predicted proteins | sample MGYA00520589_ERZ1034984 | MGnify/ENA primary metagenome ERZ1034984 (study PRJEB33766, sample SAMN09781790) | gut metagenome | biome: gut microbiome | host: Homo sapiens | place: Madagascar | study: EMG produced TPA metagenomics assembly of the PRJNA485056 data... | reverse complement strand
CGCTATCGTCTCCCTCGCAGATTTTCCAGAGAGTTTCGATGACTGTTCGGAAGTCGTCTCCCTGTGTCGAGCTAAAAGCTCCATAAACATTTTCCCAAATGACGATTTGAGGAAATTTCCCATTGGTAGCACACCTCATTTCCTGAATAACTCGGATTGCTTCAAAGAATAGAGAAGACTCTTGACCAGCAAGACCCTTACCATTCCCAGCAATCGAGAGGTTTTGGCACGGAGAGCCGAAGGTGATAACATCGACCGGCTCGATTTCTGCGCCGTTCATCTTGGTAATATCGCCAAGGTGAACCATCTTGGGAAAACGGGACTGTGTGACAGCTTTCGGGAAAGGCTCGATCTCACTCGCCCATGCCGGGATAATACCGACCGCAGAAGCGGCAAGCGGACAAGTCCCGCTGCCATCAAACAGACTGCCTAACTTCACTTCGACACCTCCTATTCGATGAATTTACAACCGCACTTGCGGTAGGTGGTACACCGCTTTTTGTAGCTTCGCACGAGGTACTGAATACCATCGTCCACATAATCGTAGGCAATAGGCTCCCCCTTTCCCTCGAAGGTACGAGCGATACGACCGATGCTTTGAGTTATCACAGCGTAGTCTTTCTGCGGTGTGGTCAAATACAAGCGGTCGAGCCGAGGAATGTCCAGCCCCTCTTTCGCCAGAGAGTAGGTAGCGAACAGATACCGCTTGCGTCCCTGCCGCATTTCCTCAATGGCCTGCTCTCGGAGAGCCTTGGCTTTCTTCGTGGTCATCTTCCCATCAATCATGACCGCCTGTTTTCTAAGGTCGGACGGAAGATGGTTCATCAAGGTTTCCAAATGCGTCAGACGGTCAGAGAGAATAAGGTTAAAATGGTTACTATTTACCACGAGATCATGCACAATCAGGTCGTTTCGTCTGGAATTATCAGCAAGGTAGTTGACCAGTTTGGCGTAAATGATCGTACCGTCCGTGTCTAAGAACTCACGGCTGAGTCCTTGATGTGTGGCACGGGGTAGAACGCTGACGGTCATGATCTTGTCTTTCACCGCTTCGTCCGGCACTTGATAGGCAATCCCGCCCAGCAGAGCGTAGGTGGCGGCGATCATACCGTCTGCTCGATGAACCGTAGCGGACAGGCCGTACTTATGCCGAGCTGCCAGAGCGTTCAACACCTTTGAGAATTGTGTCATAGCGGTTGGGGTTCCGGCTACACGGTGGCACTCGTCCACGATGATACAATCCCAAACATCACGGTATTGACTCAGATCGAGGTTGCACATGGTCTGTACCGTTGCGAAGGTGATTGCCTTACCGATTTGAACCCTACCTTCGGTAATCGTGCCAGTCAGAGAAGGACTCATGTACTGTTCCGCTCGGCTTTTGCTCTGCTTTACGAGATCGAGTGTGTGAGTGACCCATAGGGTTCGTCTGCCGAGTATAACCGCCATTGCAAGCCCCATCTGCGTCTTGCCGCAACCGGCAGGAGCTTGTAGGATTCCAAATTGTGATTCCAGCATTTTCGCAACAGCTTCCTTTTGGTAATCGTAGAGCGGGATGTCTGCGCCGTACCAAACGGGTGTGGGTGTTACCATATCGAGCTTTACGCTGTCACGACCGTCCATCATATCCGTGACCTCTCTCAAACAGCCGAACGGGAGAACCAGTGTGTCACCGTCCCATTGGAACAGGTACAACTTCTCAGGGGTGTTGCCGACCCAAAAACCCATACGTTTCTTTTTGGTGTACTCCGGATTGGGAAGGATGAGCTGCTTCTTACACCATGTAAGCAACTGCTCAGACGGGTTTTTAATTCGGAGCTGATTGTCAACAGTTACTTGCATTGGGACACCCACTCTCCGAGTGTGATACTGTATCGCCTAATATCATTGGCAGACAGCACGGTTCGCAAAACAGACAATTCCAAAAGTGTAGAGAAGGAGATAAATCGAACTTCACCGGTTATCAACCTAATTGCAAACCAGCCCTCTCCATTCCCGGTTTCCTTCCAGAGCGTCATAGCGGAAAACTGGTTTTCTTCGATACGTTCCATCTTGAAAATGTTCTTGGAACAATCCTTACAATCAATGGGATAGCTGACACCGTTTCGAGCAGCAATCACATCGAACGGCTGACCTTGACTATTCTGAGCGAGATTGTGCGCCCAAAAGCCATAACCTGACAGGCTCAGGCATAAGTCTCTTTCAAAACCAGTGCCGACCTTTCGATTACTTGCCATTAGATGTACCTCCCTTTTGGAGGTCGCACACCATTTTGTGGTGAGCTTCGTTAGCTTGAATTAGCTTACGAATATGTTCGGCCTGATTTTCAATCAGCTCTGCTGCGCGTTCATTCAGCAAACGGACGCACGAGCCGTCATGAAAGCTGTCGCCGTAGGGGCATTCTTTTTTGCAATCTCCCGGATGATTTACACACATCCTGAGCGCAAACGAAATATCGACAGGTTTCAAACGTTTCCTCATTTGCTGCCCTCCAACCTATCGATCAACTTAACGATACTGGTCGCAAGCGCTGCTGCCGCAACGTAAGTGATAGCCCACGCCATTGTCATTCCTCCATTCCGATTGTCTTCCAATGGTAAGGTTCGCCATATCTCGATTCATACCATCGTTCAAATTTCGCACGATTACTCGGATCTCGAAAGAAATCCTGAACCGATCGAGCGACGAGAAAAGCAAACGCTTTCGCCTGCCCTTGCATCTCAGGGGTAAACGCTGATCTCTCGCTCATACGCCATCACCGATTTTCTGCTCGTACATGTCCAGAATCGAGATAGATTCCGAAATGATTCGATCACAACTTGGGCCTGTTCGCGTACCGGTCAGAACGCCACTGAGAATCGGACTCGTCGTGGCAATACCGCGCTTTCTCAGCATCTCAATCAGCCATGCATAAGAGAGATGGTTGATATTCAGGCGGTAGCGGATCATATCGCGCTCACACATAAAACTTCTCCTTTCTCATGGATTGAGAACAATAATTGTTGACAATATCTGGGCGTAATGGTACAATCTGTCTGCTGGACAAGTGAACCATTGAGCACATTAACCGCCGAAAAAGATGACCTTTTCGGAGGTCAGATTGTTGTTGTCATTTTTTCTTGTTCACAATGTGAGTATAATCCCTATATAGGGATTTGTCAATAGGGAATTAGGGAAATCTTTAAATCGGTTGGAGGTACAACGATGGTATTCATCGAGAGACTTGAGCAACTACGAAAAGAAAAGAAAGTTACTCGTAAGAAGTTGTTAGCTGATTGTAAAATAGGCAAGAATCAATATACATACTGGGTAAAGCACAACACAATTCCCACCCCGTCTATCCTTGCGGTTTTAGCTCAATACTTTAACGTCTCGCCTGAGTATTTATCCGGTGAATCTGACGATTCCGCACCGGTATGCCCGCCTGATATGGAGCACCAACTTCTTTTCTTTTTCGATCAATGTGACCAAGAGGGTAAACTTCGTATCATCCAACTTGCCATGAACGAATATGATCGCGCCATGAAAGAAAAAACAGAACATGCGGAGCCGATTGCTGTTGGATAAAACCATCGACTTAAACGAATGGAGGAAAACGCTATGACATTACCCGTCGACCTAAGATGTCTCACTGAGGAGGAACTTACTCAATTCCTCGAAGATCCTACTACCCTATTCGAAGGTGATTACGATGTCGTACTGTATTTACGCTATAGTTCTTCCGGACAGAGCGATCAATCTATCGAGGGTCAGCTCCGTGACTGTCGGGCATTTTGTAAAGCCAATCATTACCGTATTGTTGGTATCTATGTTGATCGAGCAACAACCGCACGAAAAGATGTTGAAAAGCGTGTGCATTTGATGGAGATGATAGCTGACAGCGCAAAGCAAAACTGGCGTTATGTTGTTGTGTGGAAGCTCGACCGTTTTGCGCGTAACCGAAATGACAGCGCTGTCATGAAGGTTCGGTTGCGAAAGAACGGCGTGAAGGTGCTCTCTGCGACTGAGCATTTGACCGATAGTCCTGAAAGTATCATTCTCGAGTCCGTCCTCGAGGGCATGGCCGAATTCTTCTCGGCAGAGTTATCGCAGAAGGTCACGAGAGGTATGCGGGAAACCGCTCTCAAATGCAATAGTGTCGGCGGTCATATCCCGTTGGGGTATAAAGTAGTCGATCATAAATTAGCAATAGATCCAAACACCGCCCCTATTGTTTGTGAAGCCTTTGCACTTTATGCCAATGGAGTATCTGTTGCTGAGATTTGCAGACAGTTTAACGCAAAAGGGTATAGAACCGCTAAAAACTCGCAATTCAACCGTAGTAGTTTCAAAGCAATGTTTCGCAACCAGCGATACATTGGTATCTACAAATATAAAGACATTGTCGTTGAAAATGGAATTCCTGCTATTGTCGATAAAGACGTATTTGCGAAGGTGCAAGAACGGCTCCATAAGGCCACTGGCGCACCTGCAAGGGGAAAGGCTAAGGTAGATTACCTCTTATCTGGAAAGCTCTTCTGCGGGCATTGTGGGTCGCCTATGGATGGTGAAAGCGGTACAGGGCGTAGAGGGCGAGTGTATAACTATTACGTCTGCTATTCAAAAAAGAGAAAACGTGGATGTGACAAACGCCCTCTGCGAAAAGACTATATTGAGAAGATAGTAGCCCAAGATGCACTCAACCTTTTAACCGATGATCTAATTGAAGAAATCGCCGACAAGGCCATCCAGCAGAGTGAAATGGACATCTTGACTGAAACACGTCTCCCCGTGCTGACTGCAAAGAAACAGGAGGTCGAAACCTCCATAAAAAATATCACAACCGCTGTTGAAAAGGGTATTGCGTCTGAAACGCTTATGACCCGCTTAGTCGAATTGGAACATGAGAAAAAGAACTTAGAAAAAGAGATCAAAGCCGAAGAGAAATATATCTACAAGATTGACAGACACCAAATTGTATTTTGGCTGAGCCAATTTCGTCATGGCGACATCGAGAATGAGGACTGTCGGAGACAACTTATCGATCTACTCATAAACTCGGTAACAGTATGGGATGAGCCTGACGGATATAAAATTACAACCGCCTATAATCTGACATCATGTAAAACCAAAACCTTCCGCATTTCCGACCACTCTAAATCCAGCATTAAGGGGTTCGTATTTGAAGAGTCTTGGCGTGCCATTGGGCGCGAATCCGAACCATGTATTGTATGGGGATCGATTCTCGTTCAAACCAAAAGACATCCTCTGTTTTAATAGACAGAGGGTGTCTTTTTTTGCTAAGGTGAGTTAGGTGAGTAATCGGGTTAAAATCCCTATAACTTTTCTATATACGCGCGTACTAAGGAGAAGTTATAGGAAAAATACCTCGATTACTCACCTTTCTCACCTTGATGAACGAATACTAAATATAAAAAACGTTATCCTATCGAAAAAAATAACTCCCTCACACCGTCACAGCGAGAGGGAGTTTTGCTTTTTTACTTTTTCAGCAGCGCGTCCCACAAATTAGCATATCCAACCTATATTAATACAACACCACCGAAGCGGGGCGCCTGATCCCCACTCCGGCGGTGTTGCTGCACCTTGCGGCGCTGCTATGTCAATATTCTACCGCACGGCTCGGTCGCCGTCAAGTTAAGATTACTTGGCCAGCAGCGCGCCCCATGTATCGGGGCCGCAGATGCCGTCCGCCGTCAGGCCGTTAGCCACCTGGCAAGCCTTGATTGCCGCGACGGTCGCCGCGCCGCAGATGCCGTCCGCGCCGTAGCTGCCGCACGAATAGCCCTGCGCGATGAGCGCGCCCTGCATGCTGCGCACCGCGTTGCCACGGTCACCGTTGCCGATCATCTGAGTTGCTACCATGATAATGTCCTCCTCGGTCGTGTTTTTGTTCTGAGTCTCCGGCGCTCCGGAGACGATAGCCGCAAGCGGGAAATACTTGCCGGGGCAGTCCGTGGTAGACCCGGGGACGTCCTTGTGGCCGATCACCTTGCTGATGCCCCAGCGCCGCTTGATGTCGGCCACTAGAGCCTGTCCAGCGGCCAGCTGCGCGGCAGGCATGGTCGGCTCCACCTGATAATTGCCCTCGAAGCACACACCAATGCTGTGGCTGTTCGCGCCGTATGCATGCGCGCCCACGGTATCCTCTGGGCGGCCGCGATAGATCGTGCCATCCTTGCGCACCAGATAGTGGTAGCCGATACCCGCCCAGCCGTTGTTGATGTGCCAGCTGTGGACGTCCTCCGCCGTACACGATGTGGCCGCTGCGTGGTGCAGGATCAGCAGATCCGTCGTGCCCCGCCTGCTGAGCGGCTTTGCCCATTTGTAGGTTTTTTCGATGATGTTCATGCTTATTCCTCCTTGGTCAGCTGCTTAACCGCCTGATTAATACCCGTAGCAGCCAGACCGGACACAACGCCCACAGCAGCGGCCGTGATCGGATCCGTCGCCGGAAAATCCGGGATGGGCGCACAGTACAGGCTAAGCAGACCCAGCCCCGCGCCGACCAGCCCGCAGATGACGGGGATAGCCTTGTCCGGGATGGCGGGCCAGAGTTTGACCAGCGCGCCGATGATGTAGGCGATGACCGTAATGGCCGCCACGCTTGCGATACCGATGTTTTCCATATTTTTTTCTCCTTCCTGTGCCCGATTAGGGGCACCATAAAATTACTGTTTCTCCTCGAGATCTGCGATACGGTGGTTAATCACCTTGATCTGCTCCTCTACGACCGGCATGCGACGCGCAAAATTGTTGTGCTCGCGCACCTCGCGCGTCAGCTCGTCAATTTTGGTTTCGGTGACTGCCTGTGTCTTGCGGTTGCTGGCCAGCACGCCAAACAGGCTTAACGCGCCGGTTATCAGTGCTGCGATGATGGATTCTGTCATAATGTCGTCTCCTCTCTGATATGCGCATTGCGCGTGTAATAAGCCCGTCAGGGCGGGGTTAGTGGGTTATACTTCCGTTGCGGAGGTTGACGATGGAGTTGACCTACAAAAGCGTTGGCTTCTTTCAGTTCGGGAGGAACCGCTCGAAGATGCTCCATTGGAACCTACCTCGCTTTCTAAATTTACCCCTTGGGAAGTAAGATGCTTTTGTTTGTCCAGTCTGCTCGAGCATAAGGGTCGTAGAGCCGACTGTATCTTTTCCATGTATACACTGTGCCAAAAAGACTGTTATCATCCGGGTGCTGTACAATACATGGAATTGTGCAAACCATCATAATGTTGTGCTCCTGACAGTATTTAGAAATCATTAGGTCATCATGGGGTTTTCGCTCCATATCATCACTTGCGTCGCACCAAGCCATGCACGGCTCAATGGTGGAGACAGGCATCATGATCGCACACCCCGGCATATTGTTAATACGATAGTACGGCGTGTTGTTGTAGTTCGGGTAGTTGCCAGGCTGCAAGAAGTGGATGCCGGTTATTACTCTGCGAGGATGTGTACCAGCAATAATACTTATGATCTGCGTAAAATTGTCGCACACATCCACATCGTCCTGCAGCACCATTCGGTGTGTTGCGCCGTCCGGCAGAGGGTGCAGCCACGTCTTGCGCGCAGTATACATTGCATCCCCGCCGTTCGGGCGGTCATCCCACGTTACAGCATCACTGCTCAAATTGAGTTTTTGCAGTAGCCTTGCAACGCTGTCAGCCCGTTTCGGGCTTGCCATAATTCGGATATCGATCATGATTTAAATTTTTCTCCCGGGATTCTTTCGCACTCTAAGACCCCGCTTGCAGTACCAGTTGTGCCGTTATGCATACGGACATAAGCAAAACCTATACCAAGCTTAGTTTCAGCCGGATATCTTGCGATTGAAACAACCTGTGATGACCTGCGTGTATACATCGATGCCGTAAAATTGGTTTCATAATTTATTTCCGCAAACAAATACGGCATTTTGCTTAGGGCTAAATCATATGCTTCTTGTACAGTCAGTGTTTTCGGGTCTACTCCGCAGAACAGTTTACCTGTCCAGATCACGGTCGGTTCTGGCTTATTTTTTATAAAGCCTTTGGCATCTTCGCTTTGCTCACCCCAATCCGGCTGTACAGCCCCTATGTCATCGGGCAAAAATTTTCCATCGATCTTATGCACAACGTCCTGCTGATAACTAACCGCGACCGTATGTGTCCCGGCAACCTTACAACCAATCGCCAAGGTATCGCCGGCATCGGGGTTTCCTCCGTGGGTGACACAAAACGGCTCGCCGGTATCCGTTACACTTGGATTAGGAATGGCTAAATTACCAAAGACAGGAATGCGGTTCCCGCCTTGCTCGATCCATTTGCACGGGTACGATACCCCGTCAAAAACAACATCAAATGTTGGATCATCCTCGCTGCTGTACAGCGTATTGAGGGCGTCCAAATCAACATCGTTGAGCGTTGCAATGTTAAAGTTATTTTGCACAGCGGTCGTTACTTCCTGCTCCGGCACAACCACCCCGTTTTCCTGTGATACATAGTGCGTCCGGTTCTTAACGTAGTCCTTCGCGGTCGGGTCGTTCTGGTTCCAGTCGGACGTCTCCAGTTGCGCCATGCGCTCCATCAGCTGGTCGTACACGTCGGGCGCGGGATCGACAGGCGCGCCAGCAGCAGACCGCACAGACGGCAGCGCCCGCAGAATAGCCACGCGCGACGTGCGGATGTCGCCAGCAAAAAGGCCGATCTGCACAGCGCCCGGCACGGTGCAAACGGGCAGCGCAATCACGTCGCCGCCAAACACCGTATCCTTAAACGTGCCATCCATGTAGATCGTGCGCATGGTTTTGGTGTCGTAGGCGCTCCACTCCTCATCGAGCGTCCAATGCACCGTGTAGTCGCTGTTGTCGCATACGATGGATTGCGTATCAGATACCGCGACCTTGTGCGCCACTGTGATATTGATATCAGGCATATTGTTCCCTCCTTACGCCGTCCGTTTCCACACATATACCGCCAAATACGGCGGCATATTGTTGTGTGCCTTGCCCCCACAGTTGCTGCTTTGCGGCCCCGTATATTGGTTGATTTTCCCATCGCCGTCATATAGCCGGATTGCGTCCGTACCTATGACCGTGCTCTGGCCGGTGTACTGATAGCTCATTTTGATCTCAGGGATTTCGTCAGCTGACAGCGTTACCTCGGATTCACCACCGGTCGTACCGGGGCGATAGATTGTGCCAGCCGCCAGCAGAAACACGTTATTAATGGCTTCCCACGTTCCACCGAACAAATCAGCCGGATCGGTCGATTTTGTGGACTGGTAAATGCTCCCTACCGGGTGCGTCCAGTCGAGCAGCGTCTTTCCGTTCACGGTGATATTCGGGAAACTTGCAGGAATGCCGAACTCAAACAAATTCGATTGCGTCGCCGCTTTCCCAGCCGCTGCTCCCGTACCGTCCTTATAAAAATCCAATAGCGAAAACGTAGATTCTACTCGCACGTCAGATGTAATGGACGTAAAGTAATCCTGCAAGACTACGCGGATAACATACGCGTCATCTGCGGAAATCTCCGGCGCGTCCGTCAGTCGCAGCGTATCGTTATAGCTGATTTCGGCAGTTCCGGTGGAAATCTGCGCAAATTCCGTCTCTGTCTCTTTGCGATACGACAGGGTGATGGTGCGGTCATTCTTTCCGTCGAGCGACGCAATCGCATAGGCCATTGTCAGGGCTACGCGTGTACCGTCATCATTGTCCGCGCCCGTTGTATCAATACGCTTTGCAGACAGTTCGCTGATCTTCGGCGGACTATACGGTAGTACCGTGATGGTTTTCGCGCTACTTGCTGACCTCCCTCGGGTGTCTGTCACCTTGACTTGGACTGGGACGTCACCGGATGCCGTAATCATGTTCGATGTAATGGAGGTGCCGGTATAGAGGATTCCAGCAACTCTTACATCGCAGGACGCGATAGAGCTGCCATAGATCCCGCTTGCAGTCACATCTACCTTCGCTCTTGACTTGCTCTGTACATACGCGCCAAACTTATCGGCCAGCCCAGCAATCGTTTCCGCGATTGTTACTGCGGAAATTGCGGGGAGCATATCATCAGATACGGTAATCTTTACGGAGGTGGAGATCGTGCCGATCTCGGTATTGCCGTTATATGTCGTGCAATGGATTGCGCCGATGCCTACCGTTGCGCGCGGAATCTGTTCAGCCAGCGATTTTGGGGGTGTCCAACTGACGGACTTGGACGATGTTTTCGTCGCAATCACCCCGGACACTTCGCCGAAATAGTATCGGATCGTGTGCGTAAACGAGGGGCTTGCGGGAGTGAGCGTAATCGTACCAGATTCGCCCATGGTGAGATCCCCGACCACGGCGGTTGTGGCGCGCGGGATCGTGTCGAGTGTCACAGTCTGCGAGATATCTGTAGAGGTCAGGCTTGTGCCGCTGATGTAGCCTGTTGCTGAGATAGTGACGTTGCGGCTCCCATCTGCGTCGTGATATACGCGCACCGTCGCGCTCATCGCGAGTGTCCCTAATTGGTACGATACCTCGATATAACGGCTTCCCGCCGTCCACTGACCGTCGATCGTGATACCACCCGACCATGTGCCGCTCGTGGTATACCCGCTATTGGATCGGCTGTAATACAGCGTCGCCGTTACGTCGGAATAATTGCCGTCGATGCTCTGCACCGCCGACCACTTGATCGTCGGGAAGATATACTGGTTGCCGGTCGTGCCGGTAAATGCACCAGATAGAGCCATCAACTCACCACCTTCTTAAAGCTCAGGTTTCCGTTTGCGCGCGGAACAAATGCAAAATTGCCGATTTGCACCGATACGAGGAACTGCGCGTCAGTTACATACAGGCGTCGGTTACTGAAATACGCCACCTCTGACCCCGATTGCAGAAAAGCAATCCGATCATTGTCTACGCGGAGGGTCAACTCATTGCCGTTTTCTCCGATTATCAGCCCGTCCGCTGTAAACCGGAACCACTTATCGTAGTCCGACATACGGCTGTTTACACTGTCGCTCAGGTCATCAACCTGATTACTCACGCGGGAGAGGTCAATCTGGATCTGATCCGCCATGACGCTGAGACGGGAGTTCAGCTGCGCTTCCGCGTCCTCCTTGCTGATTTTCGCGTCGAGCTGGCCGTTAATGAGTGTCAGCGACTGCGACAATCCAGCTACGCTGTCCTGCGAGACAGAGCCTACCGCGAGTGCAGAACCGTTCAGATATCCGTCCATTGTGATTGCGACTTTACTGATCGTCTTTCCGCCGTCCTCGGAGTAGCCGAGACCACCCATCGACATAATCCACATCTTAGTCGTGTCCGTTACCGTGGGTGTGTCCTTGAGTGTCCAGCCCGTGGGAAAACCGTCCTCGTCATAGGTGATGGCAAAATAGCCGCCCTTCATGCCGATGATTTTCTCCGTCGCGTTCTGAAAGGAGTCCATGACCTCGTTATACATACGCTGGAGCTTTTGCGCGGTGGAGCTTTTTACGGCGTAATCCGCATCCTCCACCCCGTAGCACGTCGTATTACAGCTCATGCCGCCGCTGACGTGCAGCTCCTGTTCCATCACAAAGACCGACAGGCCGGACACGCCGTCACGGTCAACGACGGTCAGGATATCCCCAGCTTCGACGGATGGGTCTCCGCGCCACTTGCATTTGCAAGGTACCATCGGCTTATTCTTGATAAGATCAAGCACCGAGGTTGCGATATCTGCGGTCATATACGGGTTAATTGCTGTGATGCCGATGCCAGAGCCTACCGAGATTGGATTTTCTTCTGTGCCGGTCAGCAGGCTATTGATTGTAAACGGCTCGTCGGCGGTACGCTCCAGCCCGTCAAGGTGCTGCACGTCCCACCCAAGCGTCAGGTCGCTGTCGGCGTACCAGCAAAACACCAGATTCCCGGTTGCGTCAAACTTTGCATTACATCCAATCAACCCGGCCAGCCAGCCCAGTTGCTCACGCAGACTGCCGCTATACGCCGTCTCAATCTGGACGTCAGGGAGCGTCACATTGGGTGCCGTCACCTTTGCTTGTGTGCATACGTCCGCGAGAATCTGCGCAGGCGTGGCCGGAAGGGTGATTGCCGGGATATAATCCGCCGTCAGAGATGCCATACGGTCGTACCCGGTAACTGTCACCCATAGCTTTCCGCTGTCCTCTACGCCGTCTGTAGGCACGTAAAACACGCCCTTCGGGATGTACGTTACTTCATTGTCACCAGCGGCCTTCAACCCCACATACGGGGTAAAGTATCCGTTTTTTAGCGCAAGCCCTTCCTGCTTGTACATCGTCATCTTGCAACTGGAGGAAAACGCCGCGCCTACGGTCACACCGTCAGAAGATCCAAACTGCTCCGTCAGTGTCATTTCCTGCATCTCCGAGCGTGGAAGATCCGTTTCACCGTTGAATTTGGCTTTCAAATAGATCTCCCGCCCCGGAGACTTACAAGTATCGTGAAAGGCTTTTGTTACTGTATACATAACTCACCTCTCGATAAAGTTCATGCTCAGGCTTTCCCAGAGCCATTTCCCGTCGATCAGGCTGTACATGGGGGTGGTTCGATCCCCCACATACGCCGTCATTTCGCGGGTGGCTCCCGTTAACGCATCGGGATAAGCAACCGTAAAAAAGGTATCGGTCACGGCATTGAGAAGCGTAGAACACTTCTCAGCAGTCAGGGGTGGCCACTCAAGAGTTAGCTTTCGCTTTGTTGCAACACGATCCCGAAAAAGATCCCCAGACTGGTTACGCCCCGTACCGTCTGCGTCGATGTCCTGTAGACCCCAGCTGTAAGACTTAGGATCAGGCAGAGCGACTTTCGTGCCATCTGCCTTGGTAATTGTCAAGATTGCCATATTACCTCCTTAGTCAGCCAGCGGGGATTTACCCGTGCTGCGTTTTACGCGCCCGTTCTGGTCAACAACGATCTGGAACAGATTCTTCCCGTCGCACTGTGCAACCACATTGATCGTGCGATTGTTTCCTGTCTGATTCCCCATAGCATCTCGTACCGCACGGTAAACACCGGACGAAACGGATTCGACAATCTGGTCATTGTTAGCAACTGCGGTCTTTCGACCGATACTGCCAACCATCTCTGCCCCAGCTTCTCGCGCAATAAAAAGCTGACCTTCATCAGGGAAGCCGCCGGACGCATACCATTCGACATTCAGCTTAGGTAGCGAGGTCGGAAGACCGATTGCGCTAAGGGTCTTAGCAACCCACCCTGTAGCTGCGGTAGTTGTCCATTTAAAGTGCGGGAGCTTGATCTTGAGACTGCCCCAGAAATTGTCCCAACTGGTCTTCAACCAGATCTTAAAATTAGACCAGCCTGTAGAAATGTCATCCCAAGTGTCCGTCCAGACGTTTTTAATCTGGTTCCAATCATAGGAAGCTGTCCACTTGATATCCGCCCAAGTGTCATTCCACGACTTCTTGAGCTTGTCGCCCCATACTTGCCATTTAGTCTTGATTTCTCCGGTGTTTTCGTCGATATATCGTGCGTTTTCACCGAGAGAAGACTTAGTTTCTGCAAGAATTGATGCATACTGAGAGCGCGCGCTTGCGACCGTCTCGTTCTTGGTCTTCTCGGCAGCGGCCATGATTTCATCGTATTCATCATGGTTGATCGCGCCGACATCCAGCATCCGCTGAGCTTCCAACTCAATACTCGCGTACTGTTTTTCAGCATCAGCAACCGTCTGTTCTCGAGTGGTCTGTGCGTTTTTGATAATTTCACTGGCCTGCTCGAGACTGATACGGGTTGCGCTGTCCTTGAGTCGATTCATGATCGTTTTGTATTCGATCTCGGTTTCAGACAGCTGTTTAATACCGGTATCCTGCATTTCAGACTGAATTCGTGTAATTTCATTCCATTCATCAGAAGTAATCGCCCGACTTTCAGCCTTGGCATTAGCCATAATCTCATTAATTCTGGCTTCCTTATCCCGAACACTGGTGGTAAGCTGATCGTAATACGCCGTATTCTGCTCCATAAGGCGGGCATAGGCTTCTTCCCCCAGCGCCTTACGGAGGGGTTCGAGAGTGGCAAGGGCTTCGTTTCGATCCGAATCCAGCTCATTAACGATGGTTTCCGAAATAGTGCTAACCTTCGACTTAACGTCGGCGATAACAGAATCGTCAATGATCGTATGAGTCATTTTCACTTCGGCAAGAGTGTCAGACAGTTCGCGAACTTGATTGATAAACGGCTCGACCTTACCTTTGGTCGTGTCTGAAATCGTATTGTCAAACAACTTAATCGCCGGAACAGCATCGCTCGTCGCGGTGATAGTAAGCGCGGCAATTCCAGCCGTAGCCGCGCCGATTATAGCTCCAACAGGGCCGAACGCCGCACCCAGTGCTACGATAGCAAGCCCCATTGTGCCGATCCCCTTGATGTTCGTCGAGTTAAACCCGTTATTCATAACATCCTTGATTGACGCACCGAAAATCAGTAGCGCACCAGTTGCGGCACCAACAGCCGCCCCAACGGGGCCGAAAGCGATACCAAGCCCACCCACGATACCAATCAGGCCAAGAAGCATTCCCGAAAGATTGGATTCGGATAGGCCATTCTTAAACGCATCTATAGCGTTTGTGATTTCGATGAACGCACCGGCAGCAGTAATAGCAACTCCTGCAAACTTGCTAAGCGTACCGAGTCCTCCACCAAGGAGCTTGAAAAAATTAACGACACCGGGTGCAATTCGCCATGCGGCAATTCCGATGCCGATCGCCCCAATCGTTGTCAGAATCCCTTTGATGTGCTTACTAACCCAATCGAAGAAGGGCTTCATCTTCGCCTTAATCTCGTCAACTTGAGTAGCAACAGCGTCGCCGAGGAAGTCATATTGTGGGAGATCAAAATCGAAACCGCCAACACCGCCAGCGTTAGTGCCAGACCCGGAAGACCCGGAACCGTTCGTGGCGGACATAACGTTCAGCTCATCAAAGCCAGCAAGATACTTTTGCAGCTTCTTCGCAGCACCGGTAGCGTCCGTGAGATTATCAGCAAGATCCCCCGCACTTGTAGCAGCGTTGCCAATGCCTACACCGTCATAGTCAATCTCGGTGAGCTTGAAGCCCATGAGAGCCGCAAGTGCGTTCGCAATTTCACGCAGCACCTGAAAAAACGCAATACAGTAAGGGAGAACCGCGTTCAGAATCGGAATAAAAATGTTACCGATTGCGCGAGCGGTCTGCGTTATCTGTGCTTGAAGGATTCTCAGCTGGTTAGCGGGCGCTTCGAGCGTTCGCGCCATATCACCCTGCGCCGTAGTCACCTGTGTGAGGATTGCGTAGTATCTCAGCTCAGCCTTTTCAGCCTGCGTCATGTTCGATACGCTCTCCTGAATTCCGAGATTAAGTGCAGTCTGCTCCAACCGAGCCTGAGAAAGGTCATAGCCGAGTCTGCGCAGAGGTTCCAACTCTCCAGAAATACCGGACTGTAGCTTCTGCATAGAATCCTCAACGGAAACATTGAAGAAAGACGAGATGTCGTAACCAAGCTGAGTCAGGTTCTTACTCATGAGCTGAGCGCGTTCAGCTGTGTCACCAAAGCCCGTCAACAGGGTATTAAACACGCCCTGATTGCGAAGCCACTGTGCCGGGTCAATGCCAAAGATTTCAGATACGGTGTCCGCATATTCTTCTGCCGTTTCCGCGTACTCCCCCAAAGCAGCAGTAAACAGGTTCAGGTCTTCCTGATAACTGTTTGACTCGTTAATGGCATGAGAAATGTAGCTTCCAACTCGGCGCAGGGCAAGGGCGAATCCCGCGATATTCAGGGCTTTTAGGTTGTTCCCGAATTCACTCGTTGAACTCGCGGCCTGATTTGCCGACTGATTATACCGATCCGTGCTGGTAATAAGCCGCTGAATTTTAGATGGGAACGCTGAGAACCCGGAAGACACTTTCTGCATTTCGTCAGCAAACGGCTTCATGGCTGCCGCCAGTTTGGTGAGTTGATCTGCAAATTTGTCAAGATCCGCTTTGTCCAATTCAGCGATGACCGTCGGGAGCTTTTCCAGCTGATTGGTGAACGACGTCAATCGCGCGCGGTTCAGCTCAGAAAACGGGCGAAGGCCATCCGCGAGAGCTGCGAGTTTGTCACCGTCCGTCCACTTGATCCCCGCAATTGCGGTATTGATGGCCGTAAGCTGCTTGGCAATGGTAGATGAAATCTTCGTATTGCTGACTCGGCTCAGTGTTTCAAGAGCGGTGGCCATTCTTGTAATCTTTTGGGCGGAATCCCCGCTGTTCAGATTTTTTAGGGAATTATTTAACTCGCGAATACTTTTGGCTGTACCACTGAGAGAGGAGGAAGTATTACCGCAAGCAGTTTTTAACCGTGACAGCGAATTCCGTAGAGCGTCAATGCCTTTGACTGCATCGTTGCTGTCGTTCACGATCTGAAATTCAAGACCCTGAATTTCCACATTATCAGCCACTTACACCACCGTCCTTCCCCTGAAACTTCTTGTTAAGCGAAACCATAAAGGCTTCCATATACGCTTTCGCCTGATCGTCGTGTCTCTCCTCGAGACTCTTCTTCTGTCTCGTATCGCGCTGAGTAAATAACTCATAAGGGTTCTCCCGATAAGGAATCGGTTTTGTTCCCTTTTTCGCGAAAGACCGGAACACCGGAGCCACATCCGCGAGTGCTTCGTAGATATACGCTCCCTGTAACCACGCGTCTTGATTTCTTAGATCCTGTTTGATTTGCGCAGCTTTTCTGTAATACTTCACCAAGGTACAATCGCCATTCCAAAACTGGTGGTACGTCATACCAATAGCGAGATAGTACGGAAAAACCTCGTAAAACTTATCTGTGTAAGTTGTAAGGGAGGTGAGAGGTTTATCTCCACCTCCCTTACTATCGGAAGAACGGTCACTTACCAGCCGGTCTTCCAGCTCACGTTTCCCGCGTCACCTTCCGGAGACTCAGGCTCGTCCAGCAGACTCAGCAGAGGTTCGTTATACATTTCGACAAGCGCCGGTACCAGCTCGTCCTTATGCGGAAGACGAGCGTAGAGGTTGTCGATCACATCCCGCTTTACAAATCGATGATGTGCGAGAAATGCACCAGCAAACAGCGCCGGAAGCATACTTACAGGCTTTCGAGCAACCTCGTCGGCAACAAAGCCGCTCTTTTCCATCGTCTCGACGGACTTACGGGTGTACTCCAGCGTGTAGGTCACGCCGGTCATAGGATCATTGATCGTCAGTGTCTTAGCCATAATGTTATCTCCTTATTTAGGTCTCCGAGAACGCGATCGGCGTAGACGGCGCAATCGTGATGTTCATGTTTACCACTTCGTTTACGCCGCCGCCAACGGGATATACAGACAGCTCACCGTCAAAGCTGAACTTGCCGTTGGAGCCATCGGGAGTGACCACACCGGCGCTCTCCGTGCCGCCAAACCAGACGGCATAACTGTTCTTCTTGCCCTCCAGTGCCTTGAGCGTCTTGAAATCAGACATCGTGTAATTGGCGGTGAAAGACAGACCGTCGAGGGACTGAATGCCTGCAATGTAGGTCTGCATAGCATCGGACAGGGTGGTCGTTTCCAGCATTTCGGGTTCGCCGCCGAGGTCAGGGAACTCCTTAATGTCGATCAGCTTGCTCCACTGTTCACCAGTGTCGGCTTTCTTCATCAGAAAAACCTTGTAGGTGGAAATAGCCATTTCATTTACCTCCTGTAAAGAGTGGTTCCGTCCGTTTCAGCCTTGTATCGGGCAACCAGACGGTAGATTGTTGCGTTCTCCAAATTGGGAACCGGGGACAGAGAAATACGCCGGAAATTCTTGGCGTACATGAGATCGTCCACAAACCTCATGATTTTTCGGCAAACGGACTTCTTACCGCCTGCCTTATCGGAGTAGACATTCACCTCGTACATCAGCGTGGCGAACCTCTCCGTATCGCCGCTGTCCATGTGGGCTTCCGTGGTATAGTTATCCTGCTCCACCAAGCTCACATAGGGGAAACGGGTAGGAGCATTGACATACTCGCCGCTGACCAAGATACCGGGAAACTGCGCTCTCAGGGCTTCCGCAATCGGCGTGTAGATTTGACTCTCCACATCAATCATGAAAACACCTCCTTCGCAATCTCCGTGAGCCGGTCTTGCAGCTCCTTCACCGTTTCATACATCGGCATATTGGCGGGGTTGCCGTGAGTGATGACCACGAACCCGCCGTTCTTCTTTTCTTTCAGCACTCCGTTCGTGCCGGGGTCGCCGTAATAACCCCAAGAGTGCTGCTTGCCGTGACCCTGACCGTATTCGCCACGCTTCATGCCGAGTTCTTCTGCTTCCGGGTGATTGTCTGGGTAGGTCACGCCGGTGCCGAACTCGATGAATAGGGTAGCTCCACCTGTCGCCACCACCGCTCGGACATTGTTCCCACGTGATTCTACCGTCACGGAAACATTATTTGTGCCGTCATAAACGGCCTGCGAGAACTTGACAGAAGCCCTCTCCATGCCCTCTTGTGCCACCCGGTCGAGAAAGACCGCAGCCCGCTCTTGAAACCAGTTCTTCCAGTTCTCGGTTTCCCGTATCAGATGCTCAATCCCTCTCTCGGAGAGCGGAACATTGATTGTCCGACTCACGATACCGTCACCTTACTGACCGCATAAGAAATGGAGTTGAGGGACTTGGCGACCCGCCGAACCATGTAATCGTAGAGCGGCTTCCCGTCCTTGTCATACTGCGGCTCCTTGTCAATGAACAGCACGGTATTCTCGTCAATGGGACAGCTCAGGTCATCGGTAACGATCACCTTGTCGTACCCGGCGAAATTACCGAACTGCTCCACCTGAGCGGAGCCGGTCGCCGCCGAGATATTGGCGTTCATCGCCACGGCAGGCTTGTAAACCACCAGTTCCTCGCCGGTTTCGTTGCCGTACTCGTCCTTGGCGGGAACCTTGCTGTCATACAGCAGATACCAGAAGGGCGATTGGTTGCGGTTCAGCGTCCTCATACACTCAACCTCCCATCACGGAAGCAAAGGGAACAATGTCCCTCAGCAGCGTAGGCGGCACATCACCGTCTTCATAGGAGCGGGAGATACCGTTCTCGCTGTGAGCGGTCTGCCCTTCGGCACCCCGCTTGTTCAGCAGATACACGGCGATCTCCACCTGAATGTGAGCGTACTGGTCAGGGACAGCGGTCACGGTGGGGTCAAAGGGGTATGCCTTGCGGCACACCTTGTTTCCGGCGATAGAAAGGTAGGTGGAAAGCGTGTCCTCGTCTGTCTCGCCGGTCATGGCTTTCACCATTTGGAGCTTTTCAGCGTCCGTCATGCTTTCCACCTCCTATCACTCAGCGGGTTCCTCGGACTTCTTGCGGGACTTCTTGATAACGGGAATGGGATTTTCCTCGGACAGATTGAACTTGGTGATGATTTCCTCACGGGTGAGGACTACGGGGTTGTCGAGGGTATCAACAACCACCGTGCCCATCACCACAGAGGTACTTTCCAGTTCACGCCGAGTAATCACCTTGTCCTTTGCGGTAAAGCCTACATTACGGAAGTGATCTCCCTCCCTCACATACACTTTTCCGTCAGAAACATAGAACATGGTGAACCTCCTTAGCCGTTGGTGATGATCTTCGCCAGCGCAATCGTCTTGGGGTCAGCCACGATAGACCAGTTGGCGGTAGCCGCAAGCTGAGCGTCCGTGGGGGAAGCGGTGTAGCCAGAAGTGGGCTTGGTAAAGCTGAAACCGTTGGGGTGCATGGTTTCACGGATACGAGTCACCAGCGCGTCATAGCCGCCGCCCTTGAGAGCATCACGGGTCAGCTCGGAAGGAACCTTCACGGGTGCGGGAGCATACTGGATAGCGCCCAGACCGAGGACATAGGTGGTGTAGGTCGCTGCCTTGGAAGTATCCGCCGCGGTGGTGGGGCAGCCATCGTCCACGATCACGGTCATGCCGTTCACCGTGCCGATACGCAGAGGGCGCTCCACGCCGTTTGCGTCCGTGTACTTGAGGAAGTCCAGCAGTTTCAGGCCAGCCATGTTAGTGGCGACCTTGCTGTGCATAAACACGAGCTGGAAAGCGTCCTGATTGTCGCCCACGGCCTTCTGGATAGCGTCACCGATGGTTGTAGCGCCCATCTTGTTCGCGTCCGCAACGGTGGTGGAAGCGGAAGACAGGTCGGTGGTGTGGTTCGCCCAATCGGCAAACTCGCCGCTGCCGGTCACACCGAAGACCGCATTGAGGATTTTCAGCATGATGGACTGGCGCTGCTTCTGCCAATACTTGGACACCTGAGACACGATCTGCTGCATGGGGTCTGCGCCGCTGTTGTAGTCAACGATGAAGTCCTTCTCCTTCCAGCCGTGCGCACGACCAAACACGATACCGTTCTGAGCGCCGCCAGCAGGGTCGGTCAGGGTGATGTCGGTTGCGCCATCGTAGTTCTCAGGAGTACCGCCGATGATCTTGTAGAAGGGCAGGGTGTAGAAGTCAGAACCGTTGGCAATCAGCCGTGCCAGCTCTGCATTCGGGGCGACTGCGCCGCTCTCAAACATAGCGGTCAGGGTGGGGTCTTTCGCATTTGCCCAGTTGTAGTTAAACAGCTCAGGGTTAAACGGAAAACCGAGATAGGTAGCCATAGTGTTTTACCTCCATAATTACTTCAAAATTGTCTGCCAGTCAGAGTGTTCCTTGACAAACTCCATCTGGGCTTTGGTGTCGAGTTTCAGAAAATCAGCCTTGGTCATCTCGCCGCCCTTGCCACCGGCAGGGGGCTTGGGGGTATCTTTCAGAACCTTGGCTTTTACATCTTTCTCATACTGTTCCAGAAACTTCTTCTGTGCGGCAAAGACCTTATCCATCTCACCGTTCGCCATAGCGGTAGCGGCTTCGGTTGCCAGCGGCTCAGGATAACCCTGCGCAGCGAAACTCGCCTTGTAACTGGAAATGGTCTTCTCCTTTTCCAATCCCGCCAGCTTGTTCTTCATTTCCTCGAACATCTGCTCATTTTCCAGATTCTTGCGTTCTTCCTCAGAAAGCAGCTCGTTGTGCTTCTTTTTCCAAGACGCAAGCTCGGAAGCAGTCTTGTCAAAGACATCTTTCTTCACGTAGCCGGTATAATCAGGGTCGGGAAACTCGTAGTTTGCAAGGGCTTCCGCTTTCTGCTCTGCGGTCATATCCGCAAAGCCCTCAATGGTGGAAACATCAATCTTTGCCATACAATCGTTCCTTTCTGCGCTTTTAGAGTGCATCTCCGCACTATATCTTTGTGTTTACGGTTCTCTCCGTTTTGTGATTTAAGGCTTCTCTGCCTATTCAACGCCTTACGGCGATTAAACCAAAAGAAAAAGGGCTACCAATACCTTTTCGGTATCAGTAGCCCGTAATGGCTGTCCCTACCGCCTATGCGATAGGCTGTTCATATTTCTTTTTACTGCTGACCGCCCACACGACCACCTTCTCGTGTCGTTCTGCGATCTCAACGGTCTTTCCCGTAGTCAAGATTTCCTCAATCTTCCTGACCGCTTCCGGAGTCAGGCGGATTTTCCTCTCCATCAGGATTGACCTCCTTCTGCTTGCCGACAAGTTCAGCTGCCTTTTTCTCCTGTTCCTCGGCATAATCCATACTCATACGGTACGCAAGCTGCGGGTCGGAGAACATACCGCAGTGGGTAAAGGCCAGAACGGGAGCAATCTTGGAATTACTGAGCATAGTGGTCAATACGGTCGCTTTCTGAGCAATATTTTCATAATTGCGGCGAGTAAAGCGAACCTCCACATTCGACAATTTCAATTCCAGATCGCTCAGATCGGAACAGATATGCAGAACCAACTTCAAGAACTCCTTTTCGGAGAGCTTGAACATCAGCTCGGAGTCCTTGGCTCTGGCTTCTGCCGCCGACCAACCGTCACGCATGATGACCGCAGAACCCGTATCGCTGGTAGAAGTACCGCCATTTCGGTTCGGCATACCGCAGATCGTCAGCACCGTGTTATAGAGGTGATCGACCAGTGTTTGTGTCTGGCTCTGGTTCAGTTCGGAGGTCAGATACTTGATCTCCGCCTTAAACTGTGGGTCAATGTCCTTGAACTTAATCGCACCCTCATCCCGCAGCTTGGAGAAATCATCGCCGGAAATGTCCACATTGTGAAACAGCATGAGCGCCTGAACGAACTGTTCTACACCGTCAAGACGGTTGCTGTCCACCGTATTGATAGCGTCCAGCAAGGGAAGGACAATCTCGAAAGCACCCAACCGGGCGTTGTTCGCCGGGTATTCGATAATAGGAATACCAAGCGACTGAGCTTCTTCCCGGACGATCATATTCTGGTTTTCAACCTCGAAATAGCGGTCTTTCGTATAAATGCTGTAAATCACCGCACCGTCCGACCGCCGAATGTACTTCACGCCCATTACGGGCGGTTCGCCGATGGAATTAGCATACACCACGAAAGCAAACCGAGGGTCGAGGGTGTAAATCTCGAAGGGAGCTTCATCGCTTTCCCTCTCAAATGCACTGTCAGGAAGCACCATGCGGTATGCCGTGCCACAGATGTGAAACCAATCTGCCAGTTCCTTATCCTTTGCAGCCTTATCCTCGGAAAGACAGTAGCCGTTCAGAGTGGTGATCTTGTCGGCAATCATCTTATCATCACTTCGGCTGACATACTGAATGGGTTCCCCCATCAGATAGCCGACCTTGAAGGACACGATCTCATTGGCACGGTTTTCAACCACATTGTTTTGAATCTCAGGACGGACTTCCTTTTGACGGTTCAAAATCGGCTGTCTGCCTTTGTAGTAGGCATAGAGGTATTCCATATCCGCCTTGTTTGACCAATGCGTGATAAGTGCCTTTCTCAGCACGTCCAGCACATTGTCCCGTGTGATTTCCGTCACATCGGTAAAGATTTTCTTACGACCGAAACAGCCCAAGACAGAATACCTCCTCTCCACCTATTTTCTCTCTTATCATTATACTAAACTCTCCAATGCTTGTCAATAGTAAACTCTTAATTATACCATTCGCCACATTGAAAGTAAAGAACTCAAACAGGCCGCTTGAAAACCTCCACCTTGCCCCCGGACAGCATACGGATTTCGTTCTCCAACAGAGAGAGGGAGTCAGGAGCGTCATCATGCGGAACCTTACCGGAGCGGGTATATGTGGTCACTTCCTTCATGAAGTTCCAATACTGACTGCCCCGCTTGTAGGTGGAGGGGTGCTTGAAGTAGAAGTTCTTTTTGATGTTATCGGAAGCAAACTCGATACGGGTCTGCTTGTTGGAGATTGTGCGCTTCGTGCGGATACCAACGGAATACCCACGCTCACGAATGATCTGGTCAACATCTCTGGCGAAATACTGACCGGCGTTGTTGGACTCGAAGACGGCGGAAGCAACCTTATTCTCGATCAGGCACTTGGCACATTCCGGCTTCGTCACCTCAGCGGGAGAGTCATCAAAGACCACATCAACGATATACACATCACTGCCGTAAATCTTCGCCACCGGCATGGAGGTCGAGTCAGAGCCGCTTTCCGCCGTATCGCCAACGGCGATGATGGTATCCGGATCACGGTCTTTCGGCAGCTCAAAGAAGTAATTCAGCTCGTCCTTGTTGAACAGCAGACCCTTCGCTTCAAAAGGCTGTTGCTGGAACTCGCTCTCAAACTGCTCTGCGCTCAAAAGTTCCCGCTGCTCCCGGAAGTAGGCGGTGGTAAAGACCTTCTTGCCCTCCCGCTTGTATTCATAATTGCTCTCGTCCGTCACGAGATCGAGGGCGGGTATCTCAATCGCTCTCCAAGCCCAACCCTCCCGCTGGGCGTGTTCCTGCACACGACCGATGGGGTCATACAGGGAATAGCGAGTGCCGGTAAAGACCATCGGCGTACCTTCGATAGCACGACCCATAATATCGCCGGAAATCACTTCCCACTTGTCATCAAGCCGCTGGCGGTTCTTCGCTTCCTCCCGACCCTCTACGCAGTCATCGAGGTAGAGAACATTGGTAGCTTCGGACAAGCCCACCTGTCGAGCGTCAATGGAACGACACATGATGGTGGGGAAACGGGACTTGCTTTTCAGGTTCACCGTCTTCGTGTCGGCGTTGGTCTGCACCAGCCGTGCGTCCGGGAACACGTCGTAGAATAGATACTCGTTAGGGACTGTCAGGTATTCCAAACAACCATTGTAGAAGCTCTTTACAAGGTCATCGCCCGTCCCTTCCATCAAGGTCGAGCGGTCAGGAAACTTGCCGGAGAGCATATTCACAAAATTGATACCTGTTTGTGACTTACCCGCTCGTTTCGGCATGGAAATTGTCAAAAGGCGCAGCTTTCCGTCCAAAACATCTTGAAACCCCTGTACCATCGGTTTGAGATAGTGCTTACGGGGGGCATAAAACCGCTTTTCAGGCTTGCGGTCGAGTTCAATGTAGGTCATGAAGGAGTCAAAATCATGGGGTGCTTCAAAGAGAAGACACCGCCGCCACTGTTCATAGAACTTCGCCCCGCCGTCACGGACTACCTGATCTGCGGAGAGTGCCAGCAGCTCCTTGTTCGCCTTATGCGCCGCCGAGAAATCCTCGGTTTCCCACTCCCGGCATAGAGAAAAAAGGTCGCTGTACGCCCCGGCATCTCCCGGTCGGCGGTCGATCACAGCTCGGATAGAGCCGGAGAGTTTTTCATAATTCATGTGCATTTCCTTTCCAACAAAAAAAACGAGCTACCCGTGTATTTCTACACAGATAGCCCGTCATGGCTGTTACTCCCGCCCTTGCAGAAGCCTTATTTATTTAGTTTCAGCAATTCGGCTAATACATAAAACGGAAACAACAGAAGGAGCAATAGAACGTACATCACACACCAACCTTTCTTACTCGATCATACCATGTAGACCGACTAATGCCGAGTTCCCGGCAGCAGTCCGCTACGGTAATTTTAATCTTAAATATTGCGAAGTCTATACTCTTTCGGCCACTCGTCACCACACCTTCAGATCGTGTGATAACTTTTGACCATCAGGGAAGTTTGTTCGAATCAAAAATGCTCACCCCTCCCAACCAAAATCGGTTCATGAACGCCCTTAACCCAGTTCATATCACCATACTTATACAGACCCTCGTAAAACGGACGATTTTTGAGAATACCCTTGATGGTAGACACTTGAAACCTCTTCCCGGAGCGGGTCTGATATCCTGCCTTTTCCAGCAACTCCGTGATACCCAACATGGATACCCCCTCCTCGTGCTTCTCGAAGATGAACTTCACAATGGGGGCTTCCTTCTCGTCAATCACAAGAACACCATCAGCCACCCTATACCCGTATGGGCGGCGACCGCCGCTGTACCCGCCGCAGGAAGCCTTAATAGAGCGCCCTTTACTGGTACGTAGAGCGATGTTCTTCCGCTCCTGCTCCGCCACGAATTGAAGCAGTGCACGGTAGATGTTGGCGAACTCGTTGCCCTCGGTGAAACTCTCCTGTGTACTCAGGAGCTTGATGTTCCGCCGTTCCAACACATACAGGTAATAGAAGTACAGCTTGGTATCACGAGCTACACGGTCATTCTTGAACACGATCACCGCTTCGTAGGGAGGATTGGTTACATCCTCGCCGTACAGAATGGCGTTCAGACCGGGTCGGTCATCTTTAACGCCGCTGATCTCGTCGATCTTCCAGTCCACGATGTTGTAGCCGTTGTCATTGGCGTAGAGAAGAATGGCCTGCTTCTGGACTTCAATACCGTATTTGTCATCATCGGCCTGTCGCTCGGTGGAGACTCGGATATAGCCGATTGCGTTTTTGAATGTCATCATAAGATCACCTCTTGCGTATAAGCTACCATAAGTAAACGCAAATGTCAATAGGTAAACACAAATTATTCTTTCTTTTCAATCACTGGGTGCAGCGTCACCGGTGTTTCTTCCGCGCTCACGTTCACAAATGTCGGCGCTACCCACTTTAGCACGAGCTTCCTTGCAGCGGGGTCACTCTTTGCCCCTATCCAGAAGTTATGCCAATGCCCTCGGCGCATATGCGGGCGAGGAGATGCGTGAGTACCGCCCCTCTTCTCGTGAGTCATAGCGACCTTTCTATACGCCCTGACGGCATTTCCAATGCGGACACCCACATTCCACTTGCGGATTTCAGCATACCTGTCTTTTATAACCGGAGAGCGCTGCGTATAAAACGTCTGCTCGGAGTTCGGCGTAATTTCCGCGTTCTGAGCGCATAGATACAGCACCAGTTGAAGGGTCTGTTTGTAAAACAGGGCGGTTTGCCTACGACTTTCTGTCTCCTCAAATAAAGCTCGGCGTAATTCAGGCCTATCGTCCGGTATATTCTTATATGCTTCTTCACTGGCCACTCGGATACTGTCCTCTATCGTACCCGCGTCAATATGAATAGGCACCCCAATCGTCCTGCCACCTTCCTTCATATAAAGCAGTCGCAGTTCCCGTTCGTGCGTGTTCGGATCATATTCGAGATGGACGAACACCCCGTCATATATCACCCCGCCAAACGTCGTATTCTCTGCGAATTGAATGTAAAAGCTCTGATAAGGAAGATGCAGAAGCGCTTCCGGATCCATTTTTAGATCATCCGCTTGCTCAAATAACAACTCCTGCATCCCCTCGTCCATCACAAAGACCTCTTTGCTGTATCGCCACGGAGCCAGCGCTGCAATGCACTGGGCGTCTCGAACAGACCCCATCCGGTTATCAAACGTATCGGAAAGATCCTCCATCGTAATGGATAACGAAGCAGCAATGGGCGCATAACACCAATCCGGCCACCACGGCAGCCCTTTTGACCCCTTATCTTCGTGAAACATCCTCATTTTCTCCCACGCGTCCGGATATTCTGCTGAGATTTGTTTCAGCAAAGCCAACGGAGGATACACTTGTTTCTTACTACCCATCGTATCACCTCACGATTTATCTGCTTTCCTTGCACGCCACTCCCTGATACGAATGGCGTTCACCGTCTCACTCGGGTTAAGATACGACCCTTTACTGTACGGAGAATTCACATCTACACAACTGTCCGATATGCCAAGCAGTTCAGCGATGTCCTTGTTAGGCATACCAGCCGCGCGGAATTCAGCAATCCGCCGTACCAATGGCGTGTCAATGACTCTGTAAGTTACAAGAACTTTACGGACAACACCTTCCGAGACACTAAGCTCTCGTGCGGTGGCTCGGATGGATTTCTTTTGGTTATAAACGTCAAGAATGTTTTTAATCGTCATGGCACACCTCCTATACAATATGGTATCGTGGATTGTAATGCTTGTCAATACGCCTTTTTAATTTTTGCGGATTTTTCAGAAGTGCCTGTCGAAAAAGCGCCTTTTGTTCACGAGTCGCCATGAAACCCTTACCCCGCCCTCGCTGCCGCTGGCATATCC
>ERZ1034984.1097-NODE-1097-length-27388-cov-10.641349_pt1 | contig 27388 bp, 18 predicted proteins | sample MGYA00520589_ERZ1034984 | MGnify/ENA primary metagenome ERZ1034984 (study PRJEB33766, sample SAMN09781790) | gut metagenome | biome: gut microbiome | host: Homo sapiens | place: Madagascar | study: EMG produced TPA metagenomics assembly of the PRJNA485056 data... | reverse complement strand
AAAAAAGACACAACCGAATATCAGAAAATAGAGGAACAGATTCCCTATATCCTCTACCAGTTAGGAAAGAGCTGTTATATGGCAGAACAATACCAGGAAGCATGCGAATATTTTTCCCAGGGACTTTCCTATGATTTGAATCCCAAACTGGAGTACGTCATAGACATGGTAGAAACTTATGGGTATGCATTGTTAAACAGTAACCAGGCGCAGACAGCACTTTTCTTTGAAAATATTTATGAAACGTTTCAAGACAGCGCAGACTTTCAGTTTTTAATGGGACTTATCTATATGAACAATGCATGCTTTGAACAGGCGATCCAGGAATTTGAAAAAGCAACCCGACACAAAGAATGTAAGAATAAGGGCACCAATTCCTATTCGGCTTATTATAACATAGGTGTCATATATGAATGTCTTGGAAAAAAAGAAGAAGCTGTTTGTTATTATAAAAAATGTGGTGATTATGAGCCTGCGAAAAAAAGAATGTCAGAAATAGCAGGAAGAATATAAAGAAAAAAGTGCTCCGTTAAGGATATATGCCTCGGAGAGATGAAATTAGTGGTAAACATACCACTTAAATACGAAAGAGTCCACGAAAGCGGACTCTTTGTTTCTATACTTTAACAATACCGATCCATCATCATACCGGAATAGATGGAAGTGATGTATGGTGTAACCAGTGTTTTATTTGGATTTTTATAAACAACAATGATTTTATCTACATACTTCATTGGGTCGAGAGAAGCGGTAGTTGCTTTTTTATCTAACAGATTTTTAAAATCATTTAATACAGAAAAACTCTCATCCGGATGCTCCGTATCAACGGCATCTGCTAACAAGGCTTTGTCAACGAAAATCTCACCGTTAGATTCCACCATAAGTCCCACAGCCTCTAAATCATTTTGCAAAGTAAAAGCAGCACTACTCATATCATGGTATAAAAGTGCGCTTTGCGGCTGTGATTCGGAATATTTATCGGAAGTTTCGATAATATCGTTATAGGAATCAACCAGTGTCTGAATGTTATCGGCAATGGCATCTACATTTGCCTTAAAACCAATGGTAGCAGGATTTCCTTCTTCACTAATACTATGTAAGGTCAACTCAAATGCATTATTAATACTGAAAGTATTGGTGAAAGAGGAACGCTCCTTGCCGTCTAGAAGAAATTCGGCATTTTGAGAAGGTTCAACAATACGGTCAATACCCAGAACATTCAAGGCGGTCATGGAATTGTGGTTTCCCTGAGGTGTAATATTGAACAGATACTCCTCGCCAACATTACGTCCTGTATTTACAGATTCAATTCGAATAGCACTTCTGCCCTGTGAATCTTCAATTACAGAAGACTGCAAGTTAATGCCCGAATTTGTAATTAAATTTGCGATTTTTTCCTGAACATCGTAATTGCTATCGGTAGGTGCAACGGTAAATTGGAATTCATATGCGGCAGAATTTGTACTTAAGTCAAAAGCATAGGTATCCGGTCTTAAGTCTAAATGATCTTTTGCCAGAAAAGAACCCAGATTTACCTGAGGTTGCGCAAGCTGCCGAACCTCTATTTCAAAACTGTCTATATTTTCAGCCTGCTGGGAAGTCCCAATATAATTAGCCGTTACAATATCCTCTTGAGTAGAAAAAGCAATTTTCTTTTGGAAAGCCTTGGTGATATCATCATCATCGGAAAGAGAAGCCACTACGTTCTTGATATTGCGAGCATTTTCTTTGATGTCAATGGCAAACCTTTGAACATCCCCTGTATTCTGAATTTTATATAGAGGGGACTCTTTATTGATTTTTACGATTGTGTTATAGATGTTACGCAGTTCGCTCTTTTTGTGCGTATCATAGCGGGATGCTGATTTACTGGCATAAGTACTAAGATAATAGCCGTAAGCAGTATCTATTGTAGCCACATCAATCCCCTCCTTTCATCCGTGAAATTCATGCCGAAGCATGGGGGTTTTGTTACTCCGTGTAATCCTTTATGGATTATATCGGTTAATTATTGAAAAAAATTACACTTGATTTGTAAAATTTTTATAATTTCATATTATATAATAAGAAAAGAAGTTTGTCACTAGTAATTTATAACTAGTAAAATGAAAATAGAAAAAGACTTGATTTCTACCATATGTAGTGCTACAATATTTAAATCAGTCAATTATGTAAAAAAGAGTTGACGCGAAAAAGGGATTGTGATATATTAGACTAGCGATGGAAGTAGGTCTTTTTTTTATGCCTAAAATTAGAAATTAAGTGGAGGTGGAAGTTGTGCGCACAAAAATTACATTGGCATGTACAGAATGTAAACAACGTAATTACAACATGACAAAAGATAAGAAAGCTCATCCAGACAGAATGGAGACAAAGAAATATTGTAGATTCTGTAAGACACATACATTACACAAAGAAACGAAGTAATAGGATTGAGCAAAGGAAGTGACAAAATGGGAGAAACCAATACAGAAAAAGCTCCGAAGACGAGCTGGTTCACCGGTCTTAAGGCTGAATTTTCAAAAATTATTTGGCCAGACAAGAAATCACTTATCAAACAGACAACGGCTGTTACAGTTGTTTCAATTATCTTGGGTCTGATTATCGCCATACTGGATTCGATTATCAAGTATGGTGTGGATATCCTGGTAAAATTATAGGAGGCATAGGTGATTTATGGCAGAGGCAAACTGGTATGTAGTTCATACCTATTCTGGTTATGAAAACAAAGTCAAAGAGAACATTGAGAAAACAATTGAAAATCGGCACTTAGAAGATCAGATTCTGGAAGTAAGGGTTCCGATGCAGAGCGTTGTGGAAATGAAAAACGGTATGAAAAAGACTGTTGAGAAGAAAATGTTTCCGGGATATGTTCTTATTAACATGGTTATGAATGATGATATATGGTATGTGGTTAGAAATACCAGAGGCGTAACCGGATTTGTCGGTCCGGGATCCAAGCCGGTACCACTCACTGAAGCTGAAATGAGACCGTTGGGTATCCAGGTTGACAATGTGGTTGTAGACTTTGAGGAAGGCGATTCCGTAAGAGTTACCGGCGGCGTGTGGAAAGATACCGTTGGACTTATCCAATCCATTAACCATGGAAAACAGATGGTTACAATCAATGTTGACTTGTTTGGTCGTGAAACACCAGTAGAAATAAGTTTCACAGATATTAGAAAGTTATAAGATGCAAAAATTTAAAGGAGGAATTTCCAAATGGCAAAGAAAGTAGAAGGATACATCAAATTACAGATTCCTGCTGGAAAGGCTACACCTGCACCACCAGTTGGACCTGCACTTGGACAGCATGGTGTAAATATCGTTGAATTTACAAAACAGTTCAACGCAAAAACAGCTGATCAGGGAGATTTAATTATTCCGGTAGTTATTACCGTATATTCAGATAGAAGCTTTAGCTTCATTACAAAGACTCCACCAGCACCAGTATTAATCAAAAAGGCATGTAACATCAAATCTGGTTCTGCAGTACCTAACAAAACAAAGGTAGCAACTATTTCCAAGGCAAAAGTTCAGGAAATTGCAGAATTAAAGATGAAAGATTTAAATGCAGCTACATTAGAAGCAGCTATGAGCATGATCGCAGGAACAGCTCGTAGTATGGGTGTTACTGTAGAGGAATAGGCTGAAAGCAACTTGGTGAAATCGAGCCTATGGCGAAGATTGAACCTTAGTGAACAGAACTACCTTATAAATTGAATTGATATGTAAAATCGTGGGAGGGACCTACTCCCGATATTACCACTAGGAGGTTATTTTAATGAAAAGAGGAAAGAAATACGTTGAAGCTGCAAAAGCTATCGACAGAGCTGTGCAGTATGACACAGCAGAAGCAATCAGCTTAGTAAAGAAAGCTGCAGTTGCTAAATTTGACGAAACAATTGAAGCTCATATCAGAACCGGTTGTGACGGACGTCATGCAGAACAGCAGATTCGTGGTGCGGTAGTATTACCACACGGAACTGGTAAAACTGTAAAAGTTTTGGTATTCGCAAAAGGCGATAAAGTAGACGAAGCATTAGCAGCAGGAGCAGATCACGTTGGAGGAGAAGAATTAATTCCAAAGATTCAGAATGATGGATGGTTAGACTTTGACGTTGTTGTTGCTACACCTGACATGATGGGAGTTGTTGGTCGTTTAGGACGTGTACTCGGACCTAAAGGATTAATGCCAAACCCAAAAGCAGGAACTGTTACTATGGACGTTACCAAAGCTGTAAATGACATTAAAGCTGGTAAGATTGAGTACAGATTAGATAAAACAAACATTATCCATGTGCCAGTTGGAAAAGCATCTTTTACAGAAGAACAATTAGCGGACAACTTCCAGACTCTTATGGATGCCATCATCAAGGCTAAACCAGCAACCTTAAAAGGTCAGTACTTAAAGAGCGTTTCTTTAGCTCCTACAATGGGACCTGGTGTAAAGGTTAACACAGCTAAGTTTGTTTAAAATTGGTGTTGACATCTAATATAGACAGTGCTATAATAGCAAAGCATATTGCCGAAGACAGCAGGTGCCGTAAGGCATAACCATAGGACCTGCCGAGGGAATTTACCGAATGGTGAATACGAAATGATTATTTCAAGCCTCTTTGTCTCGGACAAAGGGGCTTTTAAAGTGCTTATTTGCAATTTAAAAGCCCACATATAAAAATATATAAGGAGGTGCACGATTCGTGGCAAAAGTAGAACTGAAACAGCCTATCGTACAGGAAATTTCTGAACAGATTAAAGACGCACAGTCAGTCGTATTAGTTGACTACCGTGGACTTACTGTTGAAGAAGTTACAGCATTGCGTAAAGAATTAAGAGAAGCTGGTGTTACTTATAAAGTATATAAGAACACATTAATGAATTTTGCATTCAAGGGAACAGATTTCGAAAGCATGTCTTCTTTATTAGAAGGACCAAATGCTATTGCAATTTCTAAGGATGATGCAACAGCACCAGCAAGAATCCTTTCTAAGTTTGCAAAAACAGCGCCAGCATTAGAATTAAAAGCAGGTGTCGTAGAAGGTACTTTCTATGATGCAGATGGAATCAAAGCAGTTGCTTCTGTTCCATCCAGAGAAGAATTACTTTCCAAATTGCTTGGAAGTATTCAGTCTCCTATTACCAACCTTGCTCGTGTTCTTAACCAGATCGCAGAACAGGGTGGCGCAGCAGATGCAGCAGTAGCTGCACCAGCAGAAGAAGCTCCTGCAGCTGAGGAAGCTCCAGCAGCAGAATAAGCAACCGCAGAAGCTGAAAACAACGAGAAATCGTTTGAATTTAGTGAGATAAACGAGTTGCGAATTTGTTCTTATGAAAGAACGATAGTAAAATAAGAAAAATAAAACCAATATTAAACGGAGGTAAACTATAATGGCAAAGTTAACAACAGCAGAATTTATCGAAGCTATTAAAGAGTTAAGCGTATTAGAATTAAATGATTTAGTAAAAGCATGTGAAGAAGAATTTGGTGTATCCGCAGCAGCAGGTGTTGTAGTAGCAGCAGCTGGTGGAGACGGAGCAGGTGCAGGCGAAGAGAAATCTGAGTTTGACGTAGAATTAACAGAAGTTGGACCAAACAAAGTTAAGGTTATCAAAGTAGTTCGTGAAGTAACTGGATTAGGATTAAAAGAAGCTAAAGAAGTAGTTGACGGAGCTCCTAAGGTATTAAAAGAAGCTGCAGAAAAAGCAGAAGCTGAAGATATCAAGACTAAGTTAGAAGCAGAAGGCGCAAAAGTTACTTTAAAATAATCGCGTAAGCATTGAGACGTGTAAAATGGAAGGAAGTGATTCCGAGAGAATTTATTCTCAGAGGAATCACTTCCTTTTATTTTATAGGGCGAAAGCCCGCGTTTCCAGGGAAAACGAAGTTTTCTGTGGAAATCACGTCTCGATGCTGAAGAGAAAAGTGCAACGCGTGCCAGTGGCAGAGGACTGTCACTGGCAATCCGCTGAAAAAGGTAATACGATTCTGAAAGAATTTATTCTCAGAGGAATCACGTCTCAATACTTAATGAGAAAATCCCATATATTTATTGAAAAAAATAATTTAAAAAATATCTTGACGTTTTATAGGGGCTTATGCTATCATATAGGGTGCACTATTGTGGTGACATAGGCTCATTTCATTAGGAAATATAGGAAAATCAAGCCTTGCATGCATTTCGTGAAATGTATGTGGATGAGTACAACATTTTGTTGTTTTTCATTCTGATTTAACTGCATATTGCTATTAGATAGATATAAATATAAAACGAGAGGTGAAACGTCAATGGAGAAAAACAGAATACGTCCGATTAAAGCAGGAAAAAGCGTTCGTATGAGTTACTCGCGACAAAAAGAAGTATTGGAAATGCCAAACTTGATTGAGGTTCAGAAGGACTCCTATCAATGGTTCCTTGACGAAGGATTAAAAGAAGTGTTTGCCGATATTTCTCCAATCGCAGATTACAGCGGACAGTTGAGTCTGGAGTTCGTTGATTTTACATTGTGTGAGGACGATGTAAAATATTCAATCGCGGAGTGTAAGGAAAGAGATGCAACTTATGCCGCTCCTTTGAAAGTAAAAGTAAGATTTTACAACAAAGAGGCTGTTGAAGAAGTTAAAGATTACGAAATCTTCATGGGCGATTTGCCTCTTATGACAGAGACAGGAACATTCGTAATCAATGGTGCAGAACGTGTTATCGTCAGCCAGTTGGTACGTTCTCCTGGTATTTATTATGGGATTGCACACGACAAAGTGGGTAAGACCCTTTATTCTTGTACAGTAATTCCAAACCGTGGAGCATGGTTAGAATATGAAACAGATTCTAACGATGTCTTTTATGTACGTGTAGACCGTACCAGAAAGGTACCGGTTACTGTTTTGATTCGTGCATTAGGTATTGGAACCAATCAGGAAATTATTGATTTATTTGGTGAAGAACCAAAAATCGTTGCAAGTTTTGGAAAAGATACAGCAACCAACTATCAGGAAGGTTTGCTGGAGTTATATAAGAAGATTCGTCCGGGTGAACCACTTACTGTAGAAAGTGCAGAAAGTCTTATTAATGCAATGTTCTTTGACCCAAGACGTTATGATCTTGCGAAGGTAGGACGTTATAAATTTAATAAGAAACTGGCTCTTAAGAACCGTATCAGCGGACAGGTATTAGCAGAAGATGTAGTGGATGCATCTACCGGAGAAATCCTTGCAGAGAGCGGAACTCTTGTAACAAGAGAATTAGCAGAGTCTATTCAGAATGCTGCTGTTCCGTTTGTATGGATTCAGGGTGAAGAACGTAATATCAAAGTATTATCTAATATGATGGTAGACGTTACAAGCTATGTTGATATTGATAAGGCAGAGGCAAAGAAACTTGGTATTACAGAATTAGTATATTACCCTGTTTTAGAAAAAATATTAGAAGAAAACGAAAGTTTAGATGAAATCAAAGAAGCACTTCATAGAAATGCTACTGATTTGATTCCAAAACATATTACTAAGGAAGATATTCTTGCATCTATTAACTATAATATGCACTTAGAATATGGATTAGGAAACGATGACGATATTGACCACTTAGGAAACAGACGTATTCGTGCGGTGGGTGAATTATTACAGAATCAGTATCGTATCGGTCTTTCCAGAATGGAAAGAGTAGTTCGTGAGAGAATGACTACTCAGGATTTACAGGGAATTTCTCCACAGAGCTTGATTAATATTAAACCGGTAACAGCTGCGGTAAAAGAATTCTTCGGTTCTTCCCAGTTGTCACAGTTTATGGATCAGAACAACCCATTGGGTGAATTAACACATAAGAGACGTTTATCCGCATTGGGACCAGGTGGTTTGTCCAGAGACCGTGCCGGATTCGAAGTTCGTGACGTTCATTATTCCCATTACGGAAGAATGTGCCCAATCGAGACTCCTGAAGGTCCTAACATCGGTTTGATTAACTCCCTTGCAACTTATGCGAGAATTAATGAATATGGATTCATTGAAGCACCATATCGTAAGATTGATAAAACAGATCCAAAGAATCCACGCGTAACCGATGAAGTTGTATATATGACAGCGGACGAAGAAGATAACTATCATGTAGCGCAGGCGAATGAAGCATTAGATGCGGAAGGACATTTTGTTCGTAATTCTGTATCCGGTCGTTATAGAGAAGAAACACAGGAATACGAAAAGGCTATGTTTGATTACATGGACGTATCTCCTAAGATGGTGTTCTCTGTGGCTACAGCGTTAATTCCGTTCTTGGAAAACGACGATGCGAACCGTGCGTTGATGGGATCTAACATGCAGCGTCAGGCAGTACCGCTTTTGACAACAGAAGCACCAGTTGTAGGAACCGGTATGGAACCTAAGACAGCAGTTGACTCCGGAGTTTGTGTAGTTGCAAAAAATGCAGGTATTGTAGAACGTTCTGTATCTAACGAGATTACCATTAAAACAGATGATGGTAACCGTGATGTTTATAAATTAACTAAGTTCTCAAGAAGTAACCAGTCTAACTGTTACAATCAGAGACCAATCGTGTTTAAGGGTGAACGCGTAGAAAAAGGTCAGGTTATTGCAGACGGACCATCTACGGCTAACGGAGAATTGGCATTAGGAAAGAACCCGTTAATCGGATTTATGACCTGGGAAGGTTATAACTACGAAGATGCTGTTCTGTTAAGCGAAAGATTAGTACAGGAAGATGTTTACACTTCCGTACACATCGAGGAATATGAAGCAGAAGCACGTGACACCAAATTAGGACCGGAAGAAATCACAAGAGATGTTCCTGGTGTTGGTGATGATGCACTGAAAGATTTGGATGAAAGAGGTATCATTCGTATTGGTGCAGAAGTTCGTGCCGGCGATATCCTGGTAGGTAAAGTTACTCCAAAGGGAGAAACAGAACTTACAGCAGAAGAGAGATTGCTTCGTGCAATTTTCGGTGAGAAAGCAAGAGAAGTAAGAGATACATCCTTAAAGGTACCACATGGTGAATATGGTATTGTTGTAGATGCGAAAGTATTTACAAGAGAAAATGGAGATGAATTGTCTCCTGGAGTAAATCAGGCAGTTCGTATTTACATTGCACAGAAGAGAAAAATTTCTGTTGGTGATAAGATGGCTGGTCGTCATGGTAACAAGGGTGTTGTTTCCCGTGTATTACCAGTAGAAGATATGCCATTCTTACCAAATGGACGTCCTTTGGATATCGTATTGAACCCATTGGGTGTACCTTCTCGTATGAATATTGGACAGGTGCTTGAAATTCATTTGAGTTTGGCGGCTAAGGCATTAGGATTCAACATTGCAACTCCTGTATTCGATGGAGCAAACGAAGTTGATATTATGGATACCTTGGATTTAGCAAACGATTATGTAAATCTGTCTTGGGAAGAATTTGAGAAGAAACATGGCGAAGAACTTTTACCAGAAGTTTTAGAATACTTATCCGAAAACAGAGACCACAGAGAGTTGTGGAAAGGTGTTCCAATCTCTCGTGACGGTAAAGTAAGACTTCGTGATGGTAGAACAGGAGAATACTTCGACAGTCCGGTAACTATTGGACACATGCATTACCTGAAACTGCATCACTTGGTAGACGATAAGATTCATGCACGTTCTACCGGTCCTTACTCATTAGTAACACAGCAGCCGTTAGGTGGTAAGGCACAGTTCGGTGGACAGCGTTTCGGAGAAATGGAAGTTTGGGCATTAGAGGCATATGGTGCATCTTATACATTGCAGGAAATCTTAACAGTAAAATCTGATGATGTTATTGGACGTGTTAAGACTTACGAAGCAATTATTAAGGGTGACAATATTCCTGAACCGGGAATTCCAGAATCCTTTAAGGTACTTTTAAAAGAACTTCAGTCTTTAGGCTTGGATGTAAAAGTCCTTGATGAAAATAGAGAAGAAGTAGAGCTGATGGAAACCAGCGAATACGGAAATACTGATTTGAATTCTGTGATTGCGGGAGATCGTAATTTCGCATTTGAAGAAGATGAATCCTTCGGCGAGATGGGATTCCAGAAGCAGGAGTTCAATGAAGATGAAGAATTAGTAGATGTAGAAGAAGAGGCAAACGAAGAGGACGATTTCGGCGACTTTGATGATGTTCTTGACGAAGAATAAAAAGGGAAAGGAGTGTCATACATGCCAGAGACAATGAATAAAGAAAATTACCAGCCAATCACATTTGATGCAATCAAGATTGGTCTGGCATCACCTGAAAAAATCAGAGAGTGGTCCAGAGGCGAGGTAAAAAAGCCAGAGACCATTAACTATAGAACTTTAAAACCAGAAAAAGATGGATTGTTCTGTGAGAAGATTTTCGGACCAAGTAAGGACTGGGAATGCCACTGTGGTAAATACAAGAAAATCCGTTATAAAGGCGTTGTGTGCGATCGTTGTGGTGTAGAAATCACCAAAGCGAGCGTGCGTAGAGAGCGTATGGGACATATCGAGCTTGCAGCTCCTGTTTCCCATATCTGGTACTTCAAGGGAATCCCAAGTAGAATGGGATTAATCCTTGACCTTTCTCCAAGAACATTGGAGAAAGTATTGTACTTTGCTTCCTATATCGTATTAGATAAAGGAACTTCAGATTTGCAGTATAAGCAGGTATTGTCTGAAGCAGAATATCAGGAAGCAAGAGAAAAATTCGGTAGTGATTTCCGTGTAGGAATGGGTGCAGAGGCAATCAAAGAATTGTTGCAGGCCATTGATTTGGAAAAAGATGCTGCTGAATTAAAGGCAGGATTAAAAGATGCTACCGGACAAAAACGTGCAAGAATTATTAAACGTTTAGAGGTAGTAGAAGCATTCCGTGGTTCAGGAAACAAGCCGGAATGGATGATTATGGATGTAATTCCTGTAATTCCACCAGATTTACGTCCTATGGTACAGCTGGATGGTGGACGTTTTGCAACATCCGACTTGAACGACTTGTATCGTAGAATTATCAATAGAAATAACCGTTTAAGAAGATTATTAGAATTAGGCGCACCAGATATCATTGTTCGAAACGAAAAGAGAATGTTACAGGAAGCAGTAGATGCTTTGATTGACAATGGTAGAAGAGGTCGTCCAGTTACCGGACCAGGTAACAGAGCATTGAAGTCCTTGTCTGATATGTTAAAAGGTAAGTCTGGACGTTTCCGTCAGAACTTACTTGGAAAACGTGTTGACTACTCTGGACGTTCTGTTATCGTAGTAGGACCAGAACTTAAGATTTATCAGTGTGGTCTTCCAAAAGAAATGGCAATCGAATTATTCAAGCCATTTGTTATGAAAGAGTTAGTTGCGAATGGAACAGCTCACAACATTAAGAGTGCTAAGAAAATGGTAGAAAGACTTCAGTCTGAAGTTTGGGATGTGTTAGAAGAAGTAATCAAAGAACATCCGGTTATGTTGAACCGTGCTCCTACACTTCATAGACTTGGTATTCAGGCATTTGAGCCAATTTTAGTAGAAGGTAAGGCAATTAAGCTTCACCCATTGGTTTGTACCGCATTTAACGCGGACTTCGACGGAGACCAGATGGCTGTGCATCTTCCATTATCTGTTGAAGCACAGGCAGAATGCCGTTTCTTACTGTTGTCACCAAACAACCTGTTGAAACCATCTGATGGTGGTCCGGTTGCCGTTCCTTCACAGGATATGGTACTTGGTATTTACTATTTGACACAGGAAAGACCGGGTGCATTAGGAGAGGGTAAGTTCTTCAAGAGTGTAAATGAAGCAATCTTGGCATATGAGAACGAAGCTTTGACGTTGCATTCCAGAATTACTGTTCGTATGACAAGAACTATGCCGGACGGTGAAGTAGTAACAGGAATGGTAAATTCCACCTTAGGAAGATTTATCTTTAATGAGATTCTTCCACAGGATTTAGGATTTGTAGATAGAACAAACCCGGAAAACAAACTAAAATTGGAAGTAGACTTCCATGTTGGTAAAAAAGGCTTGAAACAGATTCTGGAAAAAGTTATCAATATTCATGGAGCAACTAAGACTGCTGAAGTTTTGGATGATATTAAGTCCATGGGATATAAGTATTCTACAAGAGCAGCTATGACCGTTTCTATTTCTGATATGACTGTACCAGAAAAGAAACCGGAGTTGATTCAGAAAGCACAGGATACTGTTGATAGAATTACAAAGAACTACAAACGTGGTTTGATTACAGAAGAAGAAAGATATAAAGAAGTAGTAGAAACATGGAAAGAGACTGACGATATTCTGACCAAAGAGCTGTTAGACGGTTTGGATAAGTATAACAACATCTTTATGATGGCTGATTCCGGAGCCCGTGGTTCTGATAAGCAGATTAAACAGCTTGCCGGAATGCGTGGTTTGATGGCAGATACAACTGGTCGTACCATTGAGTTGCCAATCAAGTCAAACTTCCGTGAAGGTCTGGACGTATTGGAGTACTTCATGTCTGCCCATGGTGCTCGTAAAGGTCTGTCCGATACAGCTCTTCGTACCGCTGACTCTGGTTACTTAACCAGACGTTTGGTAGACGTATCACAGGAATTGATTATTCGCGATATTGACTGCTGCGAAGGAAAAGAAGCACCAGGAATGTATGTAAAGGCATTCATGGACGGAAAAGAAGAAATCGAAAGTCTGGAAGAACGTATTACAGGACGTTTCTCCTGCGAAGATATCTGCGATGCAGAAGGAAATGTATTAGTTAAAGCAAACCATATGATTACACCAAAGAGAGCAGCACTTGTAATGAGCAAGGGTGTAGACAAAGATGGTAATGCATTAGACAAAGTAAAGATTCGTACCGTACTTACTTGTCGTTGTCATAACGGAATCTGTGCAAAATGCTATGGTGCAAACATGGCAACAGGTCAGGCAGTACAGGTTGGTGAATCTGTTGGTATTATCGCAGCACAGTCTATCGGTGAACCGGGTACACAGTTGACCATGCGTACATTCCATACCGGTGGTGTTGCTGGTAACGATATTACACAAGGTCTTCCTCGTGTCGAAGAATTGTTTGAGGCTCGTAAGCCAAAGGGACTTGCAATTATCACAGAGTTTGCTGGTACAGCAACACTTAAAGATACAAAGAAAAAACGTGAAGTTATTGTAACAAATAATGAAACCGGAGAAACAAAGGCTTATCTGATTCCTTATGGTTCCAGAATCAAGGTAATGGATGGAGCTGAGTTAGAGGCTGGTGACGAATTAACCGAAGGTAGTGTAAACCCACATGATATCTTAAAGATTAAAGGTGTTCGTGCGGTTCAGGACTACATGATTCAGGAAGTTCAGCGAGTATATCGTCTCCAAGGTGTAGAAATCAACGATAAGCATATCGAAGTAATCGTGCGTCAGATGTTGAAGAAGATTCGTATCGAGAACAACGGAGATTCCGATTTCTTACCGGGAACTTTAGTAGATATTTTAGACTACGAAGATATGAACGAGAAGTTGGTAGAAGAGGGCAAAGAGCCAGCAGAAGGAAAACAGGTAATGCTTGGTATTACCAAGGCTTCCCTGGCAACAAACTCTTTCTTATCAGCAGCATCCTTCCAGGAAACAACCAAGGTATTAACCGAGGCAGCAATCAAAGGAAAGATTGACCCATTGATTGGTCTGAAGGAAAACGTAATCATTGGTAAGTTGATTCCTGCCGGAACCGGTATGAAACGTTATCGTGATATTAAACTTTCTACAGATGTAAATAGTCTGGATGAAATCTATTTTGATGAAGATATGATGGATTTCAGTTATCAGCCGGAAGAAGCTGAAAATACAGAAGAAGCAGAAAAAGTAGAAGAGTAATAGTAATAAATAAAAGAAGGAGCTGTCCGCAGTTGATTTTTATCGGCTGTGTGGCAGCTTCTTTTTTGGAGAACAATAATCTGAGAAGTGGAAAAACGTGTTTCTTATGGTAAAAAATGCGTATATTACATGTAAAATGCGGGGAAATTACTAAAAAATGCTTGACATAGGACTTTTATACTTATATAATTATTTAGCGTGCATGCGAATGCATGTTGATAAATAATACAGGAGGTGAAAAGAATGCCAACATTTAACCAGTTAGTAAGAAAAGGAAGACAGACATCTGTTAAGAAGTCTACAGCACCGGCTTTACAGAAAGGATATAACTCCTTGAAGAAACGCCCAACTGATACAGCTTCTCCACAGAAGAGAGGTGTTTGTACTGCAGTTAAGACTGCAACTCCTAAGAAACCTAACTCTGCTCTTCGTAAAATCGCCAGAGTACGTCTTTCTAACGGAATCGAAGTAACAAGCTACATTCCAGGTGAAGGACACAACTTACAGGAACATAGCGTTGTTCTTATCCGAGGCGGAAGAGTAAAGGACTTACCAGGTACCAGATACCACATCATCCGTGGTACATTGGATACAGCAGGTGTTGCAAATAGACGCCAGGCTCGTTCCAAGTATGGTGCTAAGAGACCAAAAGACGCTAAAAAATAAATTTTAGTGTAGCAATAGTATCACAGTAAGAGCAGTGTTTTATTGGACAAAATGTTCGGTAAGAAGCAATTGCAATGGTTAGTGTTGGAAAACGCGAGAGCGTACATTCTTTTTGAATAGATAAATTTCCGCACGAACACAAAAATGTGAGTACCGTTGAATTAATCGAAAAAATAAAAACATGATTAAGGAGGGAAGCGACGTGCCACGTAAAGGACATACTCAGAAAAGAGACGTTTTAGCAGATCCAATGTACAACAACAAAGTGGTTACAAAACTTATCAATAACATTATGTTAGATGGTAAGAAAGGCGTAGCTCAGAAGATTGTATATGGAGCATTTGACAGAGTTGCAGAGAAGACCGAAAAGCCAGCTATCGAAGTATTCGAAGAGGCTATGAACAACGTAATGCCAGTATTAGAGGTAAAGGCAAGACGTATCGGTGGAGCAACATATCAGGTACCAATCGAAGTAAGAGCTGACAGACGTCAGGCTTTAGCTCTTCGTTGGTTAACTCTGTTCTCCCGTAAGAGAGGCGAGAAGACCATGGAAGAAAGATTGGCAAATGAGATTATGGATGCAGCTAACAATACAGGCGCATCTGTAAAGAAAAAAGAAGATATGCACAAGATGGCAGAAGCAAACAAGGCTTTTGCACATTATCGTTTCTAATCGAAACAGCGTTATCTTTGTTTAAGAAATTTAGGAGGAAAAGACCTTGGCTGGAAGAGAATATCCATTAGAGAGAACCAGAAACATTGGTATTATGGCTCATATTGATGCTGGTAAGACAACAACAACAGAGCGTATTCTTTACTATACCGGTGTTAACTATAAGATTGGTGATACTCATGAAGGTACTGCTACCATGGACTGGATGGAACAGGAGCAGGAAAGAGGTATTACCATTACTTCCGCCGCTACAACATGTCACTGGACTTTGGAAGAGTTTACAAAGCCAAAGCCAGGTGCACTGGAACACCGTATCAACATCATCGATACTCCAGGACACGTTGACTTTACAGTTGAAGTTGAGCGTTCACTTCGTGTACTTGATGGCGCCGTTGGTGTCTTCTGTGCAAAAGGTGGAGTAGAGCCTCAGTCTGAAAACGTATGGCGTCAGGCGGATACCTATAACGTACCTAGAATGGCATTCATCAATAAGATGGACATTTTAGGAGCTGATTTCTATGGAGCAGTAGATCAGATTAAGACACGTTTAGGTAAAAATGCAATCGTTCTTCAGTTACCAATCGGTAAGGAAGATGATTTCAAGGGAATTATCGATTTATTTGAAATGAAAGCCTACATCTATAATGATGAAAAGGGTGATGATATTTCTGTAGTTGATATTCCTGATGATATGAAAGAAGACGCAGAACTGTATCATACAGAATTAGTAGAAAAAGTATGTGAATTAGATGATGATCTGATGATGGAATACTTAGAAGGTGAAGAACCATCTGTAGATGCAATGAAAGCAGCATTAAGAAAAGGAACTTGTGAGTGTACAGCTGTTCCTGTTTGCTGTGGATCTGCTTATCGTAACAAAGGTGTTCAGAAGTTATTGGATGCTATCGTTGAATACATGCCATCTCCATTAGACATCCCTGCTATCAAGGGTGTTGACTTAGACGGTAATGAAATCGAAAAGCATTCTTCTGATGATGAACCTTTCGCAGCTCTTGCATTTAAGATTATGACAGACCCATTCGTTGGTAAACTTGCGTTTATTCGTGTTTACTCAGGTACAATGAATGCTGGTTCTTATGTATTAAATGCAACAAAGGGCAAGAAGGAACGTGTAGGACGTATTCTTCAGATGCATGCAAATAAGAGAGAAGAACTTGATAAAGTTTACTCTGGAGATATTGCAGCAGCAGTTGGATTTAAGTTTACAACAACAGGTGATACCATCTGTGATGAACAGCATCCTGTAATCTTAGAGTCTATGGAATTCCCAGAACCAGTTATCGAGTTGGCTATTGAGCCTAAGACAAAAGCTGGACAGGGCAAGATGGGTGAAGCTCTTGCAAAACTTGCAGAAGAAGACCCAACATTCCGTGCTCATACAAATACAGAAACAGGACAGACAATTATTGCTGGTATGGGTGAGCTTCATTTGGAAATCATCGTTGACCGTCTGCTTCGTGAATTCAAGGTAGAAGCTAACGTTGGTGCTCCACAGGTTGCTTACAAAGAAACATTTACAAAGCCTGTAGATCAGGAATACAAATATGCAAAACAGTCTGGTGGACGTGGACAGTACGGACACTGTAAAGTTAAATTCGAGCCAATGGATGCCAACGGAGAAGAATTATTCAAATTTGATTCCGAAGTTGTTGGTGGTGCTATTCCTAAGGAATATATCCCAGCAGTTGGTGAAGGTATCGAAGAAGCTACAAAGGCTGGTATTCTTGCAGGATTCCCTGTAGTTGGTGTACACGCTACTGTATATGATGGATCTTACCATGAAGTCGACTCTTCTGAAATGGCATTCCATATTGCCGGATCTATGGCATTCAAGGAAGCTATGAAGAAAGCAGCTCCAGTATTATTAGAGCCTATCATGAAAGTAGAAGTAACTATGCCAGAAGAATACATGGGTGATGTTATCGGTGATATCAACTCCCGTCGTGGACGTATCGAAGGAATGGACGATATCGGTGGTGGTAAGATTGTACGCGCATTCGTACCACTTGCTGAAATGTTTGGATATTCTACAGACTTACGTTCCAGAACACAGGGACGTGGTAACTACTCTATGTTCTTTGAAAAATATGAGCCAGTACCAAAGTCTGTTCAGGAAAAAATTATTTCTTCAAAAGCAGAGTAATATTGAGAGAAAATACTTGAAAAACCTCTGATTATTTAATATAATCAGAGGTAGCCGAGTAACTTTTTAAGTCAATTATTTATAAGCATCGTTTGTAAATAATTGCAATTATAGAAGATCGCCCTAAGGGGCATAAAATTAAGGAGGACGTTATAAAATGGCTAAAGCTAAATTTGAAAGAAACAAACCACATTGTAATATCGGAACCATTGGTCACGTTGACCATGGTAAAACAACTTTAACAGCAGCTATCACAAAAGTACTTGCTGCAAGAGTTGCAGGAAATGAAGCAACAGATTTCGAAAACATCGATAAAGCTCCAGAAGAAAGAGAAAGAGGTATCACTATCTCTACAGCTCACGTTGAGTACGAAACAGAGCATAGACATTATGCACACGTTGACTGCCCAGGCCATGCTGACTATGTAAAGAACATGATCACTGGTGCTGCACAGATGGACGGAGCTATCTTAGTAGTAGCTGCTACTGACGGTGTTATGGCTCAGACAAAAGAGCATATCTTATTATCCCGTCAGGTAGGTGTACCTTACATCGTTGTATTCTTGAACAAATGTGATATGGTAGACGACGAAGAATTAATTGAATTAGTAGAAATGGAAGTTACAGAACAGCTTGAAGAATATGGATTCACAGATTGTCCAATCATCAAAGGTTCTGCTTTAAAAGCTCTTGAAGATCCTAACGGAGAATGGGGCGACAAGATCATGGAATTAATGGATACTGTAGATAGCTATATCCCAGATCCACAGCGTGATACAGATAAGCCTTTCTTAATGCCAGTCGAAGACGTATTCACAATTACAGGACGTGGTACTGTTGCTACTGGTAGAGTAGAAAGAGGTACTCTTCACTTGAACGAAGAACTTGAAATCCTTGGTGTTAAGGAAGAAGTTCAGAAGACTGTTGTAACTGGTATCGAAATGTTCCGTAAGCAGTTAGACGAAGCTCAGGCTGGTGATAACATCGGTGCTTTACTTCGTGGTGTTAACCGTGATCAGATCGTTCGTGGACAGGTTCTTGCTAAACCAGGTACTGTAACATGTCATCACAAATTTACAGCTCAGGTTTACGTTTTAACAAAAGACGAAGGTGGACGTCATACTCCATTCTTTAACAACTATCGTCCACAGTTCTACTTCAGAACAACAGACGTAACTGGTGTTTGTGAATTACCAGCTGGTATCGAAATGTGTATGCCAGGAGATAACGTAGAAATGACAATCGAATTGATTCATCCAGTAGCTATGGAGCAGGGTCTTACATTCGCTATTCGTGAAGGTGGACGTACTGTAGGATCAGGACGTGTTGCTACAGTTATCGAATAATTATAACTGATTGCTTATAAATGTAGTAAAATCAAGGCTTTCCGAGAATCCTCGGGAAGCCTTTTTATATCATGGGAAACCATATTATAGGAAAAAAAATATTGCTAAAAGATACTAATACACATACATAAAGATATGGAAAAAATGTAAAAATGTGCTATAATTAATATATGTATATCAATATCACAAGAAAGAAAGGAAGTAGTGACATGAAGAAAAAGATGGCAGCAATTACAGCGGTTGTCTTAGCGGTTAGCATGGCACTTAGTGGATGTGCGGGAAGCCAGAAGAAAAAGAGCAGTACCTCTAAGACAGAGAAAGCGCAAAAAGAAAGCGGTACGGTGGAGTTAACTCTTTGGGGGGCAGAAGAAGATCAGGCATTATTAGCAGAAATAGTGGATAGCTTTAAGAAAGAATATGCTGATCAGGCAGATTTTGATATTACAATTGAGGCAGAAAGTGAAGCGTCTTGTAAGGATGCTTTGTTGGGAGATGTCCTGAATGGCGCAGATGTATTTGCCTTTGCAGATGACCAGTTATTAAGTTTGGCAGCAGCCGGTGCATTGGTACCGGTGGATAATGCGGATGAAGTGAAGTCAGCAAATTTGGAAGAAGCGGTAGCGGCAGCCACTGTAAATGATACGTTGTATGCATATCCCATGACAGCAGACAATGGATACTTTATGTATTATGATAAAAGTGTTTTTTCTGATGCAGACGTAGCAAGTCTCGACCAGATGTTAAATGTTGCGGCAGCGGCTAATAAAAAAGTAGTAATGGACTGGACTTCCGGATGGTATCTATATTCTTTCTTTGGAAATACCGGATTGAATCTTAGCTTAAATGATGATGGTATTAGTATGAGCTGTGACTGGAATAGCACAGAGGGAAACATCAAAGGTGTTGATATTGCACAGGCAATGTTGGCGATTGCGGCAAATCCTGGATTTGCCAATATGGTAGATGCAGATTTTGTAGAAGGCGCAAAGAATGGAACTGTTGCAGCAGGCATAAGTGGTGCATGGAATGTATCCACTTTAAAGGAAGTATGGGGAGATAACTTTGGTGCAGTAAAATTACCAACCTATACTTGTGCAGGTCAGCAGGTGCAGATGGCATCTTTTAAAGGATATAAGATGGTAGGTGTTAATGCATATTCTAAGCATACTGATTGGGCATTGAAATTAGCAGATTGGATTACCAATGAGCAAAATCAGAAGCTTCGTTTTGAAGAAAGGGAACAGGGACCATGTAATAATGAAGCAGCTTCTGATGAAGTAAAGAACTCTCCGGCAATTCAGGCACTTACAGCGCAGTCAGAATATGCAGTACTTCAGAGAGTTGGAAACAACTATTGGAATCCAATCTCAGAGCTGGGAAGTACATTAGCAGCAGGCAATCCGGACGGCACGGATTTACAAAAATTAATGAATAACACAGTCAATGCAATTACCGCATCGGTTGGACAGTAGTAATTGTAAATTGCAGGAGGAATACATATGAAAAACAAGAAGCATGCCAGTATAAAAATGTATATTATGATTCCTGTTCTTATATTAGGAATAGTATCGATTATTTCCAATGCTATGGCAATTATGAATATCCGTAATGTAAATGCCAATGCATCTAATATAGCAGATAATTATATGACAGGAATTTCTGATTTAGGAGTAATTCAGCAACAGACACAAGAGTTACATAATAAGGCATTATCTCATATTATTGCAACAAATGCAGATACCATGATCAGTATTATGGATGGAATTAAGACAGAAGAAACAGAGCTGGAAGAAAATTTAGCGAAATACAAGGAAGAAATGTCGGAAGCAGAAAAGCAAACCTATGAAGAGCTGATGACGAATTATCAGGGACTAAAAGATGCAATGGCAAATGTAGCGGCGTATAGTGCAAACGGAAACAGTGAAGCAGCATATGCATGTGCAAATGGAGATTTAGCAGCCTATGGAGATGCTATGCAGAAAAATATTGATACATTGATAGAGGCGGCGAATAAAGGAGCAGCAAGTGCCCGTAGCCAGTTGGCAAGTGTATATAATTCTGCATTAGTTAGCAATAGTATTACTATTATTATTAGTGTAGTAGCGATTTTGGCAGCAATCTTTAGCGTAAACAAACTTATTATTAAGCCAATTAGTATTGCGCAGAGAGAAATTTCTCAGATTATCAGTGACATTGATCGAAGAGAAGGAGACTTGACAAAACGTGTTACCGTTTATTCCGATGATGAGATTGCAGCATTAGGAAAAGGTATCAATGTATTTATGGAAAAACTGCAACATATTTTCCAAATGATTACAAACAACTCTCAGAAGATGGATGTAGTAGTAAATGAAGTTATGGATAGTGTAAGAACTTCCAACAATAGTGTATCCGATTTGTCTGCATTAACAGAAGAATTGGCAGCAACCATGGAAGAAGTATCTGCCAATGCAGCAGTTATCAACACCAATGCCGGTGAAGTACGAGATGAAGTAAATGAAATTGCAGATAAGACAAGTAAGATTAACGATTACTCCATTCAAATGAAAGAACATGCAGAAAGCATGGAAAACACAGCACGGACCAATATGGAATCTACCAGCGTTAAGGTAAATGAAATTTTAAGCGTATTAAATCAGGCAATTGAAGAGAGCAATAGCGTTAACCAGGTAAACAGCTTAACAGATGACATTTTAAATATTGCAAGCCAGACAAACTTACTTGCGTTGAATGCATCAATTGAAGCGGCAAGAGCAGGAGAAGCAGGAAAAGGTTTTGCAGTTGTTGCTGACGAGATTAGCCAGCTTGCTGATGCAAGTAGAGAAGCTGCAAATAATATTCAACAGATTAACGGCATTGTAACTTCCGCAGTACATAACTTGGCAAACCATGCAAATGACTTAGTATCTTATATGAACGAATCTATTTTACCGGAGTTTGAGTCCTTCGTAACTGCCGGAAGTGAATACAAAGATAATGCAACTTATATTGAGGCCGTAATGGCAGAATTTAATACAAAGACAGATGCATTGAAGTCTGCGGTTTCTGAAATTGCAAAATCTATAGATAGTATCACGACTGCAATCGACGAAGGTGTAACCGGAGTAACGGGTGCAGCAGAAAATACACAGGTTCTTGTGGGCGATATGGATAGTATTACCGGTCATATGGATGAAAACCAGCAGATTGCAGGTGCTTTAAAACAAGAGACAGAGGTATTTGTAAAGCTATAAGGTGATACATAGAAAAACAGTGTAAAAGAAAAAGGATATTTTTAATACAGTGGTGGTAGTAGTAGCCGCCACTGTATTTATTTTTGTGTGCGATGTAATAAATGTTGTAAAACTATTTTGAAACAAAAAATAAAATCATGAATAAAGAAATGGTGTAACAGGGATAGAACTACCACAAGGAGATGGCAAGTAGAAAATCTCTCTGAAAATGCCGCTGAAAATTGGGCAATATTAATATTGCTTTTTTATATCTATAATAATATAATAGAAAAGCAACATATGGTATGGGAAATGGTTCCCGATACTATATTTAGTAGGTCGGAGGGAATGAAATGAGAATTATTAAAAGAAGCGGAAAAGAAGTAGGTTTCGATGTTACGAAGATTATTGAGGCTATCCGCAAGGCGAATAAAGAAGTGTCAGAGAATGAACAACTGACAGAGAAACAGATATTGAATATAACAGAGCGTATTACAGATTTCTGCGAAGCAATGGATCGTACTTACAATGTAGAAGAGATACAAGATTTAGTAGAGAATGAACTGATGGAAATGAAGGCATTTGAAGTTGCCAGAAAGTACATCACATACAGATACAAACGTGCATTGGTGCGTAAGTCTAATTCTACAGACCAGCAGATTTTAAGTTTGATTGAATGTAATAATGAAGAGATAAAACAGGAAAATTCCAATAAAAATCCAATTGTAAATAGCGTTCAGCGTGATTATATGGCAGGAGAAGTCAGCAAGGATATTACCAGAAGATTTCTTTTGCCGGATAATATTGTACGAGCACATGAAGAAGGAATTATACATTTCCATGATGCAGATTACTTTGCGCAGCATATGCACAATTGTTGCCTGGTAAATTTAGAGGACATGCTTCAGAATGGTACGGTAATCAGTGAAACCATGATTGAAAAGCCAAAGAGTTTTTCCACAGCATGTAATGTAGCAACACAGGCGATTGCTCAGATTGCCAGCTCACAGTACGGCGGACAGAGTATTACACTTTCCCATTTGGCACCATTTGTAGATGTGAGCCGTCAGAAGTTAAGAAGAATTGTAAGAGAAGAATTTACAGCCGCAGGTCTTGAATTAAATGAAGAAAAGATAGACGAGATAGCAGAAATGCGTGTAAAAGAAGAAATCAAGCGCGGTGTACAGATGATACAGTATCAGGTCATTACATTGATGACTACCAATGGACAGGCTCCGTTTGTGACGGTATTTATGTATTTGGATGAAGTACCGGAAGGTCGTACCAGAGATGACCTTGCCATGGTGATTGAAGAGATGCTCATTCAGCGTATGCAGGGAGTGAAGAATGAAAAAGGTATCTATATTACTCCGGCATTTCCAAAGTTAATTTATGTTTTGGAAGAAGATAATATCAAAGAAGGAAGTAAATACTGGCATTTAACCCAGTTAGCAGCTAAGTGTACAGCAAAGCGTATGGTGCCGGATTATATTTCCGAGAAAATCATGAAAGAAAATAAAGAAGGAAACTGCTATCCTTGTATGGGATGCCGTTCTTTCCTTACTGTATATAAAGACGAGAACGATAAATATAAGTTCTATGGAAGATTTAATCAGGGTGTTGTAACTTTGAATCTGGTAGACATTGCCTGTTCATCCGGTGGAGATATGGAGAAGTTCTGGCAGATATTCAATGAAAGATTGGTACTTTGCAGAGAAGCACTAATGTATCGACACAATCGTTTAAAAGGCACACCGTCTGATGTAGCACCTATTTTATGGCAGTACGGTGCATTGGCAAGATTGAAAAAGGGCGAAACCATTGACAAGTTATTATATGGTGGATATTCTACAATATCACTGGGATATGCGGGATTATGTGAATGCACCAAATATATGACCGGAAAGTCCCATACAGATCCGGAGGCAACTCCATTTGCATTAAAGGTAATGCAGGGAATGAACGATGCCTGCCAGAAGTGGAGAGAAGAGACCAATATAGATTTTAGTTTATATGGAACACCATTGGAATCCACTACTTATAAATTTGCCAAATGTTTACAGAGAAGATTTGGAATTATCAAGGGCGTAACGGATAAAAATTATATTACAAATAGTTATCATGTACATGTAACAGAAGAAATTGATGCATTTAGCAAGCTTTCCTTTGAGTCACAGTTCCAGAAATTATCTCCGGGTGGAGCAGTAAGTTATGTGGAAGTTCCGAACATGCAGAATAATATTGAAGCAGTACTTTCTGTAATGCAGCATATTTACAACAATATTATGTATGCAGAATTGAATACCAAGAGTGATTATTGTCAGGTATGTGGCTATGAAGGAGAAATCAAAATTGTTTCCGATGACGATTCAAAATTAGTATGGGAATGTCCAAACTGCGGAAATCGTGATCAGGACAAAATGAACGTAGCACGAAGAACCTGCGGATATATAGGAACACAGTTCTGGAATCAGGGAAGAACACAGGAGATTCAAGAACGCGTATTGCATCTATAAAAGAGGAAAATATGAATTACGCAGAAATAAAGAAAACAGACATTGCAAACGGAACAGGGGTACGCGTATCCCTGTTCGTTTCTGGTTGTACCCATCATTGCAAAGGGTGCTTTAATGCAGAAACATGGGATTTTAATTATGGAAAAAAATTTACAGAGGAGACAGAAGAAGAGCTGTTACAGGCATTAAAACCGGATTTTATTGCCGGTTTAACATTGCTTGGTGGAGAACCATTTGAGCCGGACAATCAAAGACGGCTGTTACCTTTTTTAAAAAAGGTGCGAGAAACCTATCCACAGAAAAATATTTGGTGCTATACCGGATATTTGTTAGATGAAGAATTACTGACGGAAAGCCGAGCACGATGCGAAGTGACAGATGAAATGTTATCCTTTCTGGATGTATTGATAGACGGAGAATTTGTTTGGGAGAAAAAAGACATTACCCTCCAATTTCGAGGATCTTCCAATCAGAGGGTAATTGATGTGCCAAAAACGTTACAGGAAGGGAAAATCATTGCTTTAACATTTTCCGGTACTGCATAGGTGACATACCTACCTGTTTTTTGAATTGTTTTGAAAAATAACTGATATCTTCCACACCTACCTGGAAAGCAATATCCTGAATACTCATGGTTGTAGTATTCAGTAAAGCAATAGCAGAGCGGATTCGTTGTTTACGGATATAGTCTGTTAGAGTGTCACCTACCTCACGCTTAAACTGCGCGGAAAGATAAGAGGCATTTACGTTCTGGTTTTGTGCAACATCTTTTAAAGTAATAGGACTACTGATATTCATATTTATATAAGTAAGTGTGTTACGAATGAGTTGCGAATAGGTAGCCAGTGAATAATCCTTAACAATAGAACAATATTTTTCTATCATTTCAATAGGAAGCTTATCACATTCCTCCTTGGAAGTGAGGCTTTCTATTTTTCTGCCAAAACCGGCAGAAAAACGGTCAATGTAAATTGGATGAACCTGACTGCGCTCAACGGTTTTTCGGCAAAGGGTGTTAAGAATAATTAACATGTTTTTGCTGTTTCGCAGTAAATCATCCGTTCTGGGGAGAATTTTTTGCGAAGAAGCTGATAAAAAATCAGAAAACTCCTGATAAGATTTCACGGCTAGTTCGCTGTTTCCGCATGCAATAGCATCTAAAAATTTATTTTCCAATTCATACCGTTTTGCAAGTTCGCTCATGGCAGAAGAAGTATATTCAGAGTTTTGTCCCATAGTAAGGCCTCCTGTGATGTTATTTTGCTTGAATATATTACTATTATAGTCAAAAATTTTACAAATTACAAGAGAGAACTGGACAGAACAGGCTTGAATAAATGATAGAAGCGTAGTAAAATGACAATACAGTTATGTAAACTGGCGTGATAAATAAAGGAGAAAAAAATGCTGGAAAGAAGACGTAAGAGAAAAAAGCAAATAATTATAATAGGAAGTATTAGCGGAGTAGTACTTCTTTTAGTAATGGTATATTTAGGAATGGCGTTTTATTTTAAAAATCATTTTATTTTCCGAACAGAGATTAATGGATGGAAAGTAGGCGGAATGACAGTAAGTCAGGCAGAAGAAAAAATAGGCGACCATGTAGAAGAATATCTGTTAACGGTATTTGACCGGGAGGGCGGAAAACATCATGTTTATGGAAAAGATATTGGATGTCAGTATGTACCGGATGGAACAGTGAAAAAGATATTGGAAAAACAAAATGCATTTGGATGGATTACTTCTATTTTTAAGCAAAAAGACGAAAAAGCAACACTTACCATGGAATATAAAGAAGAGTTGCTTGCAGATACGGTACAGTCCATGAATTGCTTTAAGGAAGAGAATATCACAGAGCCACAAGATGCTAAGATTGCCAAGGGAGAAGACGGATATTATATCGAACCGGAAGTCATGGGAAATCATATGATTTATGAGAAGGTTCTGGAAAAAGTAAAGACAGCGGTAGCAGAGGGAAAGGAATCTGTCACATTAACAGATGAGGATTATGAGAATCCCCAATATACGCAAAATAGTTCAGAGCTGACAGATGCCATGGCAAAAATCCAGAAATATCAGAACGCAGTTGTTACCTATCAGGTACAAGGTGGTGAAGAAAAGATAGATGCGGAGCAGATGGAAAAGTTTATTCAGGTTAGCGATGACCTGGAAGTCAGCCTGGATGAAAAAGAAATAGAGAAGTATGTACAAAGCCTGGCAAGCAAATATAATACATATGCAGATGTGCGAGCATTCCAGACATCTTCCGGAGATACGGTAAATATCGGTGGTGGAGACTATGGATGGATCGTAAATAAGGCAAAAGAGGCAGAACAGTTAAAGGCAGACTTAGAAGCAGGAGAGCCGGTGAGTCGCGAACCGATATATTCACAACGGGCATTTGTAGAAGGTGCCAATGATATTGGAAATACTTATATAGAAATTGATTACACCAAGCAACATCTGTGGTTTTATAAGGATGGAGCTCTTGTAGTGGAAAGTGATATTGTATCAGGAAATATCAGTCGAAACAATGGTTCTCCGGATGGAGTATTTAAGATTGTATACAAGCAAAGCCCGGCTGTTTTAAAAGGAGAAGACTACGAATCCAATGTAAACTATTTCCTGCCATTTGCCTATAATGTAGGAATTCACGATGCATCATGGAGAAATGGAAAGTTTGGTGGAGACATTTATAAGACCAGTGGTTCTCACGGATGTATCAATGCACCGTTAGAAGTAGCACAGACAATTTATGCCAATGCAGAAGTTGGAACGCCGGTAATTGCGTATTATCGGGAACCGGTAGAATTGACAGCAGAGAATTGTAGAATATCCAACGCATATTCTTATAAAGATCCGGAAAAAGAGGAAGAGACCACACCATAAGAGGGAAACACCATAAAAGGGAAAAGAAAACCCTATGAGCTATCTTAAAAGGCTCTATGTCAAGTGTTGGGGTGTGATTCTTTGAATCACGCCCCCTTACTGGC
>ERZ1034984.1094-NODE-1094-length-27413-cov-9.136669_pt1 | contig 27413 bp, 20 predicted proteins | sample MGYA00520589_ERZ1034984 | MGnify/ENA primary metagenome ERZ1034984 (study PRJEB33766, sample SAMN09781790) | gut metagenome | biome: gut microbiome | host: Homo sapiens | place: Madagascar | study: EMG produced TPA metagenomics assembly of the PRJNA485056 data... | reverse complement strand
ACAGTCAAAATTGCTTGCTGGGGCGCGGGTCTCCGGTGGAGACCTCAAAGCGTGACACGCTTTGAAGCGCCGACCGCGCCGACAGGCGAGACGTCCCAGACCCTTATGAGAAACGGAGGCGGCGCATGGCGAACCGAAAGCGAAATATTCAGATGAAGTTCTATGTGACAGAAGAGGAAAAACGGCTCATAGATGAAAAGATGGCGCAGCTCCCCACACAGCGGTACGGCGCGTATCTGCGGAAGATGGCGATAGACGGGTATCGAGCGCGAGGCCATCGGCATGATGAGCGATTATCTTAACATGGGCCAGATGGATGCAGCGCCGAGATTAAATGGCGCTGCCCCTCGCGCCAAGTTTGCAGATATTGTTTTACCGACCTTTCCACAGCGCCGAAACCACACGGCATAAAACAAAAAAACGCGCGATTGCATACTTTGTTGCAAATAGCGCGTAAAGCTGTCAAACGGCGGTATTCCAATCAGAACTTCTGAAACGCTTTACTGTGGAAGTTATGCCCAGAGAATCGGACCAAAGACTCCCCGGGGAGCATGAATTGCAAATGAGCAAAACGGAGAAATCCGAACAAAACGATAGAGAAATCTCCGTATTTCTCACGAAATACGGAGATTTATGGTTGCGGGAGAGGGGTTTGAAGCCCCGACCTCCGGGTTATGAGGGATCAACAATAACCGATACCGCAAAATTCGTTCCTGAATATTCCTAATTCAACTAAATTAGGACACTTTTTATCCGCAATTGTTTGCACCATCCTGAACATGCCCAAACAGACGCAATTAAATGCAACGCAGCGTTGCACGTCTGCCGGATTTTCTTTTTGCCCTCAAAAGGTCATTTGTGCGGTGTTGCCTTAGATTTCTCCAACAATTGGGTTGCGTTTTTCCTGTATTGTGTTATAATAAACGGCGGCAGCTTGAATCGGAATTTGACGGATTGTACAGGCCCTCATGCCCCCTCTGAGGGAGTTGGACGCCCGAAGGGCGGCCTGGGGGTTGTACCGACAAGAAATTTTACCGATCTTTTGGTACAATTGTAAATCTGCAGCAACCCCCAGTCAGCTTGGCTGACCTGTGGAAGTGGCGATGGACGCGTTGCCCAATGCTGCATTCAGCTATGGCGGCGGATGGTGTGAGGCATTCGCGGGATAGAATGGGGAAGACAAAAAAGGAGAGATACGGCATGAAGAAAAAAAGAATCTTGTGTAGCCTGTTGACGTTGGCAATGCTGATGGCCTTGCTGACCGTCACGGCCTTTGCAGAAGACGCAGCGCTGACGTTGCCCGCCGAGGGCGGCCCGTTGGCCTCTGGCACCTATCAACTGAGGGAAGACCTTACGATAAGCAATCCACTGAACATTCCGAGCGGCAGTGATATTACAATTGATTTAAACGGCCATACGTTGAATACAACGGCAGTAAAGTGGGGCGTTTTGGTCCACGGCCACGGCATCTGCACAATTGAAGACAGTGCTGAGAACGGAACAATCGAGTCTGGAGAGCATGCTTTTCTTATTTATCCCAGCGGCAAGCTGAGCATTAACGGCGGTACAACCAACGCCTCTGGTACGGCAATTGTGAACTTAGCAGGCGCTAAACTCACAATTTCAAATGCAAAGGTATTCTCATCATCCAGTTCGGTCCTTCAAAACCAAGGCACTGTGACCATTCAGGGCGCGGAATTGTCCAGTGGTGTCGCAGCAGGTATCCTCAATCTGGACGGCAGCGTTACTGTCTCAGATTCAACCATTTACGGTGCAGACAACGGAATCCTGAATGGTCTTGAAGGATTTGGCAGCAATCCTTCTATCATTATCTCCAATAGTACAGTATCCAGCAGCAGAAGCTACGCAGTCAACAACAAGCTTCCTGGGAGTTCACTGACCGCAACAAAGACAAACTTTATTGCCGTTCGTGCCGACGTCATCTGCAATGCGGGCACGTTGTCCATTGATAAAACCAGTTCTTTGACGATTTCCGATGCCCAGGTGCCCGGCAGAATTGAGGGCGATTCCAGTGACGTTCTTTGCCAGATCGGTGAATTCTGGCAGGACGTTGTGACAGAACAGCCTGCCGGCTATGAGGAAAACGAAATCGACAAAACGCTCACAATTTCCTCACCGAAGGCGCTGGCATGGTGGGCGAAAGAGATTAAGAAGGGCAGCTCTTTTGCTGGATACATCATTAAGATCTCAGGTTCACTGGATATGCGCGCCCATCTCTGGGAGCCTATCAATGCTTGGGGCGAACCTAAGGAGGGCCCCGGTCCGTTGGATGGGGTCACCATTCAGGGTCAGGGCGGCGTCATCCGGAATCTGTTGATTCGTGGATATTGTTTTACAAAAGGTGTTTCTCCCTATGCCTGCGGATTCATTGGCTGGACAAGAGGTTCGATTACAGTCAAGGACCTTACATTTGTTAGCGCTAACGCCTCCGTCAATGGCTCATACTCCGGAAATCAGGTGGGTGTTGTAATTGGCCAAGCATATTGCAACAATGTGACGATGGATAACGTCCATGTGACCAACAGCACAGTAAATGGATGTGGAAAAGTCGGCGGTTTGGTCGGTCATCTTGCCGATCCGGAGGGGAACCATTCCTTTACAAATTGCTCCGTTGAAAACACCAGGATCATCGGCACTTACAACTGCGGCGGCCTGATCGGTCTTAACGAGAATTGCACTGTTACGGTTACGACTTGCACCACGGAAAATGTGAAGTGGGTCAAAGACCCGTACGGCACTTATCTCTGCGTGTTCCCGTCGTCCACGCCGGTCAGTTACAACAACTATCTCGGCGACATTGCGGAGTACGTTACAGGTATCTATTACCAGGGCAGCGGAATTGAGACAGGCGCTGATGGGAACAGGGTACGCATCTATGCCGCCTGGGGTACGCAGTACTGTGACTATTCAAACAACATAAATTTTCTCTCAGATGATAATGACAAATACAAATCCTACAAATCCTATATTGCATCCAGCCGGAACTCTGACAACGTGACCCACATTCCCGATGAGGTTGCGGATCCTGGAGAAGAGGTCCATTTCTACTTTGACGGTCTCTGCCATGAGCCAATGCAGCCGCATACGGGCTTCGACTGGACAGTGACGCGGCTTCCTGTCGGAAACACGCCCGGTGAGGAGCGTGGCGACTGCAACATTGATATGTGTGGCGAAATCAGAACCCGCTACTTCTGGGAGGTCACCTTCGACGCCAACAACGGCTCTGAAACTCCGTGGGATGTGCAGCATTTGTGGTTTAAAAATACTGGTGATACGGTGTGCGCCTCTGTACCTGAGAAGGGTGAGCCGACCCGTCCGGGTTATACCTTTGAGTGCTGGACCTTGGATGGCAAGCCGTATGATTTCACCACTGCGGTAACAGCAAACATCACGCTGGTTGCCCAATGGAAACAAGATATTTCTCTTGTAATTCCTGCCTTGAACAAGGACGACCATGTGGCCTATATCATCGGCTATGAGGACGGCACGGTGCGGCCGAACGGCAGGATCACCCGTGCGGAGGTCGCAACGATCTTCTTCCGCCTGCTGACCGACGATGCCCGCCAGCGGAACTGGTCTTCCGAGAATAACTTCTCCGACGTGAGCGCCGACAAGTGGTACAACAACGCCGTTTCCACGCTCTGTCATATGGGCGTCCTCGGCGGCTACTCCGACGGCACCTTCCGTCCGAACGCACCTATCACGCGCGCGGAATTCGCCAAGATCGCCGTGAGCTTCTCGCAGGCAAACGGCTCCGCCGTCTACAGCTACTTCACTGATGTGAAGACGACCGACTGGTTCGCACCGTATGTCACCGCGGCGAAGGACAACGGCCTGATCGAGGGCTATTCCGACGGCTCCTTCAAGCCCGAGAACAAGATCACGCGCGCCGAGGCCTGCGCCATCGTCAACCGCGCGCTCGGCCGCAAGCCGTCGAAGTCCCACATGAAGATCTCCGACCGCATCGACTGGCCGGACTGCACCACGGCAGACTGGTTCTACGAGGCGATCATGGAGGCTACCAACAGCCACACCTACCAGATGGGCAAGCGTGTCGAGACCTGGAACGACAAGCTCCCGCAGCGCGACTGGGCGGCGCTGGAAAAGATCTGGAGCCAGGCCAACAGCAGATAACGAAACAAGACGCGGAAGACGCTCCCCCTGGGGGAACGCCTTCCGCGTCTCCCGGTTCCGGCAAATTGTAACGAACTGTCGGCCATGAACTGGGAAAAGGACGGCAGAACGAAGAAATTGCCGAAAATCATTGATAAGCCAGCGTGCGGTTTTCCGAACTTCAAAAAGTTCGGAAAACCTTTTGATTGAACGCGAAGGGGACTTTTTGCCCCCTTCACACTTTCCCCGCTGCTCAATCGAGAAAGTCTTTTTTATGAATAGTGTATTTCCGCTGTCGCGGATACCACTATTATGAGAGATTTGTAGACTATATCAAGCTGCTGCCGCTGGCTACCGCCGTATGCATACACAGAATAAATGACCAAGCCAACGGCGATCAACTGTAAAAGGTTGGTCGCTTTTGTTATTGTTTTGTACTGGCAATGCCGGGAATATCAAAATAATCTGCGGCTTCCTGCAGCTTTCCATCCGGATTGCCATCGCTTTGCAGCGCAAGCAAATACCAGTCAGAGAGATATGGATCGATCCGAAAGGCCTCCAACAACGCCTCGCGCCGTTGAGAAGCGTCGGCTATATCAACAGTAATCCCGCAGATGGCGTGAATCTTCCGAGAGGAAGCAAGCCGCAGCTCGTAATATTGACAAGAGACGAACAGGCCCGCCTGATGCAGTGCAGCTATCAGCACCGCTACGGCGTGTTTGTCCGTCTCGTTCTTTTTACCGGCCTGCGGCTTGGGGAATTGCTTGGCCTGCGCTGGGAGGATATTGATTTCCGCGCCGGTATTCTGCATGTCTGCCGGACGCTGAACCGGCTGAACAAGATGAAGCGGCCCCTGCAGCCCGGAGAGCCCACAACGGAAATCGTGATCCAGACCCCGAAAAGTCAGAATTCCATTCGTGCGATCCCGCTTCTGCCTGCTGTCCTTCAGGAGCTGCAGGGCTGGCAGTATGTTCAGCAGAAGGATGCGGAGCTTGCCGGAGATCAGTACAATGCAAGCGGCTATATTGTAACAAATCCGCTTGGGGGAATAATTGAACCTCGTACATTCAAGGATTATTACAATCAACTCCTGCAGGCGAGCGGGCTTCGCCACTTTACTTTCCATGCGCTTCGTCACACGCTTGCCTCCAGAGCAATGGAACAGGGTATAGGCATTGGCTAAGTATACTAAGGAGAGTGTGCGAAGATCCTAGAGAGTTTTTTGCGTATTACATTTCACTTGTGAATATTGTGCCAGAAGACCGAGAGCCAGATGAAAGCGGACGCTTTTTTGAACGAAAAGGCCTGATTAAGTTGCTTACGGCAATGCTTGCAGAATCACACATTGGCTATAATCTAATCAATGCGGACGGAGAATATTTTGTATTCCCTAAGGGAGCCGTTGAACTAGATTCCGCTCTTGTGTCACAGCCATTAGCATGGTTAAACCAGTATCCAAAGGCACATACAGCTTTTGTAAAGGCTTTAAGAGAATATGCAGATGCAACAACAGAAAATGCCAGTGATATTGCAGATAAGTTTCGCAAGGCACTCGAAACATTCTTTCAGGAATTCTTCAAAAATGATAAAGCCCTTGAACGCAATAAAAGCATCTACGGAAACTACTTATCCAAAGCTGGAGTCCCGAAAGAAATTGCCTCAAATTTTGAAACACTGCTGCAGACATACTGTAATTTCATGAACGGCTATGCAAAGCACCATGATAAGACGGAATTGAATGTACTGGAATACCTGATGTACCAAACGGGAAATATCATCCGTCTGCTGATCACACTGAACCAGGCTGAACCCACTCCAGATAATTGAGTTAAACCTATGGGCAGCGGCACCAATTGGGGTCAAAATGGGGTCAAAGCAAGTTTTGTGGAATTGAAAAATTATGCGAAAAGTTAGAAAAACCACCGTATTTCAAGTGAAATACGGTGGTTTTATGGCAAGCTGCACCCTTTAAGATAACAATGATTTCCCCAGTGTTTTCAAGGGTTTCAGCTATTTTCGGCAATCCTTTTCCGAGTTGGCGCGGCGTGCTGCTTGATGGTCACTGCGCAGCCCAAAAAGATATTGCATACTCCAAGCAACCAAGTCCGTACACATTGATAGCTATCGTGTATCTCTGTAGTCCAAATGGCATTTCCACAAAACTGCTTACTCTGCCAAGCTGTATTTGACTTTGACGCGGTCGAGCTTTTCGAGCATGGGTTCGGCAATCAACCACAGGAAGAAAAACGTGGCAATGGCGCGCACCAGATCGACCGGAAGGCCGGTGACGTAGTAGCTTAAAATGATTTTCCAGTTGATCGTGTTCGACCACATGAGGGCAGACGCGGGATTCATAATGCCGCCGTAGATGATCGTGGACGCGATCACGCCGAAGATACAAAGGCTCAGCCGCCCGCGCCGCAGAACGCCCTTGCGGTACAAGACACCTGCCAGCCAGCCGATGATACCCATTGCGAACATCTGCCACAGGAGCCGACTGTGGAGGACACCATCGCCATCCTGCGTGGTCTGGAATCCCGGTATGAGGTATTTCACGGCGTGAAGATCACGGACAACGCGATTATTGCCGCCGCAACGCGTTCCAACCGCTATATCACCGACCGCTTCCTGCCGGACAAGGCCATTGACCTGATCGACGAAGCGTGTGCCATGATCCGCACGGAGATGGACTCCATGCCAACCGAGCTTGACGTGATTAACCGCAAGATCATCCAGATGGAGATCGAAGAGGCTGCCCTCAAGAACGAGGACGACGAGCTGTCAAAGGGACGGCTCAGTGAGCTGCAGAAGGAGCTGGCCGAACAGCGCGACAAGTTCAACACCATGAAAGCGCAGTGGGAAAACGAAAAGAACGCGATTGGCCGCGTGCAGCAGCTGCGTGAAAAGATTGAGCAGATCAACCGCGAGATTGAAACCGCACAGCAGAACTACGATCTGGAAAAGGCCGCAAAGCTGATGTACGGCGATCTGCCAGAGGCGAAAAAGCAGCTGGAGCATGAGGAAAAGCTGGCGCAGAACAGCAAGGAATCGAGCCTGCTTCGCAACAAGGTCACTGAGGAGGAGATTGCCAAGAGTATCGAGCGCTGGACGGGTATTCTCACCAGCAAGCTGATGGAGGGCGAGCGCGAGAAGCTGCTGCGCCTGCCGGAGATTCTCCACAAGCGTGTGATCGGACAAGACGAGGCTGTCAGCTGTGTGTCTGACGCAATTCTTCGCAGCCGCGCGGGCATTCAAGATCCGAACCGGCCGCTTGGCTCGTTCCTGTTCCTTGGCCCGACAGGCGTTGGCAAGACGGAGCTTGCAAAGGCACTGGCCGAGGCGCTGTTTGACGACGAGAAGAATCTGGTGCGGATTGATATGTCGGAGTACATGGAGAAGTTCTCCGTGTCGCGTCTGATCGGTGCGCCTCCCGGATACGTCGGCTATGAGGAGGGCGGCCAGCTGACAGAGGCGGTGCGCCGCCGCCCCTACAGCGTGATTTTGTTTGATGAGATCGAAAAGGCGCATCCCGATGTGTTCAACATCCTGCTTCAGGTGCTGGACGACGGACGCATTACCGACTCGCAGGGCAGAACCGTGGACTTTAAGAACACGATTATCATCCTGACGTCGAATCTTGGCAGCCAGTATCTGCTGGACGGCATCGGCGCGGACGGCGAGCTGGTGCTTCGCTGAGTGTAAGGCAAATAGCAAATGCCCGGAACGCGAAATGCGTTCCGGGCATTTTGACCCACAGGGGCGTCTTTTCTTTTGCTTTTTATTCCTGCTGCGCGCAGTCAAACAGCCTTTCAATCAGATTACTGCCCTGAAACAGCGGCTGAAGGACGGCGCACGCCGAGCCGTAGATCGGCGAGTTTGCGCCAAAGCGCGACTTGACAAAGCGCGGGCGCAGCTGCTGCTGGTGTACAGAGAGGTTGATATCGGCCACCCACTGCTCCAGATACCGCACGAACTCCTCCGGCAAAAACGCCGCGTCATGCCCAAGCACCACCAGCGGCACGTTCACCAGATTCAAATAGTTGTTCAGTCCGAACGAAAGCTGCCGCATGGCATTATAAAACACGGTGTATGCGGCCTTGTTCGTCATGGCAAAGCCGGCGGCCTGCTCCATGCTGTCAAGCTCCACGCCGCACTCGTCGTGAATCAGTGACAAAATTGCCGGCGCACTGGCGTAAAGTTCCAGACAGCCGCGGCTGCCACAGGTGCAGCGCGGGCCGCCAAAGTCAATGGATGTGTGGCCAAGCTCGCCGCATGCGTCAAGCAGCTCATGATGTGATACCAGCGCCGCGCCAAGCCCCTCGGTAATGCCCATATAGAGAAAGCTGTCGGCGTCCTTGCCGGCGCCAAAGTAGAGTTCGCACAGGCCGGACGCGTGCATATCGTTGCAGACAATAATCGGAAAACGGAAATACGGCTGAAGCGCGTCGCGCAGATTTAGCGAACGGATGCCGAAGAAATCGGTGACATAGGCGATGCCGCTGGCATCGCTGCTGATAACGCCGACGGTGGAGATGCCCATGCCCAGAATCGGCCGCTCAGTGTGCTCGGTCAGCTGCTCGGCAAGCTCACGCAGCTTCTGCAAAAAGCTCTCTTCGTTTTCAATCGGGGTGAGCGGGCGCTTGGCGCGCGCCAGAAGCTGAAGCGACAGATCGCACACCACGCCGTACAGACACGTGCGGGAGATGTAAATGCCCAGCACCACCGGCGACGTGGAGCAGATGCGCAGCAGCATCGGTGTGCGCCCGGGCGACTTGATGGAGTCTTGCGGCGCAAATTCCTCGATGATGTGCTTTTGCAGCAGCTCGCTTGTGATGTTTGTCACGGTCATGGGCGACAGATGCAGCCCCTCGGAAAGCTCGCTGCGCGTGATGCTCCCCGCCGTGCAGACGGATTGCAGCAGCAGTGCGCGGTTTCGCTCCTTAACCTCGATCAGATTGATGCCGGCCTTTTTCATAGCGGCTCCTTTTTGCACTTGCAGCGCCGAAAATTCCGCCGCTTTCGGCGAAATGGCGCGGCAGCGCATATTTATCATTTTAAAAATATTATAGTATATTTGCGGGGGATTGTAAACCGCCGCCAGGGGGATTTTATCCTGCGGCGATAGCCGCTGTGTCTCCGGCGGCGTCACCCGCACAAGACAGCGGCCCGCAAGGGAGGGAGCGTCCCGACAGAGGCACAAAAAATCCGCGCCGCCCCTCGGGCGGCGCGGGCATTGTTTACCTGAATCAGTTGGTATCGGCGCACAGGGGGCCGGCCAGCTCTTTCATATAGAACAGCTTACCGGGCATGGTGGGAATGTTGCTGGACGTGACGTACTGGCACGGGCCATAGCGCAGCGTCATCCAGAAGCTCATGCCCTGCCACTGCATACCGCGGGACAGAACGCCGTCTGCGCCGCCGATGGCGTAGTCGGAGTTGAAGATGATCCACGGGCCGATGGTGTTGGCATAGCACGGAATCAGCGGCCAGCTGGAGCGGAACGACGTGATGGCGTTCTGCTCGATGGTGAACGGATGCAGACGCGCGCCGACGCGGTACTCGGCTGCTTTCCAGTCCTCATAGGAGGCGTAGTCCTTGGCAAAGTGCGGCTCCCAGAATGCAATATGGCACATACGGCCGATGCCGTAGACCAGAACCTGCTTTGCACCCTCAGCCTTCAGCTTGCGGATTTTCTCCGGATAGGTGGGCAGATTTTCCTTGGTTGCAAAGTTGCGCTGATTTTCGGGGACAGTCAGCTCGCCGAGCGGGCCGTAGAACGCGCCGGTCATGGCGTTCTGGAACGCGGCGGGGTCGGATGCGGGCAGCGTGTTGCCCTCGGCGTCAGCCCACTCGTCCATGTTGAAGCCGTAGACGTGCTTGCAGTCCACATTCCACTCTTTCAGGAAATAGACCGCCCACTTGTACATGCCCATCGGGCCAACCGGCAGGATGAGAATCAGCTTTCTGCCCTCTTCCTTGGTGAGCCTGATCTGCATGGCAATTTCGTGACCCATGTATGCGCCGAACTCTTCAAGGTTCGTGCACTCGACGGGACGGAAGCCATCGTTCCAGAAGCTCTGGCGCTCGCCGACGGAAGATGGATCGTTGGAGACGCAGTCATAAATCTTGGAAATGTCCCAGCCCTCGGGCAGAACTTCGGAAAAATAGGAACCCTTGAGGGTATCGACCATGTTCATAATAGAAAACCTCCTTAAATTGCGCGGCGAAAGCCGCAGGTATTCTGTAAGTTCATCATACCACGCGGCTTTTCGGGTGTCAATTCGGGACAGGGGTTATTTTTAAATAGATTTTAGAAATGAAATTTGTGGATTTTTCACAGAATCCGGTCAATCGCCCAGAATCAGGCGGCCAAAATCCTGCGGCCGGTGGAACTGCGGCGTGTCACAGCGCATGGGATTCCACGACAGGTAGTGCTGTCGCACGGTCAGATCGCCGCACTTATAGCAGTTGCCGTACATGGCCAGCCCCTCGCACGGTGTAAAGTCCGGGAAAAACCGGCGGATAAACGCAAACGGCACACGGTAGGTGATCTCCCAGCCATCGGACAGGCGCGCGGCCTTTGGCTGGAACAGCGCGGGCTCGTCGGCAACAATCAGACGCGTCAATTCCGTCACATTTGTGCCATATCCGAGATATAACGCACAATTTGGGTTAAATTCGAAGTTGAAGTAGCGCAGATCGTCGGTGGGACGGAGGAAAAATTCCAGACAGCTGTCCTCGCAGACCGACTGCAAAAGTCCGCTGTGCTCGGCGCGGATTTCTGTTTCCCACGCGCGCAGGCGAACATAGATCGCCGCTTCGTCCCAGCAGAGCTGCCCCTGTGCACGGATATCGACCGGGGGATTTGTCCACTGGAGGTTGTCAATCGGAAGCACGTCAATTGTGTCCCAATCGGGGGCGGATGTGACCTTTTTCAGAACATAGCTTCGCATTTTAGATACTCCTTTATTCCTTGAGCGTTTTTTCGTATTCCGTGGGGCTCATGCCCGTTTGCTTTTTAAAAAGATTGGAGAAATAGTAGATGCTCTCAATGCCGATGCGCTCGGCGATCTGTGTGAACGTGAGGTTTCCCTCGCGGATCAGACGCTTTGCCTCGCCGATGCGCAGCGCCGTGAGATAGCGCACCATGCTCTGGCCGATCTGCTCGTGGAACACGCGCTTGAGCTGTGAGACGCTTATGCCGAGCGCCGCGGCCAGCGATGGAAGCGTGATAGCCTCGGAATAGTGCGCGGCAAGATAGTCGCGCGCCTGCTGCGCCAGCAGCAGATGCTGGTGAAACTGCGTGGATGTGATGGCGCGCTGGGAAAAGCGGACATTGTCGTCGCGGCGGCAGATGCAGATGAACAGCTGCTCCAGATAGAGCTTGATCAGCTGGTCGCTGCCCCACGGGGCGGTGGGCTTTTTACGCAGATTGACCAGCGCGGGATCGTTTTCAAAATACTGATACGCCTGCTGCGCCTCGTCCATCAGCGGCTTGAGGCACTGCTTCTCGCGCTGGTGCAGCAGCAGAACCTTTTTTTCCAGCCGGTGCATGGCTTCGCTTTCGCAGCAGAACGCCACCACCATCACGTCGCTTGCGCCGACCGACTGGAACGAATGAAACTCATACGGGCAGTGAAACGCCAGCTCGCCGGCCTTTAGAAAATACTTGTCCGCCCCGGCAGTGACAACGATGCTGCCGCGGTCAACATAGATAAACTCCCAGAAAAAGTGCGACTCGCCGGAGAAAACATAGCCGTTTTCCAGCTTGTAATACGAGATATTCACGATGGCATCCACGTCAAAAACCGTGGCAAGCGGGATGGGTGTGTATTCCATTTTCATGGCGGCAGACATCCTCTGTAGCTGATTTTATAAATTTTGCACCAGATTTTATATTGTCAGGCCAAAATTCGAGCTTATAATGGAATTATAAGCGGAATCCGAACGAAAGTAAATACGGAAAGGAAGATGCACAGATGAAAAAATCAATCAGCTATTGGTCTTTCAGCGGGAAAAACGTGTTTGAGGCGATGAGGCTAGCAAAGGATGCGGGCTTCGACGGCATTGAGCTGACGCTGGATGCAGAGGGCGACGTGACGATGGAGACTGCGCCCGAAAAGCTGGCCGAGATCCGCCGCGCGGCGGAGGAAATCGGCATTGCGCTGCCGAGTGTGGCAAGCAGTCTGTACTGGGCGTATTCGTTTACTTCGGACGATTCGGAGGAGCGGGAAAAGGCGCATCAGGCGGCAGTCTGCGAGATCAAAACGGCAAAGGCGCTGGGCGCGGACACAGTTTTGATCGTGCCGGGCAGCGTTTCGGTGGAATTTGTGCCGGAGCGGCCGGTTGTGGCGTATGATGTGTGCTGGCAGCGCGCGGTGGCCGAGATGAAGCGCCTTGCGCCGGTGGCGGCGGAGCACCAGATTCACATCGGCGTGGAGAACGTATGGAACAAGTTCCTGCTCTCTCCGCTGGAGATGCGCGCGTTTATCGACGAGATCGGAAGCGAGTGGATCGGCTCGTACTTTGACGTGGGCAACGTGGTCTACGCGGGCTATCCCGAGCAGTGGATTCGGATTTTGGGCAAGCGCATCAAAAAGGTGCACTTCAAGGACTTCCGCCGCAATCCGGGCGGACTCAATTCGTTCGTGGACATTCTGGCGGGCGATGTGGACTGGCCGGCGGTGATGCAGGCGTTTGAAGACATCGGCTATGACGGCTGGGCGACGGGCGAGATGATCCCGGCCTATGGCCACGCCTCTGACCAGATTATTTACAACACGGCGGCCTCAATGGGGCGCATTCTGGAAAAGAAATTTTAAAAACGGACAGACAGGAGGAACGAACATGATTCGAGTAGGACTGATTGGCTGCGGCTTTATGGGCGGGATGCACGCGGCGTGCTATGCGGCGCTGGCGGAGCTTGGCGTCAAGGTGACGGCGATTGCCGATGACCGGCCGGAATTTCTGGCACAGATGAAAGAGCAGACCGATGCGCAGACGTATGAATCGGGTATGGCGCTGATTGAACAGGCGGACGTTGACGTGGTGGATATCTGCCTGCCAACGTATCTGCACACGGCGCACGCGTGCGCGGCGATGGAAAAGGGGCGCGATGTGTTCTGCGAAAAGCCCGTCTGTCTGACGGAGGAGGATATGCAGGCGCTGCTGGAGACGAAAAAGCGTACTGGCCGCAAGGTGATGGTCGGTCAGGTCATCCGTCTGTGGGACGAGTACGCATGGCTGAAAAAGACCGTGGACGCGGGAACGTATGGCCGCGTGCTTTCGGGTGTATTCCAGCGCGTTTCGTCGCGCCCCGGCTGGGCAAGCCGCAACTGGCTGCACACGCCGGCGCAGTCGGGCGGCGTGGCCGTGGATATGCACGTGCACGACGTGGACTTTGTGCGCTATCTGCTGGGTGAGCCAGACCGCATTCAGGCGGGCGTCTATCGTGACAGCGACGGACTGATTGAGCAGATTTTTGCTATCTACAACTATGGCAGGGACGTGGCAGTCAGCGTCGAGGCCGCGTGGGACTATCCTGCGTCGTTCCCGTTCTCGGCCACGTTCCGCGTCAAGCTGGAAAAGGCGACCATCACAAACGATGCAAACGGTCTGACCGTGTATCCGAACGACGGCGATGCGTTCCATCCGGAGCTTGCCGCGCAATATACCGGCGACAACCGCATCGGCGGCAATATTTCGTCGCTCGGCGGGTATTATAACGAGCTGAAATACTTTGTTGAGGGATTGCAGGGCAAAAACGATCTGTCGGTTGCGCCGCTGGAGGAGGCCATTGCCTCGGTGCGGCTGGTCAAGAAAGAAATTGAGGCCGCAGGCGGTCTGCTGGCCTGAGAGATGGAAAAGTTCGCGAATGACGGACAAAAGCGAACATAAACGAACAAAAGCCCGCGGGCATGCGCAAAAAACGCATGCCCGCGGGCAAATTTCATGGAAAAGCGTCTAAATTTACCGTCGATTATTTTTAAAAAGAGTTGAAAGAATGGGGCGCAAAAACCGCAAAACGAGTGGCAATATCGACCAAAATCACGGTGGCCGAGTTGTGGATAATTCACTATTATTACAACATTCGTAAAGATTATTTAGAAATTGTGTTGACAAAAGACCGCACTTCAGTCTATTATGGATGCAAGGCAATAAGACTCGCGGCGTATTTATTCTGCCGCATGGCCGTGCCGCCAAGACAATCGGCCGCACGCGCCCCCTTAATTTCAGCAAGAGGTGAAAAACATGAGAGTTCTGGCGATTGGCTGCCACCCCGACGATCTGGAGATCGCCTGCTCGGGTACACTCCGCAAATATGTAGAGCAGGGCGCAGATGTGTATATGTGCCATGTTGCAAACGGTGATCAGGGTCATGTCATTATTGAACCCGGCCCTTTGGGCAAGATCCGTGAAAAGGAAGCGGAAAATGCCGGCAAGTTTATCGGCGCCAAAGAAGTTTTCAACATTAACGTTTCGGATATGCAGGTGAACCGCCACGATCAGGCGCAGATTGACGCCGTGGCCGACGTGGTTCGCTATGCGCGTCCCGACGTTATCATCACGCACAACGACGTGGATTATATGCAGGATCATGTGGAGACCAGCCATCTGGCCACCAATGGCGCATTTATGTCGGGTCTGCCGCACCGCTCGGTCAACTACCCGGCCTTTGAGAGCATGATTCCAACGTTCTTTATGGATAGCCTGGCGGGCGTGGACTTCAACCCCACCCACTATGTCGATATTACCGGCCAGATTGAGATGAAGCTGAAAGCGCTTGAGATGCATGAGTCGCAGATCAAGTGGATGCTTGACCATGACGGCATCGACTTTGTGGATATGATCCGTACCTGCTCAAGATATCGCGGATATCAGTGCGGCGTTGCCTACGCCGAGGGCTTCCGACCCTATAACGTCTACCCCCGTCACAGCACCAAGCACCTGCTTCCGTAACCGGCTGCGTGAGCGCCGTAGCTCGTAAGAGCGAAAAAACTAGGAGGAATGAATCAAATGAGCACAAAAGCAACCACGTTAAACAGCAAAAAGAGCGTCGGCGCACTGGTTAAGGACTGGATGAGCCTTGTCGGCATCGCCATCCTGATTGTCGTATTCTCTATCATTTCGTATGTAAAGTTTGGCGCACAGTACTTCCTGACCTGGAGCAACTGGAAAAACATTCTTCTGCAAAGCTCTACCGTCGCCATCGTTGCCCTTGGCCAGTCGATCATGCTGCTGACCGGCAATTTTGACCTTTCCCTTGGCCGTATGGTCTGTCTCACCAGCTGCGTGGGTGCCATCCTGATGAAAAACGTCGGTATGTCCACCGGCCTTGCCATCCTGATCATGTTCGCCATCGGCCTTGCCGTCGGCGCAGTCAACGGCTTCATGGTCTCTTATGTCGGCGTTCCCGCGATGATCGCAACGCTTGGCACGCAGTACATCTGCTACGGCCTTGCAAAGCTGCTGACGCAGGCTGTGCCGATTGCCAACATGCCCGATAGTATCGAGTTCCTTGGCCGCGGCTATATCTTCGGCGGCGTATTCCCGGTCTGCGTGCTGCTGATGATCATCGTCTACGCAATTGCGCAGTTTGTCACTTCCAAGACCCGCGTCGGCCGTAACCTCTACGCCGTCGGCGGCTCGCGTGAAGCGGCATTCTTCTCCGGCATCAACGTCAAGGCCTATCAGTTCGGCACGTTCCTGCTGGGCAGCGTTCTGGCTACGTTCGGCGGTCTCGTCCTGATGTCCCGACTCAACTCTGTCGCCGTCACCAACGGACAGAACTATGAATTTGACGCCGTTATCGGCTCGATCATCGGCGGCGTTTCGCTGGCCGGCGGCAAGGGCCGCGTCATCGGCACGATGTTCGGCTGCATCTTCCTGAACACGCTGTTCAACGGCTTCTCCCAGATGGGCGTCGATCCGTTCGTGCAGGACGTTCTGAAGGGCGTTGTCCTTGTGCTTGCCGTCACGCTTGACGTTGCCAGCAACAAGAAGAAGTCCTGATTGACCTGACCGAAGTATCACAGAAAGGTTGGGTGAACAATGGATAACAACTACATCTTAACATTAAAGAATATCACAAAAGAGTTCCCCGGCGTCAAGGCGCTGGATGACGTCACCATCAACATTGAGCGCGGCACCATCCACGGTCTGGTCGGCGAGAACGGCGCAGGCAAGTCCACCCTGATTAAGGTTCTGGCCGGTATCTACCGGCCGAATAAGGGCGAAATCATTCTGGACGGCAAGCCCTGCCGCTTTAACGGCCCCATCGAGGCACGCCGTGCCGGCATCAGCGTTGTCCATCAGGAAATCAAGCTGGCCGAGCCGCTGAGCGTTGCGGAAAATATGTTCCTTGGCAACGTCCAGCTGAAAAACGGTCTGGTTGACTGGAAGGGCATGCGCCGCCGCGCGCGGGAGATCGTTGAAGATCTCGGCATGGACATCGACATCAACGCGCAGGTCTCGTCTCTGACCGTCGCGAAAAAGCAGATCGTCGAGATCATGCACGCCATTAACAATAATTCCCGCATCCTGATCATGGATGAGCCGTCGGCCGTTTTGACCGACCGCGAGCTGGAGGTTATGTTCCGCATTGTCAAGCAGCTGCGCGACAAGGGCATCACCATCATCTATATCTCGCACCGTCTGGACGAAATCTTCGGCCTGTGCAGCAACGTCAGCGTCCTGCGCGACGGCTGTCACATCGACACGATTCCGGTCGCTTCCGTTGACCGTCAGGGCCTGATCAACATGATGGTCGGCCGTGAGATGGGTCAGGAGTATCCGAAAGAGATTGGCAACGTCGGCGGAACGATTCTGGAGGTCAAAAATCTCAGCCGCGGCATTTTGCAGGACATCAGCTTTGAGGTCAAGTCCGGCGAGGTATTTGGCATTTCGGGTCTGGTCGGCGCTGGCCGCACCGAGCTTGCCCGCGCCATCCTCGGCATTGACAAGCCGGAATCCGGCGAGGTCTATGTCCGCGGAAAGAAAGTTCACTATCGTACGTTTGCCGACGCCATCCGTGACGGTCTTGGCCTGATCCCAGAGGATCGCAAGCTCCAGGGTCTTGTCCAGATTATGTCGGTCAAGCGGAACACCACGCTGGTCAACATGAAGCGCGTACTGCACGCCGGTGTGATCAGCAGCTCGCTTGAGGAAAAGCTGAGCAAGGAATACGCCGACAAGCTGCACGTTGTCACGCCGAGCATGGAGACCGAGGTACAGTATCTCTCCGGCGGCAACCAGCAGAAAGTGGTTATCGCAAAGTGGCTGTTCCAGAACTCGGAGATCCTGTTCCTTGACGAGCCCACGCGCGGCATCGACGTTGGCGCAAAGGCAGAAATTTACCGTCTGATCAACCGGATGGCAAAGGAGGGCAAGACCATCATCATGATCTCGTCCGAAATGCCTGAGCTGCTCGGCATGTGCGACCGCATCATGGTTATGCATGAGGGTCACAAGATGGGCGAGCTGAACGCGGCCGAAGCTACACAGGCAAAGATCATGGCGCTTTGCAGCTGATGATCCAAACAACGGTCTAATCAGGCGCAGCCTGTTAGATAAAATTTAAGGAGGAATTACAAAATGAAGAAACTGATCGCGATGCTTCTTGCAATGGTCATGGTTCTGGGCCTGGTTGCCTGCGCAGCCAAGACGGAGCCCCCCGCGGCCGACACCAAGACCGAGACGCCCGCTGCGGAGACACCCGCAGCAGAAACACCCGCTGAAGAGACCCCGGCTGAAGAAACGCCCGCTGTTGAAGGCGCTGTCAAGACCGACGAAATCGCAACCGAGGGCAAGGCTGCTGAGCTCGGCATTCCCGCCGCTGTTGTCCTGCAGGACACCACCGCGCTGGAAGGCAAGAAGATCGGCTGCTCCATCTGCTACAAGGGCGACGAATGGTGCGCAGCTCTGGCACAGGCTCTGGAAGCACTCGGCGCATACTACGGCGCTGACATCGTCTGCGAGGACGGCGACCTGAACGACGAGACCCAGACCAAGCAGATCGAGAACATGATTTCCAACAACGTTGACATCATCATGGTTGACCCCATCACCCCCGACGGCTCCGGCATTGCGTTGACGAATGCGGTTGAGGCCGGCATTCCCGTCATCATCTACGACGGCTACTGGACCGACGGCGAGGAAAAGGCTGTCACCACCGTCACCTGGGATCAGAAAGCAACCGGCACGCTGGTTGGCGAGTACTTCGTCAACTATGTTAAGGAAAACAACGGCGGCAAGTGCCGTGTGGTTGAGCTGACCAACGCTGTTTCCACGCACTGCCAGGAGCGCTTTGTTGGCCTGCATGAGGTTATCGACGCTGCCAATGCAGACGGCTGCGAAATCGAAATCCTGAACAAGTACGACTCTCAGGGCAACCGCGAGACTGCATACAACGCAATCTCCGCCATCGTCGAGCCGTATGACTACATCATCTCCGACGTTGACAACGGCGCGATGGGCGCAGTTGCAGCGCTGCAGGCTGTTGGCAACACCGACGTCAAGGTCTTCTCCATGGGCGCTTACGGTGCAGAGCCGTTCGGCAAGCTGCATGACAATGACGTGAACTATCAGGCTTGCCTGAACGTTGACGCTTGGGTTCTGGCACAGTTCATCTACGAAGGCGCAATCAGCTACTTCGAGGGCAAGGACGTTCCCACCAAGACCAACATCGACCTGTTCGTTGTTGACGGCACCAACGTTGAGAACTTCTGGAGCTTCAACTAATCTCCGGCAAATTCCGTAAACCGCGTAATCGCAGGGGGCGCAAGCCCCCTGCATTCGCAGGCGCATTGCGCCGATGCCCGCAGAGAGAAAACCGCGTTTTTGAAATTCGTGTTCCTTTCTGCGGAAAAATTATTAGACGTAAATCGTTACACAAAATCACATAGAAAATTGAAAGCATCCGTCGTAAGATAGGAGCAGGACAAAACGAACCGCCGTCTGGCAGCAGCGGCGATGCTCCGGCACAGCCGGACAAGGCATATCCCGCCGGCACAGCCGACAAAAAACGTGTAAGCTTGGAAATAATCGCAAGAATTCTGCGTTTTAGAATCATAAAAGGAGACAATCGCTATGAAAAAACTTCGTTGGGGCGTTATCGGCGCGGGCGGCATTGCAGACCGCAGAACGATTCCCGGAATGATGCTGGCGAATAACGCCGAGCTGATTGCTGTAATGGAGATCAATATGGAGCTGGCGGAAAAGTCCCGCGCCAAGTGGGGCTGCAAGCGTGCGTATGACAGCGAGGCTGCGCTGCTGGCCGATCCCGAGATTGACGCGGTTTATATCGCGTCCCCCGTTGTGCTGCACGCCAAGCAGGCCATGATGGCCGCCGACGCTGGCAAGCATATTCTGATTGAAAAGCCGCTGGCCATGACCTCGGAAGAGGGGCAGAAGGTCGTTGACTACTGTGAGAGCAAGGGCGTCAAGATTGCGGCAGGTCTGATGATGCGCTTTGGCGCATACGTCATGGCTATGAAACAGGCCATTGCCGACGGCAAGATCGGCCGTCCGGTTTCGGGCTTCTCGCAGTTCACCTGCTGGTATCCCGATATGCCCGGCAACTGGCGTCAGAGCAAGAAAAACGGCGGCGGCGGCGCAATGATGGACATGGGCGTGCACTGCATCGACCTGATGCAGTATGTCACCGGCTCAAAGGTCAAGCAGGTTGCGGCGTTCCACGACACGCTGACGTTCCACTATGAGGTGGAGGACACGTCTACGGTTCTGATGCGGCTGGAAAACGGCTGCGAGTGCGTGGTGCAGTCCAACTTCAATATCCCCGACGAAGCCTCCAAGTGGCGTCTTGAGTTCTTCGGCGATCAGGGTCATCTGGTTGGCGAAAACATCATCGGCCAGATCGACGGCGGTACGCTGGACGCGATGTTCTGCGGCGAGGTTGGCGGCTATGACGCACAGCAGGACACCAAGGACGTCAAGGGCGAGCAGCTGGACGTGGAGTTCGGCAATATGTACACGCGCGAGATTGAGTCGTTCGGCAATTCGATCCTGAACAATCTTCCGCTGGAGGTTCCGGCGTCTGATGCGGTGCAGGTGCAGCGCGTTATGGAGGCGGCCTACCGTTCCAACGACAACAAGTGCGTTGTTGATCTGTAATTCAAAGAAAATTCCACAATCATGCTTCCCGCGCCGCCTGCGGCGCGGGAAGATAAAAAGAAACTGATTCCATAACGGTAGCGTCAATGACGCGAAGAGGTAAACTATGAACAGACCACTCGATTTTGCGGTCGGCTTGTTCAATTGCTGCCGCGATCCGTAACTGCTTCAGAATGTCCGTCTGTCAACAAACTGATATTCTGAAAGGAGTCAATTTTAAATGGAGAAGAAAGCATCGGATTTCCGGTATAACACCGGCGAAACCAAAGTCCCGTGGGCTGCGGTCGGCGAAAACTATAACGCGCAGGATTTGATGACCATCATCCGGTTTATGATGAAAGGCAAGGGCGAGGCCTACGACGAGGCGCTGAAAACGGTTGAGAAGGACGTTCTCGCGCTGGACAAGGTTTCCGCGCCCCCGGCAAAGCTGTCGCTGGACGTGGAGGTTGGCAAGGCCGAGAATATGTGCGACGAATATCTGCACACCACTGGCTCGACATTTTTGACCAACTGCACAGCGGGCTTTGAGATTGCCTGCAAGTATACTGGACTGAAGCCAGGAGACGAGGTTATCGTCCCGGCCATCACGTTTGCCGCAACCATGGCGTATCCGCTTTCCATCGGCTGCAAGCTGGTGTTTGCGGATGTCGATCCGCTGACGCTGAATATGGATCCCAAGGACGTGGAGAAAAAGATCACCGACAAGACGAAGATGATCATCCCCGTCCACATTGGCGGCTATCCAGTCGATATGGATCCGATCATGGCGCTGGCCAAGCAGCACGATATTGTCGTCCTTGAGGACGCGGCGCACGCCTTTGGCGGCGAGTATAAGCACCGCAAGCTCGGCACAATCGGCGATTTTGGCTCGTTCTCGTTCCACGAGGTCAAGAACATCACCTCCTTTGGCGAGGGCGGCATCCTGTGTTCCAACGTGACAGAATTCCTGCCCGAGATGCGCCGCGCGCGCTTCCTTGGCACGGATTTCAGCAAGCATATCCCGAACTGGCTGTATGACGTCACCGCCATCCGCGGCAAGAACGGCCCGTTCGTCGCAACCAACTTCTCCACCACCGAGATTCAGGGTCTGGGCTTGCAGCTCCAGATTGCCCGAATCGACCAGATTATCGAAGCGCGCCGCCGCGCGTCCGAATATCTGACAAAGCGCCTTTCCGCCTGCGACGCTCTGATCCCGCAGGATCTGGGCAATGACGAAATCAAACCCACGTTCCATCTGTATCAGCTTCAGATCATCCCCGAAAAGGCGGGCGGCGATATTCAGCTGTTCAAGAAAAAGATGGACGCAAAGGGCGTCACGCAGATTCCTCACTTTGGCCCGCTGTATAAGTTCGAAATCCTGCGTGAGTATGGCTATGACGAAAAGGCAATCGCTGAGAGCTGCCCGGTGTGCGAGGAGGTATTCAACCACCGCTTTACGCACTTCCCGGTCTACGGCCTGACGCCGGAGCAGCTGGACTATATGGCCGACGCGATTCTCGAGTCTGTTGACGAGATGCAAAGAGGCGTGTAAGCGGCCAACGTTCGTAAATTTGCAACTGTTTTACACCTGAAGAAATGAGGTTTTAACATGAGCGAGAAAAAAGAAATTGTCATGAATGGCGCTGGCGTTGCCGAGCTGGGCTTCCCCGGCTGGCCGCAGTTTGACCCGAAGAGCAAGGCGGAAATCGCCGAAGCACTCGACACCGGCGCGGTCTGCTACTGGACCGGCCATAAGGGCATGGAATTTGAGGACAAGTTCGCCAAGTGGTGCGGCGCAAAGATGGCAATTTCCTGCACCAACGGCACGGCTGCGCTGCACATCGGCATCGCAACGCTGGGCATCGGCCCTGGCGATGAGGTGATCGTGCCGTCCTACTCGTTCATCGCGTCCTCGTTCGCAGTGGTGCAGGCGGGTGCGGTGCCCATCTTCTGCGACGTGGATGAGAGCCACACCATCGACCCTGATGACATCGAAAGCAAGATCACCGAGCGCACCAAGGGCATTGTCATTGTCCATCTGTATGGCGTTGTGTGTGACATGGATCGCATCATGGCCATTGCCCGCAAGCATAACCTGTACGTTATCGAGGACTGCGCGCAGGCCATCGGCGGCAAGTATAAGGGCAAGTCCGTCGGCACGATCGGCGACGTGGGCTGCTTCTCGTTTGCACAGTCCAAGCACTTCACCACCGGCGGCGAGGGCGGCATGGTCGTCACCAACGACGAGGATCGCGGCTGGGAGGCACGTTCGTTCCGTGACCACGGCTATGACGTCAAGGCCAGAATGAATATGCTGGCGCTGGAGGAGAAGCTGCCCTATATCCACAACCGTGTGGGTTTCAACTTCCGTATGACCGAGATGCAGTCCATCGTCGGCATCAACGAGCTGGCGCGTCTGGAAACGTGGAATCTGCCGCGCCGCTTTGAGTACGCCAAGATGTACCGCGAGGCGCTGGGCAAGCTCGAGGGCGTCAAGTCGCTGCCGGTTGACACCGAGGAGCGTCGGTGCGCTTACTGGTGGTTCCCGATCATTCTGGATCTGGACAAGCTGGACATCGACGCGCCCGCGTTCCTTAAGGAAATGGCCGGCATGGGCATTCCCTGCTACGGCATTCAATGGCCGGAAGCATACGAGGAAAAGGCATATAAGGAGCTCGGCGGCTTTGGCTCGCATAAGTTCCCGTTCTGCTCCAAGGAGTACACCCGCGAGGGTCTGACGTATGAGGGCGTTGTATGCCCGGTGGCAAAGAGCCTGCGTGCCCGCACGGTGAACCTGTTCCTGCATCCCACGTGGGAAAAGGAGCACATCCAGAGAGTCATCGACGCGTTCACCACAGTGCACAACGCGCATCTGAAAAAGTAAAACAGCAGAAGCTGTATAAAACCGGCAAGCTGCCGCAGCCAACGGCTGCGGCAGCTTTTGCAGATACAGGAGGAAACAGAAATGGCAAATTTACAGGCTGGCTTTGCACGCGTGGACGTTACCCCGCCGCTTGGCATTGAAATTTCGGGTTATTTTGTCGAGCGCTTTGCGTCCGGCATTCTTGACGCGCTGGAGGCTTCGGCGCTGGCGCTTCGCTGCGGCGACGATCAGGCGATTTTGATTGCGCTGGACAATCTGATGATCGACAAGGAGACGATGCACGCCTATCGCGCGGCCATCGCCGAACGAACCGGCGTCAAGGCGGAGGCAGTGTTTATCGCCTGCTCGCACACGCACACAGGGCCGCTGGTTGGCAAGAGCGAGCTGGACGAAAACAAGTACGGTGAAAAGGAATATGGCGACTATCTGGGACGCAAGCTGTGCGACTGTGCGGTGATGGCAGTGCGCGACATGACGGATGCGAAGATGGGCTACGCCGTGGGCTGTGCGCCGCATATCGCATTTGTGCGCCGCTTCCGGATGAAGGATGGCTCAATCCGCACAAATCCCGGCGTGAATAACCCCGATATCGTTGCGCCGATCGGCGATGTAGACGAGCGGGTGAACGTGCTGCGCTTTGTGCGCAAGTGCGCGCCGGATATTGTAATTGCCAACTTTGGCGTACACCCGGACGTGGTGGGCGGCGACGAGATTTCGGCGGACTTCCCGCGCTTTGTGCGCGAGACGACCGAGGCGGCGCTGGACAACGTGCGGTGCATGTTCTTTAACGGCGCGCAGGGCGACGTGAACCACGTGAATGTGCACCCTGTGGGCGGCGATGCAAACGGTCTGCATTCGTGCTTTGACGACGCAGACCGCGGCTATGCGCACGCAAAGCACATGGGGCGCGTGATTGCGGGTGCGGTTTTGCAGGTATATGAAAAGGTGCAGTTCTGCGATGTGGACTGCGTCCGCGCTGCCGAGCGGATTGTAAACGCGCCGTCGAATATGCCGACAGCCGAGGAGGCCGCGCGCGCGGAGAAAATTGTGGAGCTGCACAACGCCGGACGCGATGCAGAGCTGCCGTTTGCGGGCATGGAGCTGACGACGGCGGTAGCCGAGGCGCTGCGGATGAAGCATCTGAAAGACGGCCCGGAGACGTTCCCGCTGCCGCTGAGCGGCGTACGCGTAGGACCGGTTGCGTTCCTTGGCATCCCCGGTGAACCGTTTACGGGCATCGGCCGGGGGCTGAAAGCCGGTTCGCCGTTTGCCATGACGCTGCCGTGCTGCCTGACGAACGGCGCGGAGGGCTATTACCCAATGAAAGAGGCGTACGACGAGGGCGGCTATGAGGCCAGAAGCTCCAACTTTAAGGCTGGCATTGCCGAGCTGCTCATCGACGAGGGCGTCAAGCTGCTGAAGTCGCTGTAAAAAAGAGAAAGCGTCCTTTCCTGGCCGGGGGAGGGACGCTTTTTTGCTGCGCGCAGGGACGAACAGAGTCGTCTGCCCCCACAAACGCATGGCCGGCAATGTGTACAGGATTCCGATTACAGAGTAGAAACAGAGTCTGTTTTTGCCGCCCGCCTGACAGCAAGTCTATTGACAGCGGCAGCCTGCGCGGCTATCATAAAATGATTCAGTACAAAACACATAGTTCAAAAACGACGCGAGGAGAAATCAGAACAATATGGATCATTACAAGTTTTCAACGCTGGAATACAAGCGCCCCGATGGGGAGGCGCGACGCGCACAGCTTATCAAATGGAAAGAAGCGGTCGAGCACGCGGAGAACTATGACGCACTGCGCAAGCTGATGCTTGAGATTGACCGCGAGAACTGCGAGCTGTTTACGCAGTATTCCATTACACATATCCGCCACACGCTCGACACACGTGACGAGTTTTATGAGGCGGAGATTCAGTATTTGCAGGATACGCTGCCCACGCTCAGCGGCGACGAGGTTGCGCTCAGCGAGGCTATTGCGGCCAGCCCGTTCCGTGCGGACATTGAGAGGGATCTTGGCAAGCAGTACTTTGTCTCCATGGACTTACAGAAAAAGCTGTATTGCGAGGCCAACGTTCCGCTGCGCCAGCAGGAGAGCCGCCTGACCAATGAATATCAGAAAATCATGGCCACGGCAGAGATTCCGTTTGACGGCAAGAAGCTGAACCTTTACGGCGTGCAGAAATACTTTGAACACCCTGACCGCGCGATGCGCGCCGCTGCCGTCAAGGCATACTCCAAATTTTATGAGGACAATGAGCCGCGTCTGGAACAGATTTGGGATGAGCTGATTCGTATCCGCAACCAGATGGGCAAAAATCTTGGCTACGAAAATTACATTCCTGTCGGTTATCTGGAGCAGGGACGCACGGATTACGGCGAAAAAGAGGTCGCGTCTTTCCGCGAGCAGGTACGCACCGTTCTTGTTCCGCTGTGCAAGAAGCTCTATGACGCGCAGGCCAAGCGCCTTGGCGTTGATCACGTCATGTGGTACGACGAAAAGATGGTATTTCCGGATGGCAACGCTGAGCCTGCGGGTGACGACGCGTTCATGGTCAAGACCGCGCAGAAGATGTACCACGAGATCAGCCCGGAAACCGGCGAATTTATCGACTTCATGATCGACCATGAGCTGATGGATTTGCAGAACAAGCCCGGCAAGGCCTCCACCGGCTATATGACGAGTCTGCCGAGCCTGAAAGCGCCCTTCGTGTTCTCGTGCTTCAACCACACGATCTTTGACATGCAGGTGCTGACGCACGAGCTGGGGCACGCGTTTGCGGGCTATATGGCCATGCGCAGTCAGCCGATTTCAGACTATTACAGTGAATCGACCGACATCGCGGAGATTCACTCCATGTCCATGGAGCAGTTCGCCTATCCCTATGCCGAGTGGTTCTTCGGCGATCAGGCGGACAAGTTCCGGTTTGCGCACTTGCAGGAGGCGCTGACGTTTGTGCCGTTCGGCGTGGCGGTGGATGAGTTCCAGCACATCTGCTATGCGCATCCCGAGCTGACACCCAAGGAGCGGACGTACCAGTGGCATCTGCTGGAGGAGAAGTATATGCCGTGGCGCAAGTACGAGAACGACGCGTTTATGGAGCGCGGCGGCTACTGGTATCACAAGCTGCACATCTATCTCTATCCGTTCTACTATATCAACTATACGCTCACCACGATGGGCGCAATGGAATTTAAGAAGAAGTACGCCGAGGACAAAGCCACCGCGTGGCAGAACTATCTCAAGCTCTGCAAGACCGGCGGCAGCCGCAGCTATCTGGAGACGCTGCGCTATGCGGAGCTGTCCAATCCGTTTGAAGACGGCTCGGTTGCGCGCGCCTGCGGCTACGCGGAGGAAATTCTGCTCAAGCAAATTGCACAGCAGGAGAAGAACGCGTAAAAGCAGCAACGGCCGCGGCGAAAGAGGGAGAAAGAGTCTGACGGCTCTTTTCCTGAGCTTGTCAAAAAAGTATTTTTGACAAGCTCTCAAACGCAATCCGCTTCGCTGGGTTCTCGTCGCAACAAACTGCGCATTCCTCGCCCCGCCGCAAACGGCAGGTCTCGTTCGCTCCGTTGTTGCTCCTCTCCGAATGTGAACCACTTCGCTGGGTTCACATTCGGTTATAATTCGTTCTAGTATCCGCGCATTCCTTGCCGGAAATCCGCAGAATGTCGTCAACCGCTGAGCGTTTAAAAAAGCGGGACTGTATGACCGGCATCATATGGGGATATACCTCAAATGCGTGCCTTTGGATGAGCCGGTATTTCAGTTCCTTGACCGAAAGCGCAGCGAGGGTAAACCCTTCTGCGTCTACATGACTGCTGCATCCAACAAGTTTCTGCGGCGTTATTACGCACAGGTGCGGGACTATCTTTCTACATTGGACAATCTGACGCCGGTAGATATGGATTCCACCGGGCTGAAAACAAGCGACTGACGTAGTCCCTATTTTCACACTTTTTATTAGACCAGCGCTTTGTGGTGGCCTTTTTGTGTTGCCTTTTTGCGCTGCCTGCCTTTTGCAAATTTTTCTTGGGTCAGATCCTGTTTGGGGCTTGACTTTTTATTTGCAGGCTTCGATGCAGAATGATAAAAAAGCAGGAGACCCGTCCACAAATATGGACGGGTCTCCTACTATATGTCAGTATTATTTAGGGTGTATTTCATTCACCTCCGGAGAAAAGTGCAGCGACAGGATATCCAAGCTGCCCTCTGTTACCCCCCAACGGGATATGGACGAGCTGCCGCAGGGCGCGGCGCTGCCCGCAGAGCCGATTCCCG